>Ga0307438_1000678_pt1 | contig 24442 bp, 23 predicted proteins | sample SalMarWE160110MG_FD_202144 | JGI IMG/M metagenome (GOLD analysis project Ga0307438, IMG submission 202144) | Salt marsh sediment microbial communities from the Plum Island Ecosystem LTER, Massachusetts, United States - WE1603-110 | ecosystem: Environmental > Aquatic > Marine > Intertidal zone >... | reverse complement strand
TCGTATCAGGACATGACAAATGATCAAATGACTACCATCTTACTTAAAGTTAAGTTACTCATTCAAAGAACTTTTCATCCTTCGTACCCTGGAGTAACACAGGACACACGGCAGCACATAACACGGTCAATTAACAGGTTTGTCACAAGTTTTGCAACTTGCTCCTGCACCCAAGAAAACTTTGTAGCCGGGGCTAACCCGGACCGCGCCACTGCAATGCATTAAAATTGTGTACCTTGACTTATGCATCAATCACATCAACTTTGTACCACGATACGCATAATGCTCAACCAGCTTTGTACCCGGACGGCAAAACTTGCGCCATACCTTCCTTGCACCGTGACAGCTTTTTGGCTAAAGTACCAGGACTCTGCCCGGTGCTGCGTCAGGTAACACCTACTAATTTTATTGCCGGGCCGTTATAAGCAAGCCGAGATGCCAATTAGAAAAAGGTTAATAGGGAAACTTGACTATAAGCTTGACTTGTCGTTCATAATTGATTAATTTTGATAAAATATAAAACTATCCACATTATTTTCTAGTAACCTTATTGCGATGACAAGTATTATAGAAGGTTTCAACTACGACATTTTCATAAGCTACCGCCAGAAAGATAACAAATTCGACGGATGGGTGACCAGATTCGTTGGCGATCTTAAAAAGGAACTTGAAGCTACCTTTAAAGAGGATATCTCCATCTATTATGATGAAAATCCGCATGATGGATTACTAGAGACCCATATTGTGGATTCCTCTCTGAAAGAGAAATTGAAGAGTCTGATTTTTATCCCGATCATATCGCAGACTTACTGTGATCCCAAAAGCTTCGCATGGCAAAATGAGCTTATGGCCTTTAATAAAATGGCAAAGGAAGATGCATACGGAAGAGATATAACCTTGGCAAATGGAAATGTTGCCAGCCGTATTCTTTCGGTTAAAATTCATGAACTTGATGCCATCGATCAGAAAGTTTTTGAAGATGAAACAGGTGGAGTATTAAGAGCCATAGAATTTATTTACAGTGAGCCGGGTGTTAACCGGCCACTTAACCCGGAAGATGATGCCAGAGAAAACCTCAACAGAACAAAATACCGGAATCAGATCAACAAGGTAGCCAATGCCATTAAAGAGATTATTACCGGATTAAAGAATCCAGACAGGGAGGGGGAAAAGATCTCATTAGTAATTAAAGAAGAAAAATCTTCGTTAAGAAAAAACTTTAGAACGAAGATTATTATTCGCACTTTAATATTGTTGGTATTAATTGTAGTGTCACTTATAGTTGTTTTAAATTTAACAGGCAAAAAATCAGGTGACATAACAAAACTTGAAAAATCAATTGCTGTTTTACCTTTCGTAAACGACAGCCCTAATGATTCAACAACCTACTTCATGGATGGTGTCATGGAGGAGATACTTACCAATCTGCAGACGGTTAAAGATCTCAGGGTTATTTCCCGTACATCAGTTGAACAATACCGGAATCAAACAAAATCAATCCCTGAGATCGCAAGAGAACTTGGTGTGAATTATATTGTGGAAGGCAGCGGGCAGAAATATGGTAGTTCATTTCGTCTGAGGGCACAGCTGATCCTAGCAGATCATGAGTCTCATCTCTGGGGGGAGTCGTTCCAGCAAGAAATCACTGAAGTGGAAGATATTTTCAATATCCAAATACGGATTGCAGAATCAATAGCCAATGAACTTAAGGCGGTCATAACCCCTGAAGAGAAAAGGCTCATTGAAAAAATACCGGCCGCAGATCTTGAAGTATATGATGAATATCTGAAGGCCCGCTCTTATTTTAATAATTATTCGAAGGAATCATTGAATAAGGCTCTGGAATATCTGAACAGTGCAATTGAGAAAAATCCTGACTGGGCACCTCTCTATGCAGGTCTGGCAGAGATCTGGATATGGATACAACAATCGGGGTGGGAACCACCTTCTGTTGCTGGTCCAAAAATCTTAGAGAACCTAAACAAAGCGATGGAATTGGATCCGGATCTTGCTGAAGTCCATTATCAGAATGCTGTGATTGCTCAATTGGTGGAATGGAACTGGGAAAAGAGCGAAAAAGAGTTCTTAAAGGCTCTGGCCATTAATCCCAACAATGCCCTCTACAGGCTGATGTATGCACAGTTATTATTGATCCTTGACAGGGATGATGAATCACTGGAGTAGAGAGAACTTGCAATCAGCCTCGATCCTTTAAATCCTGCTACGAAGCTTTATTATATAGGAACACTGGTACAAGCAGGTGATTACAAAACCAGCTTGTCTCTCATGGAAGAAGCGTTGGCCACTAATCCAGAGGACATCAATTTTAATATGATGCTTGAAATAGTAGCATACAAGTGTAAGGATTATGACAAAGTAATCAGAGCAGTAAAATACTCGCTTCCAATTACAATTGAAGAAGATGCTTTTAAGGGTATTGAGAAGATTTACAGCGAATCAGGAATTGCTAAAGCATATGAAGAAATAATGAAACATTTGGAGAAATATGCTGAAAACAATTACATTCGGTTTTCTGATATGGCTATAAGGTACATTATAGCGAATCAACCTGATAAAGCTATGGACTGGATTGAAAAGGGATTTGAATTACATGATCCGATAATGACATATATTACCAGATCGGGTCATTTTTTTGATACCTTGTTCGGGAATCCCAGGTTCATTGACGTTGTTAAGAAAATGAACCTTCCCCTTCCAAAAAACTGATTGGACCAAGATTTTGATTTTGCAAATAAACAATGCGTGTACTACTGCCTTATGAGATAAGAGCTAAATTGCCGGATTTTAAAAAGTTGAGTAGGTAAGGGGGAGTTTCACCCCCAAACCTCAGAACCGTACGTGAACCTCTCGATTCATACGGCTCTTCGACCTCGGACAACCATAAAATTGAAGGTTGCTGGCTGATAAAACAAGCTCATACTCCAAAGGGAGGTGGCAAAACATAAAAGCCATGAGACCGCTGACCCCTTCGCTCCTAATGACATTACTCATTCATTTCTTGGGTAGGATCGCTACTACGAGTCAGTCCGCCACAAACAGGCGCATCGCTATTTCAGCCTTTCCCTTCGGGCTCTCGGCTTTTTCGCTTAACATCGACTGTTTGCTTCTCCTGTTCCGTAAACATGCCCAGATAGAGTTCCTGCCGTCTTAATGCCGGATACCATGCAAGCAATAATCAGGTTATATCTTGCACCTTGCTCTCTCGCAGTCGGCACCCGCTCGATTTCGATACCGTGACAGTTATTTACGACACTTCTTCAACGGTTTACTTTCGTTCAGCTCCTCTACCCTCACCAGGACCGCAGATATCCAGACTTTTTCCGGATTCTTAGTCATTAACCGTGATGCTAAAAGTACCCAACTCTTGAAAAGCGAGCACCACATGGCGGTTTGGTCACTGTGCCTGAACACCCTGACCGATAGGCCAACTCAAGGATTAATGCCTTGTCTTTGTATAGTGAGACCTCCAGCCTCTAGACTGGCTCGTTTCCCATTGACAATGACAGATAACCTTGACTATCATCATGTTTACAGTTACGTTACTACTTCAAAGAACGACTTTGTACCCTGCAGTAACTCAGGACACACACCCTACACCTAACACGGACAATGCTATGAAAAGCAGAGTCTCCGGTTAACTCAAAATTAAGAAAAAAAATCTCGTTAAAACTTCTTAAAAAATCCTATAAAATCACACTGCTATCTGCGGTCAGTTTTAAGCACATGCCGCAATCACTTATCATTTTTTATAGTAAGGGTACGTATGCTAAAATGTGTAATCGGTCAGTTACATGCCGTGTTTTACGTTATCCCTTATGGGTTTGATTCATAGGTCTTTTTCTTATGCCACACCTGTCACGTATGGCTTACGGTTCTTCATTACATATCTTATCCTGTTTAATAGTTTACGAGCTACTTTGATGATTACTTTATGTCCTTTGCTGTTGACAAGGTGATGATGATAATACTGCATCAACGCAGGATCATGCCTGATTGCCTGCCAGGAAGCTTCGACAAGCAGTACCCTGAGGAAATTATTGCAGCGAAAGGTAATCCCGCCGGTATGAGTAGTTTCGCCGCTTTCCCGTACCCTGGGAACCAGTCCCACATAGCTTCCCAGTTCATCAATATGAGGAAACCGGTTAATATCACCAATCTCTGTTATCAAAGCTGAAGAAGTGAGCGGCCCTATACCGGAAATGGATTTTAGAAGGTCATATAACTCTTTGTCGTGCTGGCTTATTCTGAGCCTTACCATCCGGCTCAGAATAAGCAACTGCTGCCTGTGATGCTCGTATGAAATTATAAGATGAGAGAATGCATCCTGACCACCGGAAGTCTGCATCTTAACCTGTTTAAGCCAGGAAATAAACTTCAGAGTCCACTGGTTATTATCAAATTCGGCCGGAAGTGGAATGTCATAATACAGAAGAAAGCTTTTTATCCTGTTCTTGCTTCTTCGGAGATCGCGCATAAGGTAGAAACGTGTTCTGTTCAGGCTCCGGAGTTCCTCCAGATTCCGGTCAAATACATGGATCCCTTGCAATGAATTCTTTTCGAGACCCCTGGCAATCTTTCGGCTGTCGACAGGATCACGCTTGTGTAATTTATCTTTCTGTGTTGTAGGTATATCAGCGGCATTAATTACCATATTTTTTATCCCGAGTTCATTAAGCCTCCGGTGAATACCATATCCGCAATAACCAGCTTCATAAGCACTATGATAGTTACCGCCCGGAAAAGATCTTTGAAGGTATTTTTGCAAAGCTTCGGGATCAGGAGGTTGAGTAAAGGTTCTGTGTTCCATTCCATCGACAATGATGGTGACACTCCAGCTTTTCTTGTGGACATCCAGACCAATAAAAAGATCTTTACCACTGAAATCAATTTTTTTTGTAACTTGTGTTTGCATAGTCTCTGTGTATTTAATTTGTTTACGAACAATAATTTACAACAATTATTGATATCGTACCAGGGACTATGCTTTTATCATAGGTGCTAAAGGTAAGTTGTCAAGCCTTCGCTAAAGCTACGGCTTGCACTGTTGTCATGCTTTTTGCATGACTCTGAGCCACTTACCGGGACCAGTACCTAATCCGGCACCCGCCCTTCGCTCCGCTCAGGGTGCGCGCAGCTGCCCGCAATAGAAATTCTGCACCATGACAATTTCCCGGTTCCAATCAAACTTGTACCGCGACACTGCGCCAGTGCTATTTTCCAAATTCATCTACCGGGATAAATACTCGTCCACTTTTAAACATTGTACCGCGATCGCACCAGCACTCAATAAAATTTGTACCGTGATGGCAAAAAGCACGCCATACCTGTCTTGCCACCGGGACAATTTCCGGGCTAAAGTACTAGGACCGGTGGCCGGATTTAATTTAAATATGCCACCCCTTCAGTCTGGCTCCTCGCTATCCCGACATAACATGTCGGGACTTAACGCTCGGCCCTCTTTATTGCCGGGCCGTTATGTGCTATACGACAGGCTCTTACCATAGACTAAAATCTAATTTTTCCAAAATAAGACTCATTTATTTATATAAGTTCTATTTTTATCTAATTCTTCATAATAATAATTTAAAACGACACAACCATGACCAAATTCATTAAAACCCTCATTATCATAAATGGACTAATAGTTCCATTAGTTCTTTTAATTTTCCTTGGCATTATTATCCAAGAAAGTATTCGGAATTCTCCAAAACGATTTGATCCAGATCCCATTAGGACAGTAAATTTAATAACCAAAGACGGTGATACACTTGTTACTCAGGGACTACGATATCAAGATCCAGAAACTGTTTATAATTCTACGAACTTCATAATAAATGTAATGCCAAAAACTTATGATAAACCTAGAAAAATTGAATCGGAATCATCTATTAAAGCATATCGTCAAGTTGAGATGATGGGCTCCCACGAACCAACAGGATACCTGGTAAATATTTTATTTCTGGATGCCAATTACAATTACATTAGGAGACTTGTTGATAAAAAAGCATCGATTGAGCAAGTAACAATACCAACTGGTAATGATCGCCAAAAGGTCGATACGACAGTAAGGAATATTGGGTACCTTATTGCATATGAGGATTCAAATAATGACAAAATTATTGACTGGAATGACGATTATGATCTTTACATATCAGATCTTGATGGTAAAAATCTATTCCAAATAACACGAGAGAGAGATATAATAGGATTCGAATTTATTAACCAACACAATGATGTATTCATCTCATACACTGACAGAGAAGATATTCGAGATGAATATAAAATAACAAAATTTGCTATATTCAACATTAAGACTAGACAACTTCGAGAATTAACAACCATTGACAAGGCACTTAGAGACGTCCAAAAAATTTTAAAATAAAATACAGCACATAACACGGATGGTAGGCTTAATTGCCTTCGTCAGCCCGGACAGCTTGATAATCAGCCCTTAAAGTCTATGCGAAAAAATTCGCTCCACTTATTAAACTTACAGTACCGTGACTAATCCTGCTGCCGAGACAAAGTCAATAGGGCTGCCGGCCGACGCGCATGCTGTCATGGTTTTTGCATCACTACCAAGACAATTTTATCTTGACGGGACAACTCCGTTCCATCTACCGGGATTCGGCCGTCAAGACAGTTTCATCTGTACGAGAAAACTCACGTCCGTCTACCGGGACTTTGCAAAAACCACGCCATCGGCTGACACAGATGGCAACTAATCCTACCACCGGGCCGTTATATGTAAGGTGCTAAATCCCAGACAGGTAGACAGTATTGACATTCGCCCTACTTATAACTATAAAAGCAAATAATTCTATACATATACCAGGACTCTTACACGCAAGCAAGAGTTTGGCAGCCTGCCACCGCGACTAACTATGCTGCTGACAAACACATGCTTTTTTGCCTGTACGGGCTTCGTTCGCAAGACAACTAATTGTAACTCAAAAACCCAAGACCATTGAGATTTATACCCACGTAACTACCAAAGGTTTCGATCAGATAAAAAGTCCGCCTGAAACATTGGACCTATGACTATAAAATTTAAGGATTGGAATTTTTCTATATTTACTACATGAATAAAAACAACTAAAATGACGTCACGCACAAGTCAGAAATAAACGTCACTATGATGTTTACACAATCGCTGTGCACAATTCTTAATATTCACGATAACTTGATTAATTTCTCCACATAACGTTCAAATTTTGGAGTAACTTTTGAGGGGAAAAACAAATACCGAAATAAATGAATAAAAAAATAGGACTAAAGGACGCAATGGCCATCGGAATCGGCGGAATGGTTGGAGGTGGAATTTTTGCTGTTTTAGGCCTAGCTGTTTCCTTAGCCAAAGGAGGAACACCGATTGCATTTCTGCTAGCAGGCATTTTAGCATTAGTTACATCCTATAGTTATGTGAAATTATCTCTCGCTTTTCCTGACAGAGGAGGAACAGTTAAGTTTGTCAACCAGGGTTTTGGCAAATCGGCGGTGGTATAAACAACTTACTGTGGTTAAGTTATATCATAATGTTGTCACTTTATGCTTCTGCTTTTGGTTCTTATGCACCAAACTTATTTCATCTAATTGACAGTAAACCAGTAAGTTTTCATATCTATGCAAGTGGGATAATTATTATTGCCACAGCCATAAATTATTATAGCCTGAAAATTGTTGGAGAAATTGAGACATATGCAGTAGTTATTAAACTATTAATTCTGCTTGCATTCGTTGTAATTGGAATTTATGGCTTGTTCGGAAATCCTAACCTGAACCAATTATCACCTCAAAACTGGGAGAGCACAATTAATCTTATTACAGGTGGGATGGTAATTTTTGTGGCATATGAAGGATTTGAACTGATAGCTAATGCTGTTCCTGATATTGAAAACCCAAAAAAGAATATTCCGAAAGCGTATTATTATTCAGTAATTTTTGTAATTTTTCTTTACATCATAATAGCTGCTGTAACGGTAGGATCTTTACCCTTCAATAAAATTGCTGCTGCAAAGGATTATGTATTGGCAGAAGCTGCAAAACCCATGATCGGGGAAATTGGTTTTACAATTATAACTATTGCTGCTTTAATCTCAACCTTTTCGGCAATAAATGCCTCTTTGTATGGCGGGAGCCGGGTGAGCTACGAAATTGCTGATGATGATGAGCTTCCACACCAGTTAACTGGTCTGTTGTGGAATCATCCTGTTGGACTAATGATAACAACCATCCTGACCTTGCTTCTTGTTAATGCCGTGAATTTAGAGAGCATTTCTACAGCTGGCAGTGTTGGTTTTATATTGATTTTTACATTTGTAAATTATGCCAGCTTTAAATTATCGAAGACTATTAATGGAAATAAAACGATTCCTTTAACCGGTTTTATTTTAGGATTAGCTGCATTAATAATTTTGATTGTACAACAGTATACATCGAACCGATTTGGAGTTATTTTAGCGATTTCAATAGTCTTTGTTTGCTTTATCAGCGAATATGTATATAAAAGAACTGTGCAAAACAATGTATATAAAAAATAGGCGAAATAGTAGTAAATTCAAGTGTTGCAGTCCACTTCAACCTTTGTGTAATTTGATAGTGAATTACCACGCAATCACCTACTTTTCATATATTCACCGTTAGTAAGGATTTAGAAACACGAAAAATACAACCAAGCATACATAAAAGAATGAATTGATGACCATATTAAGTGGGATGGTGCAAAAGCCGGACAATCTTACCACAAATGGTCGGTATGATCACAATTAATATACATAATTTTTCAACAAACGCCTTATTCCAACCATGAATAGTTAATTTGTTACGGCAACATGAGATAAAGGCGACTGCCTTTTCCAAATGGGCCAACCCTTCACTGTAAACCACATCCCGCCAACCTTACATCTCAAATCAATGATAAGTTTAAAGTTTGCGGGAAGAGGTTTACAGTCCGTCCCTGCCTATATGACATGATTAATGATTGGACGACAGAGTTCACGTACATTATAACAGTTTTAAAACTAACCCTACATATAACACGGATGGTATAGGTAATTGCCTTCAGCAGCCCGGACAACTACTCAATCAGCTCAAAAAGTCTATGCTAGAAACCGCCTCACAACTTATTAAACTTGGTGTACCATGACTACTCCTGCTGCCGTGACAAAGTCAATAGGGCTGCTGGCCGACGCACCGTTGTCATGGTTTTTGCATCACCATCTTTAAAATTTTATCTTGACTTGACAAACCCTGCTCATTTATCTGGACTAAGTCCTCTGGACAACTTTATCGTGACACGGAAATCCTGCCCACTTACCGGGACTGTGCAAAAACTCATGCCAACCCTGACACAGACGGCAACTCCCCATACCACCGGGCCGTTATGGGCAAACCATTGAATATCAACATGACAGCTTGGCGGATAATGATAAAAAATAATCCTACACTCAAGACAACTTAATCGTGACCAAAAAACTTAGTGCGTTCTATCGGGACTTGGCCCTCGCGCAAAAATTTTAAAATTCTTAGGCTAACTTAGAGAGTTCAATTTCACTTCATGAGAGATAAAAACGACATTACAAAGCCACATTATCTTGACCACAGAACAAGACTACGTTCTCGCTTTTCTAAGCAGGGAATTAATAATTTACAACCATATGAGATTATTGAACTTTTTCTGACATTCGTGATACCACAGAAAGATGTTAAACCTGCTGCCAAACAAGCAATTGAAAAATTCAAAACAATAAAAGGTTTCTTTGATGCTGACGAAAAAGAATTAAGTGAAATCCCATATTTCAAAGACAAAGCTCTATCACTTCGCAAGTTCATTAAAGAAGTTTCGCTTCTATACCAAAAGGAACAAGTAGAGCAAATCCCAATCTCAATATCAAGAGGTGACTTAATTCAATACTGTAAGAATAAGCTTGGCTTTAAAAAGAACGAAGAGTTCTGGATTATTTCTCTTGACAGTAAAAATGCAATTATAAAGGAGGATCTGATTTCTAAAGGGTTGATAGACAAAACAACTGTCTATCCTAAACAGGTAATTGAAACCGCAATTAAAAATGGCTCCTGTTCTATTTTACTCTTACATAATCACACAAATGGGAATCCTCAACCTTCAGAACAAGATATTAACATCACAAAAGCTATTGACATTTCTGCAAGGATCTTAAATATTTCTATTTATGATCACTTAATTATTGCCGATGATAACTACTTCAGTTTCAGGGAGAATAATACTATTTAAGTAATGGAACCTTTGCAGCAAAAATTCATAGAAACATTTGATCTGGGATCTGATACAGGGAAGCAGAAAGCTGTTTTTGATACTAACGGACCTACACTGATCATTGCTGGTCCTGGCACAGGAAAAACATATACGCTTGTTTTAAGAACTCTATATTTAATTCTATCCGGAAAAGCTAAACCCTCTGAAATCATTCTCACTACATTTACTGAGAAATCGGCTTATGAATTAAGAGACCGTTTGAGCTTATTTTCAAAAAGGATAGGTGAGAAGATCAATTTACATGAATTATTAACAGGTACCATTCATAGCATCTGCGACAATTTCAACACAAAATACATTAAGAATACTTCTTTAAAGAAAAATTATACTGTCCTTGATGAGCTAACCTGCTCGCTTTTCATTAATGAACATTTCGCTGTAATCATTGATCCATTTCATGATGTGGAAAAATATTTCGGAAAGTGGAAAGCAAAATGGGATACTATCGGAAGAATTAAAGGATTCTTCGATAAAATCACAGAGGAACTTATAAATCCTGACGACCTGATAAGTAGCCAGGATGACTTTCTTAATCAGATAGGGGAATCATACAAAATATACCGGGATTTATTGTTAGAACACAACCGGGTCGATTTCTCATTTCAACAAAGAGCCTTTTACGATTTACTACAGAACCGGAATACTCGGAATAAAATTGCATCCACAATAAAATACATGCTCATTGATGAGTATCAGGATACCAATTACATACAAGAACAGATAGCTTTTACTCTGGTAAAACCACACAATAATTTAACTGTTGTTGGTGATGAGGATCAGGCTTTGTATCGGTTCCGTGGAGCCACAGTAAGGAATATTCTTGAATTTGAAACTCATTTTGATAATTGCCGCAAGATCAGGCTGCTTGAGAATTCTGAAAAAGGAAATTCCAAGATTGGATATCGAAGATGTCTGGAAAAGGAACAGGCCAAAATATAGATCAAAGAAATGACTACATTGTTTAAGTACTAAAACTTTTCTATGAGTGTTTTAATAGACATAATTGAATCCTTTAAATCGCTTTTCCGCGGAAGGCAGGATGTCTATGCTATTCGATGGGAGAAAGAAGGGAAATCCGGTTATATGCCGGCCTACAAGGTTGACTGGAGCGATTACCATAAATATAAATCAAATGGAGGAAGCTTCAGGAACTATACAAAAAAACAATATCAGCCACTAACTGATGAAATTTTACTTCGTCATCTTCAGGGAATTGAAACTATCGGAATATACCCTCTCCTCGAAGATAATACATCTTACTTCATTGCTGCTGATTTTGACGACGAAAATTGGAAAGAATCCATACAAAAGTTGTTTTTAGTTTGCACAAAGTTTGAAATCCCATCATATATTGAGCGTTCCCGCTCCGGAAATGGAGGACATCTCTGGATATTTTTTGAGGAAAACTTCCCTGCTGAGCAGACAAGAAAATTATTGTATGAACTTCTGAGGGAAGCATCTGTTATCTCTCATTTCGAGAAGGAACCCAGCTTTGACAGACTCTTCCCAAATCAGGATTTTCATTCAGGAAAAGGTATTGGTAACCTGATAGCACTTCCATTAAACGGTAAGGCTCTAAATGAATTCAATTCAGCTTTTCTTGATCCGGGAAACTACCAACCATACGACAACCAATTTGAAATCATAAAGAGTTTTCGCAAACTGTCCAGGGTTCAATTTAAAACCATTTATAAGGACATTTTTAATGAGAAAGTTGACGATTTCTTTAAATCGAGTTTTGATCGCGATTCCAGACCAATAATTGAAATTCAGATTAGTGGTCAGATATATTTGAAGCGCTTTCACCTTAATAGAAAACTCATTGAGTTTATCAGAGAAAATCTGAATTTCCTGAATTCCGACTATTTGGTAAAGAAAAACATGGACAAATCCACCTTTAATCTTGAAAAGTATTTCAGACTGGTTGAGGAAACACAAGATGGCGTCATCTTACCACGGGGATTTGTTGCAAATCTTATTAATTTTTGCAGAAAGGAAGATCTGCCTTTTAAAATTATTGATAATAGAAGAAAACTCGATCCGGTTGACTTTGAATCAGATATAGAGTTAATGCCCAATCAGGAAGCGGCTATTGAAAAAACTATTGATAAAGACTTTGGAGTTATTGTTTCGCCTCCGGGATCAGGTAAAACCATTATCGGGCTTGAATTAATAGTGCAAAAAAGACAACCTGCTCTAATAATTGTCCATAGAAAACAATTATTTGACCAGTGGATGGACCGAATTCAAAGTTTCCTGAAAATACCAAAGAAAGAGATCGGGCAAATCGGGAATCAGAAATTTAGAATCGGGAAAGAGATTACTGTAGCAATGATTCAATCTCTCTCAAGGAATAAGGAGATTGAAAAGATTTCCAGCAACTTCGGAACAATAATTGTGGATGAGTGTCACCATATTCCGGCCAAATCATTCAGAGAAGCAATAGTTAACTTCAATTCTTTTTATTTGTATGGTCTTACTGCCACTCCCAAACGCAAGAACAATGATGAGAAGCTGATTTATGTTTACATAGGAAATATCTTGTACAATACAGATCAAATTGATCAGATAAGACAAAAACAAACTAAGGTCGAGGTAAATATCAGGGAGTCAAATTTATATGCTCCTTTTGATTATAAGATTGATAAATACGAAACTATTTCAAGGATTCTCATACATGACACTAACCGTAATTCTCTGATAATTAATGATATTGAAAAGAACTGCAAACGTTTTAAGACATTTCTGATACTGACTGAACGAAAAGCGCATGTTGATATCCTGAACCTTTATCTTAAGGATAAATATGAAACTATTACTATTCATGGAGAAGATTCCGAAAGCAGCAGAAGAAGTAAAATTGAACAATTAAAACAGGGGCATTTTAAGATAGTAATTTCAACCGGCCAGTATTTTGGTGAAGGAATCGATTTAAATAACCTTGAATGTCTTATCATTGCTTATCCTTTTGCATTTGAAGGAAAACTAATACAGTATATTGGACGAATACAGCATTCAGGTAATCCTCCGGTTATTTTTGATTACCGTGATTCAAAAATTGATTACTTTGAAAAAATGTTCAAACAAAGGAACCGTTACTATAAGAAACTTACGAAAGAGAATTATGCCTGAAGATCAAAATATCGAATACAAGGAATCCTGGAGAGATGAGTATCTGAAATGGATTTGTGGTTTTGCTAATGCTAATGGGGGTAAAATTGTCATTGGAAAGAATGATGATGGAATTATTACTGGTTTAAGAGACGCAAAGAGGTTGATGGAAGATATACCAAATAAAGTAAGGGATATATTAGGAATTTTGGTAGACGTTAATCTGCATAAAACAAAACAGGGTGAATTTATCGAAATAGATGTTGAGCCATATCCTTACCCGGTAAATTATAAGGGTCAATACCATTATAGAAGCGGTTCCACTAAGCAGGAATTGAAAGGGACAGCACTAGACAAGTTTCTTTTGCAAAAGATTGGAAAGCGGTGGGACGGGGTGCCAATTCCCAAAGTCTCAATTAAAGACCTAAAACAAGAAACATTCGACTTTTTCCGTAAACGAGCATCTAAAAGCCAAAGAATTAACAAAGATAGTCTGACAGATTCAAACGAACATCTGCTTGAAAACCTGCAATTAAAAGAGGGTGAATATCTGAAACGTGCCGCTATACTGCTATTTCACCCTACCCCCGAAAATTTTTTAACAGGTTCTTATGTCAAAATTGGTTATTTCCAGACTGATGATGAATTGATATTTCAGGATGAGATTCACGGAAATTTATTTGAGCAAATTGAGAAAACTACTGATCTGCTTTTCACAAAATATATCAAAGCAGAGATTAGCTATGAAGGAATTAACCGGGTTGAGAAATATGAGTACCCTAAAGAAGCAATCAGAGAAGCTTTGCTGAACGCCATTGCACACAAGGACTATTCAGGTGGAGTTCCTATACAGATTAGTGTTTATGGAGATAAAATCATTTTTTTGGAATGAAGGACAGTTACCTGAAAACTGGACAATAAAGAACTTATTGGAAAAACATGCATCAAGACCTTACAACCCTGATATTGCTAATGCCTTATTCCGTAGTGGTTATATTGAATCCTGGGGTCGGGGGACGATTAAAATCATAAAAGAATGTAAACAAGCAGGTATCCCTGAACCTGTTTTTAGCTATGAATCGAGTGACATATCCGTAGAGTTCAGAAAAAACATCTACAACGAAAAATATCTGAAATCCTTAAATCTGAATGAGCGTCAGATAAAAGCCATTTTATATTTGAAAGAGAAAGGAAAGATAAACAATAGTGATTATCAGAATTTAAATATTGTTTCTAGAGAGACAGCAACAAGAGACCTAAAAGAGTTAATTGAAAGGCAACTTATTAAACCAAGCGGACAGAAAGGAGCAGGTGCATTTTATACGCTTATTTGAATTGCGTCATAATTGCGTCAATTGCGTCATAAAAATTAAATTATTGGAATCATCAAAATAAAAGACAAAGGCGTCTTTATTTGCAAGCACATTGCCAAAGCCCCACTAGCCGATTCTCAACCAAAGCTTTGTCAAAGAGCTTGCAAAAAAGAAGAAATGAATTTTAAAATTTTTCTCCTTCCCGCCGTTGCAAGAATAATTACTACAACAAGACAAACAACTATAAAATAATCAAATAAAAAAAGTGTCGTATAACGAGAGAATTTTCTGGTACATAGACAAATAAATAAGGCCTGGCCCATAACACGGACGGTATAATTAATAAGCTTGTCATGGTTTTTGCAATTTGCTCCTGCTCCCAAGACAAATTCGTTATAGGTGTTAAACCCGGATACGCGCATCTGCAGACAATTAAATTCCTGCACCAAGACAAATTTCTGGCTCCGAGACAACTTGTACCGCGACACTGCACCAGTGACCATTTACCAATTTTCAGGTACCGAGACAATTTACAGGCCACTTATCAACTTTGTACCGCGACACTCGTAATGCTCAACAGAATTTGTACCAGGACGGCAAAAACACGTGCCATACCCTTCTTGCACCGTGACAATTTCTCTGCTAAAGTACCAGGACCCTGCCCGGTGCTGTCGTCGGGTAACACTCCCCTGCAAGCCGGCTCCTCGCTATCCCGACATAACATGTCGGGACTTAACGCTCGGCCCTCTTTATTGCCGGGCCGTTAGCTGTAAGGCAAAGTGCGAGCAAGTCCTCATTGTACCAGGACTTCCGACGCACAAGCAAGAGTTTTGCAGCCCGTCCCTTCAACCATCCCTGCGCTGCAAAACACATGCTTTTTTGCCTACCCGGACTCCGCCGTCAAGACAAATTAATTATATCATGACAACTCCTGCCCTTTTATCGGGACTTTACCATCTGGACAATTTTATCATATCATGACAAATCCTGCCCGTTTACCGGGACTTTGCCACCATGACAACTTTATCATAACATGACAGCTACTGGCCGTCTACAAGGTCCTTGCTGTCAAGCCAACATCTTCATAACAGAACAACTCCTACTCGCCTTCAGAGTCAGGTAATAAATGGTTTTTGCAATTCCACCTAGAGAAATTACCAATGACGAGTTAATCCTTACTCATCTATCGGGACTGGCAAAAACCACACTATTGCGATTGAAGAGAACGTCGCTATATTAGAATCGTCCAAACAATGGCTTTACAGAAAATGTGTGAATCATGTAACTTTTTTTAAAAGTTACGTAACATTTTCCAAAATTCACAGACTTACTTTTATAAAGCGAAATTTCATACGCAACTTTCCAGCCAGTTGTTGCGATTAAATTTTAATAAAATGAAAAAATTTATGTTGGCGTCGAAAAATCTATTAAATCCTTCGACAAGCAGTTGGAGACTTTGGCAAAAAAAGATACTGGGACAGGTACAATAGGTTAGCGTTAAGTGGAAGCAAAAAAAATAAGAAAGGAGTATAAATATGGCAGTATTTGGATCACCCTTTTCAGGTTTAGCAAATGACAGGAAGCTCACGGATGAGGAGCTCATCAGAGCAATACGTTTCATGGTAGCGGCAGAGTATGAAGCTACTCAGTTGTACATGCAGCTTGCCGAGTCAACCGACAATAAACTCGCAATGGAGGTTCTTAAGGATATCGACGATGAAGAGCTTGTGCATGCCGGAGAGTTTTTGCGGTTGCTCTACGAACTTTCCCCAGATGAGGAAAAGTTGTATGCTGAAGGAGCAAAAGAAGTTGAAACAGAAATCAAGAAGATGAAGCAAAGGATGCCAAAGAAAACAATAAAGTGATAAATAGATGAATAAAAATAAATTAGCCTTAAAAATAATTGTATTCGGATTTCTAGCATTGCAATATAATTATATTGCAAAAGGTCACGATACGACAAAATATCTCGCAAAAAATGACACTAAAAATCAAAACAATATAAGTACAATAAACAAATTTGAATTTAGACCCTTACCTTATGGTTATGAAGCACTTGAACCTTTTATTGATAAGCAAACAGTGGAAATTCATTATAACAAACACCATAAGGCCTATTATAACAACTTCCTGAATGCCATTAAAGGCACAGAAATGGAAACGATGGATATAACAGATATTTTCAAAAATATAAGCAAATATCCGGCAGCAGTTAGAAACAATGTTGGTGGTTATTATAATCACACGTTTTATTGGGAAGGAATGAAACCCAACGGTGGAATTCTGCCAAAAGGCAAATTATCAGAAGTGATAACCAAAACCTTTGGTTCCTTTGAAGAGTTTAAAAAACAATTTTCAGAAGCAGGCAAAACCAGATTTGGCAGTGGCTGGGCTTGGTTGAGTATTGATAATAAAGGAATTCTGTTTATTTATTCTACCCCAAATCAGGATAATCCTTTGATGGATATTTCTGAAAAAAAGGGAGTTCCTTTACTAACAATGGATGTATGGGAACATGCTTATTATTTAAAATATCAGAACAAAAGACCAGATTATATAGATGCCTTCTGGAACGTTGTGAACTGGGAAGAGGTAACAAGGAGATATGAAACTGCTTTAAAATCATTGAACATAAAGTAAATAAAAGAAAAATTTTAACATACTATCTGTTTTGAAAATTATTTATGCAATGACTCAACATATTGTAAAGATAAATTCGATTAAGCACATCACACATGATGTGATTAAAATTGTTACTGAGAAGCCCCGTCATTATAATTATACTCCCGGACAAGCCACCGGAATCTCGATAAACAAGGAGGGTTGGATAAAGGAAAAAAGGCCATTCACTTTCACCTGTCTGCCACAGCATGATTATCTTGAGTTTTCCATTAAAACGTATCCTTCGCACAAAGGTGTTACCAATGAACTTCTGCAGCTGAAAAAAAAAGATGAGTTGATTCTGCACGATGTCTTTGGTGCAATTGCCTATAAAAGTGAAGGCGTATTTATTGCCGGAGGAGCAGGTGTTACTCCATTTATTTGCATCTTCAGAGACCTTAAGTCTAAAAATTTAATTGGTAATAACAAGCTCATCTTTGCCAATAAAACCAAACGTGATATTATACTTTCATCTGAATTTAAAAAAATATTAGGCAAAAATCTCATCAACATTTTATCTGACGAAAAAGCAGAAGGGTACGCTCATGGTCTGATCACAGAAGGTTTCCTTAAATCTTATATTAGCGACTCCACCAAAAATGTATATATCTGCGGACCTCCGCCAATGATGGATGCAATAGAAAAACAATTGATTAATTTGAAAATAGATAAAAAACAAATAATAAAAGAAGCATTTTAAAAAATACCACTTTATGCACTACTCGGAAAATAGTCTCACAATAACAGTTAATAATCTAACAGTTAGTTATATCGATGAAGGACCAACCAATTCTCCAACAATCATTTTCATTCACGGATTTCCGCTGAATAAATTGATGTGGGAAAAGCAGATCGAAATATTAAAGGAAAATTACCGTGTAATTGTCTATGACATTCGTGGGCATGGGAACACCGATGTCGGAAATGACAATTTTTCGATTGAGCTCTTTGTAAATGATCTGCTCAGTTTGATGGATACCCTGAAGATTGACAAAACGATACTATGCGGTTTTTCCATGGGCGGATACATTGCTTTAAAAGCGATTGAAAACTATCCTGAGCGTTTTAATGCACTTCTTTTATGTGATACAAATTGCGCAGCCGATATGTCCGAAGCAAAAGAAAAACGGATGAAAACCATTGAAATTATCAAGGAAAAAGGGCTTGAACAATATGCCGAAGAAAGTCTTAAAAAACTTTTTGCTCCAATATCTTTTTCAAAACATATAGAAGAAATAGCTATTGTGAGGGAAATGATCATGAAAACGTCCAAACAATCACTCTACAAAACCTTGCATGCTTTAGCTGAACGTGCAGAAACCTGCCCCAAACTGCATGAAATAAAGGTGCCGGTACTTATTATGGTGGGGAATGAAGATGAAATTACGCCTCCCGATGTAGCCTTGTCGATGCATGAAAAAATAAAAGGTTCCACCTTTCATATTATTGAACATGCCGGGCATTTAAGCAATATGGAAAATCCGGACCAATTCAATCAAGAATTAAAGAAGTTTTTGAAAAAACAATATAAAATACAATGGAATTACTTACAAAAGAATTGATTCAGAAACTTCAGGCAGCAGATCAGGCGCCTTGTCTTTCCATATATATGCCTACGCATCAAAAACATTCTGAAAATCTTCAGGATATCATCCTTTTTAAAAATCTTGTCCGGCAAATGAAAGAATCACTGTTGCAAAAATATTCAGCCGGTGAGGTACAAAAACATCTTGAACCTTTCGAAGCTCTTGCTGACGATAATAATATTTGGAATCACACATTTGACGGGCTAGCCGTTTTTAGTGCAACCGGTTTGTTTAAAGTTGTCGGTGTACATAAATCGTTTGAGGAATTGGCAATAGTGGCCGACAGTTTCCATACCAAACCGCTGCGGCAATATTTGCAATCTCTTGACCATTTCCACGTTTTGGGTTTAACAATTCGTGATATCCGGCTTTTTGAAGGAAACCGTCACTCACTTACTGAAGTTGAACTCACTGCTGATACTCCAAAAACCATAACTGAAGCGCTTGGTGATGAATTGACAGACAAGCATACAACTGTTGCATCTTATGGTGGTTCCGGAGGAGAAAGTTCGCCCACGCACCACGGTCATGGTGGCAGAAAAGAAGAAACTGAAAAAGACACTGAACGGTTTTTTCGTGTCGTAGCGAATACGATTTACGAACAATATACGAAACCTTCAGGCTGGCCACTTATTCTTGCTGCTTTGACCGAACACCACAGCCTTTTTCAAAAGGTAAATAAAAATCCATTATTGCTAACCAATGGTATTGCAATTAACCCTTCATCAGTTTCACCAGATATACTGGCAAATATGGCCTGGGAAATAATGGAACCGGAGTATAACCTGAAACTTGACAGCCTGGTTGCCCGGTTTGAGCAGGCAAGGGCAAATGGCAAAGGTAGTGATGACTACAAGGAAGTTGCTGTGGCGGCAGTTGAGGGACGGGTTGATACGCTTATTGTTGAAGCCGACCGGATAATTCCGGTCAGGATTACAAATCTTGTGACGGGTAATACACAGAAAAAAGATTTGATAAATCCGAAAGTAGATGACCTGCTCGACGATATGGGAGAATTGGTAATGAAGATGGGTGGACAGGTGATGGTTCTTCCAACCGATAAGATGCCTTCTGAAACAGGGCTGGCAGCAATATTTCGTTATTAATTAAATGAAAAAAATGCAAATACAATTTAATACAGATAAAAATGTAACTGGGAGCGAAGAACTTATAGCTTCGTCAACTTCTTTAATATCGGAAGAACTAAGCAGGTTCAGTCAACAGATAACAAGGGTGGAAGTTCATTTCTCGGATGATGATGGCAATAAAGACGGGTTCAATGATAAACGCTGCATGGTGGAAGCCCGACTTGCAGGTATGAAACCAATCGCAGTTACCAACCACGCAAACACCCATGAACAGGCTATTTTTGGCGCCATAGATAAATTGAAAACTTCTTTGGAAAAAGTAACCGGACGTTTGAAAGATTATTAAAATGGAAAAAATAAATACGGGTGCCACCAGGGCAGAATACATTGAAGTAGAGCCAAATGTAAACCTTCATATTTCAGATGGTGGCGAAGGCAGACCAATTGTACTGATTCACGGCTGGCCGCTCAGCGATGAAATGTTTGAATACCAGTACAACGATTTGATAACTAATAATTTTCGCGTAATTGGCATTACTTTACGAGGCTTTGGCAAATCGGATAAGCCTTACGGTGTATATGATTATGATATTTTTGCCTGGGATATTAAAAATGTTTTAAGCAAACTTGATGTAAAAGATGCTGTTTTAGTTGGCTTTTCAATGGGCGGATCCATTGCAATTCGTTATGTGTCTACATATAATGGAGCTCATGTTTCTAAGCTGGTTTTATGCGGAGCAGCAGCCCCGATCTGGACACAACGTAAAGATTTTCCATACAATCTTCCACCGAGCGCTGTTGATGACTTAATTAAACTGAATTATAAGGACAGGCCAAAGCTTTTATCTGATTTCGCAAAGATTTTCTCCGCTACAGAAACCTCATTAAATGAAGGGATAGGTAGTTGGTTAAATGGAATTTGTTTGAGCGCTTCTTCATATGCAACGGCTCAATGTTTAATCGCTCTGCGCGATACGGACCTGAGAAGTGATCTGGTAAAAGTAAAAATTCCGACATTGATTATGCACGGTAAAAAAGACAAAATATGTTCATTCGACCTCGCCGGACAGATGAAAACCGGAATCTCTGGTTCTCATATCGTTGCTTTTGAGAATAGCGGCCATAGCATGTTTCTGGAGGAAACGGACAAGTTTAATTCAGAGTTGATAAAATTTGCTAAGAAATAAGTCGTAAAACAAAACACCATGGCAAAATATTCAAAAAAGGCTCAAGATAAAATTGAGGAAGTAATGCATGAATTTAAAGAAGGAACTTTAAAATCGGGCAAAAATGGCAAAAATGGTAAAGTTACAAGCAGAAAACAAGCTATTGCCATTGGAATAAGCGAAGCAAAAGAAGCTGGATTAAAAGTTCCGGTTCAAAAATCTGCAAAGTGAAATTAAAGGAATGTAAAAGCAACTAAAATTCTGTTTGGAGGAGTCTATACCGATTTGACAGATTGACTAAACGGCATCAGGAACATGGATATTTCTCAATCTTCCATCCATGACCAACGAAAAGGTACACGAGCCTCATACCCGTTAATCGGTTCTTCATAAAAAAAAGACTGCGACCAGGCAGAATTTCTTTTTTAGGCATGATTTATTAAGCAATTTTTAGAAATAGCAATAAAAAATCGAGTATAAAACTAACTTATGAACAAAAATATATCGGACCAACTGGTGGAAGCATTAGTTGATGCAGGTATCCAAAGGATCTATGCAGTAACAGGCGATAGTCTCAATCACGTAAATGCAGCTGTGCACCGTAACGGTAAAATCAAATGGATCCATGTACGGCACGAAGAGACTGCTGCATTCGCTGCCGGTGCAGAGGCCCAGCTGAATGGGCTGGCATGTTGCGCTGGTAGCAGTGGACCAGGACATGTCCACCTGATAAACGGGTTGTATGATGCGCACCGTTCATCGGCTTCCGTACTGGCCATTGCTTCTACACTCCCTACCAAAGAATTTGGAACAAGTTATTTTCAGGAAACAAACACAATCATACTTTTTGACGATTGCAGTTGCTACAATCAGGTTGCTGCTACACCTGCACAATTGCCACGCATGTTACAGGCCGCCCTTCAACATGCTGTGCATAAAAAAGGTGTAGCTGTCCTTGGTTTACCAGGTGATATTACCGACCTTCCCGCAGTAGAAGCAGAAACTACTACTATTCTTTTCCGGAACAGGCCTATTGTCAGGCCATCGGAAAACGAGCTGTTGCAACTGGCTGCACTGCTAAACTCGCACAAAAAGGTCACTATTTACTGCGGATTGGGTGCTGCGGAGGCACATACCGAAATTATTCAGCTTGCAGAAAAGCTAAAGGCCCCGGTAGCCTATTCTTATAAAGCCAAGATGGCAATCCAGTATGATAATCCTTATGAAGTAGGACTCACAGGATTGCTGGGGATTCCATCTGCTTATCATAGTATGCATGAATGTGAATTACTTGTATTATTAGGGACAGATTTTCCTTATACACCTTTCATGCCTGTTGAAAACAAAATTGTACAGATTGACATAAAACCTGAAACTCTTGGACGAAGAGCTAAACTTGATATGGGACTTTGTGGAGATGTGAAAGATACCTTGCAGACGCTCATGCCTATGTTAGAAATGAAGGAAGATGCAACTTTTCTCGATATGCAATTGAAGTTTTATAAAGAAGTCAAAAAGAATTTACTGAACTATGTAAACGATCCCGGAAAACCGAATGCTATTCATCCTGAATTTGTCGTCTCAATTATTAATGAGCTGGCAGCCAAAGATGCCATATTCACGGTAGATACCGGAATGTGTTGTGTATGGGCTGCACGGTATATTGACGGAACAGGTGAGCGCAAAATGTTGGGTTCATTCAATCATGGTTCTATGGCAAATGCAATGCCTCAGGCCATTGGTGCAGCACTTGCCTGTCCCGGCAAACAAGTGATTGCCTTCTGTGGTGATGGAGGCCTGTCAATGATGATGGGTGACCTGATGACAATTATCCAATATAAATTACCTGTGAAGATCATTGTTTTTAACAACCGAACATTGGGAATGGTGAAACTGGAAATGGAAGTAGCAGGGATTCCTGACCTGGAAACTGAAATGCTGAACCCTGACTTCACAAAATTAGCGGAAGCAATGGGAATGCCAGGGATTACTATTAATGATCCCGGTGAGGTGAAATCAGGATTAGAAAAGGCTTTTTTACAGGAAGGTCCCGTACTGGTTAATATTCTGACTGATCCGAATGCCCTTGCCATGCCTCCCAAACTGGAATTTGACCAGTTGAAAGGTATGGCAGAATATATAGGGAAAATGATGTTATGTGGTCGGATGGATGAAGTATTTAAAATTATTTCGTCCAATTATAAGCATTTGGGTGAGGTATTATGATTTGGAAATGTACTTGTGATTAGCGTTTAATGAGCACTGAGCGTGGCAAAAATTGTATAACTTAATAATTATTTACGGATGAAAAAATTAAATGACATAAAGGTTGCTCTTCTTACTGAAAATGGTTTTGAGCAAGTGGAACTTACCAGCCCAAAAGCCGCATTGGAAAATGCAGGAGCCAAAGTGGATGTAATATCTCCCCAACACGACAAGGTAAAAGCATGGGATAAAACTGGTTAGAAAAGCCAGACAATCTGATCACTTTTGACTGGACTAAATTGACCACTTCTAAGTTGATGATTTTAAAGAGCTTTCTCTTTTCGCTTTGTTTTATAATGTCTTAATGAAAATGTATAAGCAACAATGACCATCCCTTCGTATTCTAATAGATATCCCAGAAATATATAGTCACATAAACCTAACCGTCCCTGCGCTGTCAGGCACATTACGCAAAATTAAGGATGCGAGTTATAAGATAATTTAGAGTTTGCGTAAAGAGCCTTCCAGCCCTTCCCTGCCACTCGGCGAGCCCTGCGGCTAAAGTAGTAAATTTTGTTACACCGAGACAAACGTAAAATTTGCCCTACAGCTAACTCACTGGCAAATGTAATAAGCTCTTCAAGCATCCGATTGATCATACAATCAACAACATAGCTTATTACACTTACCAGCCAGCATCGACCCGTAGACTTTGGATTTTCTTGGAAATTATTAATGATTAATCGTTTATCAAGTCAAAAATATTTTTACAGTTTAGGCAACTTCTCTATCGGGACAAATCAGTGCCACTTACCTGGACTTTAACAAAACTACCTTGACAAGAAAAATTCTGCTACCAAGACAGTTTTAAAATGTCGAGTAGGTAAAGGGGATTTTCACCCCTAAACCTCTCACAGAACCGTACTTGAACCTCTCGATTCATACGGCTCCTCATGAAGAAAACGCTACGGAAGAAAACCATGTTCCCAATGCACAA
>Ga0307438_1000671_pt1 | contig 24709 bp, 23 predicted proteins | sample SalMarWE160110MG_FD_202144 | JGI IMG/M metagenome (GOLD analysis project Ga0307438, IMG submission 202144) | Salt marsh sediment microbial communities from the Plum Island Ecosystem LTER, Massachusetts, United States - WE1603-110 | ecosystem: Environmental > Aquatic > Marine > Intertidal zone >... | reverse complement strand
CTTTTGACCACTCTGGAGATTATCCACAACTACCTGCACGTTCTCCTCTTTGCCGATTTTAATCACACCTGAGATTTCTTTAAGAGATATCTCATCTCCGGGAGAAAAAACGGAAACAACTTCCGCGCCAAGAAATTCGAGCAAATCCTTTTGATGTTCATTACAGATAACCTTAACCCCTTTTATGGCTTTTCTTTTATCGGAAATTATACCGGAAAGAGAATCTATCCCCATTTTAAGTCTTTCGTATTTTTTGTTTATTTCATCTACACGGATACTATCAGAATTGTATTCACTTTTTAAAACGTTAGAAATCTCCAAAGCTCCTTGTAAATATACGTCGGGAATCATCCAACTTCCATCAGTCTCTAAATCCACAATATCGATATTGAGTTTTAGTTCCTCTATCTTTTTAAACCAGGATTCGTAGCCGTGATATATAATCAAGTCGGATAAAAAAATTAATAAAAGAGAATAAGATCATCGTAATAACCGAAGCAGCCTTCCAACCCGAATGGAAATGGGAGGAAAAGTATCTTGTTTTTGATGAGAAGAAAACTGCGAAATAAAAAATGTTTTCTTTCTTTGTGTTCTTTGTGCCTTTGTGTGAAATTTAGTAAGCAGGGAGTAGAGAGCAGTTAGCAGTTAAGACAAGAAACGAAAAATCTTTTTAAATCTGCGTTCATCTGCCTCCTATTTCTGTTTTTAAATTTTCAATTTGCAATTTCCAACTTGCTATTTACAATTAGACACTAAAAAGTGTCATGTTTCTCTGTGCCCTCTGTGGTTCGATTTTTTGGTGGTGTGGGGAGTTTTCTTGACTCGTGACTGATGACTCGTGACTCATGACTCTTTTTGAACCTGTAAGGTTCAAAAAGTACCATTGACAAATTTCTTGATTATTGTATATTTAGAATCTTAAAAACTTTTATATCCCGTAATAACAAATAATTAAGGTATATAAAGAAAAGCAATTATAGGAGTTATGCATGTATAAGATATTGGAAAAAGAAAAAATTGGACCGAATTTGAATAAATTCGTAATAGAAGCGCCGCTTGTGCCAAGGAACTACCAGCCGGGGCAGTTTGTAGTCTTAAAGGTTGATGAGGTAGGCGAGCGAATTCCTATTACAATTGCGGAAGCGGATAAAGACAAAGGAACAATTACTTTATTTGTTCAGGAAGTTGGAAAAACCACTTATAAGCTCGGGGAGCTTAAAGCGGGGGATTCCGTCTCGGATGTGGTCGGACCGCTCGGTCATCCGGCAAAAGTAGATAAAATCGGTACTGTGGTAACAATAGGCGGAGGTGTAGGAACCGCTATCGTATATCCGGAAACGAAAGCATTTAAAGAAGCAGGGAATTATGTTATTGCCATAATAGGATTTAGAAATAAAGAACATGTTATTTTGGAAGAAGAAATGAGGAAAAGTTCTGATGAACTGTATGTTTTGACCGATGACGGTTCTTACGGTAAAAAAGGATTCACTACCAATGAATTACAGGAACTTGAAAATGCGGGCAGGAAAATGGATCTTGTAATTGCTGTAGGTCCCCCGATAATGATGAAGAAAGTTTCAGAAATGACAAAGGAATATAATGTAAAAACTATTGTTTCTCTGAATTCTGCAATGATGGATGCTACGGGTATGTGCGGTGGATGCAGAGTCGAAGTCGACGGAGAAACCAAATTCGCGTGTGTTGATGGACCGGAATTCGATGGTCATAAAGTAAATTTCGATTTACTTATAAAACGCCTTTCTATTTACGAGAAACAGGAAAAAGAAGCTCTCGACCTGTATAAAAATTGTAAAATCGAAAAGTAAATGAATGAGAGGAAGCAAAAGGCTCCCCGTGAGCCTATGCCGAAACAGGAAGTTAAAGAAAGAGTAAAAAATTTTAATGAAGTCGCTCTGGGTTATACCGAAGAGCAGTCGAAGAGCGAAGCAGAGAGATGTTTACAGTGTCCTAAACCCCTTTGTGTTCAAGGTTGTCCGGTCGATATAAATATTCCCGAGTTTATCAGATTAATTGTTGAATCGAAATATGTAGAAGCAGCAAAAAAAATAAAAGAAGACGATATTCTGCCTCGCATGACAGGCAGGGTATGCCCCCAGGAAGATCAATGTGAGGCTCAGTGTGTTTTGGGTGTAAAAGGCAGTCCGATAGCAATAGGGCGTCTCGAACGTTTTGTTTCCGACTATGAAGCTGCCAATACTGAATTGGAAGCACCGGCAATTCGAGCAAAGAAAAGTAAAAAAGTTGCAGTTGTGGGTTCCGGTCCTGCGGGCCTGACTGTTGCTGCTGATTGCGCTAGAATGGGATATGACGTTAAGGTTTTCGAAGCCCTGCATAAACCGGGAGGAGTGCTCGCTTACGGTATTCCGGAATTCAGACTGCCGAAAGAAATTGTAGGGCGGGAAGTCGAGACTCTTAAAAAAATGGGTGTCGAGCTTGAGTGTAACGTAATAATAGGTAAAACGATTAGCATAGAACAGCTTTTCAATGAAGGATACGAAGCAATATTTCTCGGAGTAGGCGCAGGTCTTCCCAGATTCCTGGGTGTAGAAGGGGAAAATCTTTTAGGTGTTTATTCTGCTAATGAGTTTTTGACAAGAATAAATTTAATGAAAGCTTACAAATTCCCAGAGTATGATACTCCGATAAGTGTCGGTAAGAAAGTCGCGGTTGTAGGTGGTGGCAACGTCGCTATGGATTCTGCTCGCAGTGCCTTAAGGCTCGGAGCGGAGGAAGTTCATATAGTTTACAGGCGTTCACGCAAGGAAATGCCGGCGAGAAATGAAGAAATCGAGAACGCGGAGGAAGAAGGAGTGATTTTTGACCTTCTCGTTAATCCGGTTGAATTTGCCGGAGATAAAAATGGTTGGGTTAAATCGATTAAAATGATAGAAATGGAGCTTGGCGAGCCGGATGATTCAGGCAGGAGAAGGCCGGTTCCAATTCCCGGAAGCGAGTTCATTTACGATGTGGATACAGTGGTTGTGGCAATTGGACAAAAAGCAAACCCCCTGCTTTTAAATGCGACCCCAGAAATCAAAAAAAACAAATGGGGGTATATTGATGCGGATCCCGAGGCCGGGAAAACCTCTATGAAGGGTGTTTTTGCGGGTGGAGATATTGTAACGGGTGAAGCGACAGTCATAGCCGCAATGGGTGCAGGTAGAAAATCCGCCAGAGCTATCGACGAATATCTTAAAACCGGTAAGTGGTAATCTTTTGCCGCAGAGACGCAGAGCCCTACCACGCAACCCTTTTATTGTGTTTTTTTAGAACCCAACCTAAAACACAAAAAATATTGAACCACAGTTAACACAGAGAAAAAATTATTTTTTCAGCGTTAAGTTTCGTTTTTACCAAATGTTTTCATAATTTTTGTTGAAGTCTGACCTCCCGGGCAAGCATTTCTGGCACCACAAAAGGGACATATTAAGAGCATCATTCCAATAAAATAAAGCAATATTATTCCAAAGTAGATTAAGACATAAAAAAATTTTAATTTGTAAATGTAATATACCGGGAAAAAAATGATACCAAAAAAATTAATGTAAGCAATAGAGCACAAAATGTTATGAGTTTTTGGGGATTGTTTCACCTTTATTTTTATTAAAAATTTTGCTACAGGACTTGAGAGGACACAAAAACCACCTGCGCCAGGGCAAAACTTTCCGACATGTGGACATTCCCAAAAAATACAATTAAAACTTTGAAATAAAATTGTTAATGCAAAAAACGCGCAATAAATAATAAAAATATTTACATTGATATAATACAAATAATATCCAATTAAAATATACATAACAACCATCGGTAGTGTAATCAACAGAAAAAGCCCTTTGCGCTTGTATGGTATTGAATGTTTGTACATAATCTATATCTCCATTTAATTGTATCCCTCTTAAACGACTATATAATATATACTGCACCACTTCTGTCAAGGGAAATCAAATTTTGCGAGTTTATGCACATCTTGAATCATAAGACTCTCTAGCTCTGCGGGATGAATTTTTTGAAAAGCTTGTGATTAAAAAATTACGGAAGAAAATAAAAAATATCTTGACTTATTTTGGAATACTTTTATTTATTATATAGGATTAAGGAAAAAGATATGAGCGAAAAAAAACTTTTCTTATTAACAAGGGTTCCATAATTTATGGTATCGAAGAACAAATATCCAATATACAATGAAAATTCTTCAAGTATCTGATTCATACTACCCGGATCCCGGAGGAGTCAGCGAAGTTCTTTATCATCTTTCAAAAGCTCTCCGTAATCTTGGTAATGAAGTGCACGTTTTAACCGGAGGTCATCCTCAAGCAGAAAAAGAAAAAGAGGTAACAAGACTTGGAAAGAGAAGAAGCCTTTACGCTAATAAAAGCGAGGTAAACTGGACTTTCTCTCCCGGGCTTTTCCCCAAAGTAAAAAGGTTTATCAACGATAATTCGTTTGATATTATTCATACGCACGGACCTTTTGCTCCCAATATTTCCTTTTTAGCTCTGTTATATTCAAATACTGTAAATGTCGCAACATTCCACACTGCTTTCTCGGGTTTTAATTACTATAACCTTTCAAAGTTTTTATTTACCCCTATATCCAAAAAAATAGACGGTTCAATATGTGTATCCAAATATGCATTAAGAGAGATTTACCCTCATTTCCCAAAATGCAATTATAAAATTATACCCAATGGAGTGGATACTTCGCGTTTTAGCCCTGAAGGAGAAAAGTTAAAAGAATTCTCAGATAAAAAGATTGTTCTATTCTTGGGAAGATTGGATCCCAGGAAAGGTTTATCGGTTATGTTGAAAGCTTTCCCTTTAATAAAAAAAGAGATACTCGATTCAGTACTTTTGGTCGCGGGAAAAGGTGTCCCGCCGGAGGGTATTCCTGAGAATCTAAAAAAATCCATAATATTCAAAGGAATGATACCAAATGAAATGGTTCCGGTGTATTATCGCAGTGCAGATCTCTATTGTTCGCCCGCTTTATATGGCGAAACTTTTGGTATTGTCCTTCTGGAAGCCATGGCATGCGGTACACCGGTAATAGCTTCAAACATTGACGGATATAGAGAAGTAATACCGGATAAAGAAATGTTATTCCAGAGAGGCAATCCGGAATCACTCGCGGATAAAGCAATCTCGATTCTAAAAAACGCTTCAAAATCTAAAAAAATTAGAAAAATTGGTATAGAGACCGCAAGCAAATATGACTGGAACGCAGTAGCAGAAAAAACCGAAAATTTCTACAGGTCGTTACTATAACATTATAAACTTCCTATATTCTCTCAATCTAAGTTAAATAGTTTTCTAAGATTTTGGATTTGGGGATTGGGATTTAGTTAAGACAAAGACAATTTTTGAGGTTGTTATGTGGCTTTGTGTGAAATTTGGTGAGCAGGGAGTAGAGAGTAGCTAGCAGTTAAAACAAGAACAAAAAAATCTTTTTAAATCTGCGTTTATCTGCGTCCTATTTCTGTTTTTAAATTTTCAATTTACAATTTTCAAATTGCAATTTACAATTAGACACTGAAAAGTGTCATGCTTTTCTGTGTCCTCTGTGGCAAATCTAGGCTATCAATCCTCTACATAAGGATAAAATCTTATCCAATCTATCTGGTATATGCATTCTATATCTTCTTCAGGAGGACCGTTAATCCAGTGTTCTCTTGTCCAGAAATTAAACTTGAGTTGATATTCTGAATCGATTACGATGTCATTCTCGCTATAAGTGTAGGTTAAGAGAACTTCATCATCTACGAACCACTGAATATATTCCGGTGTAATCTCAAAACCCCATACATGAAAGTCCTCCGATGGATTAAAGTCCAGCTCGATATCAGGATTGGTATTGAAACTATCAAAGCCATCCGCGTGTACTGCAAAGTGAACTTCTCCCGAGTTGTCATCAAAAGTATAGGTTAAAAACTCTATATCTATTTCCTGTTTCGTACCGTCACCGTCATCCCAATCGATAGTATACATCGAGTTTAAAACTCCTGGGACGGATGAAGGTTTTAATCTTGCTTCCCAGCGACCGTATAAGAACTCTTCACGCGTCTGGATGGCAGAACTCAAATAACCTTCTTCTGAATCATTTATAAAAACCAGAGTTAAATAGCCGTCTTCCGTATAACATCTTTCTCGTCCGGTCTGACCACCATGCTCACCCCAGGTTCCTATCTGCCACACCGATTCATCGATTTGCCCGTTATTGAAATCATCTTCAAACTCAACTTCCAAACCGGTATCATTTAAATTGCAAGACATTATAGATAAAAAACAAACGAAACAGATAATAAAAAATTTTTTATTCATCTACTTACTCCTGTTTTTTTCTTTTATTTCTTTCATTACGTTCTTTCAAGCTCAGGTTGCAGCCGCAGTAATCCTGACGGGTAAGCCCAAGTTCCTTTGAAAGCTTAACACTGTTTAGAAATCCATTATTTTTTTTAAAATTGAACTTCTCATAGACAACCCCAAATTCTTCCGCGGCGATTTCTCCAGCTCTGTTCAACATATCAAATTTTTTATGAGGGCTTATACTCATTACAGTAGTAAAAGATTCAAAACCGATAGAGCTGCAAAACTCCGCGCTCCTTCGCAGGCGTAACAGGAAACATTGGAAGCAGCGGTCTCCCCCTTCGGGAGTATCCTCATATCCTTTAATAGCATTTTCCCAATCATCTGGGTTATAATCATCAGCAGAAAATGGAATGCCGCACTTTACTGCGACGAGCTTAGCTTCAGCGAGCCTATTTTCATATTCTTTGGGAGGGTAGATATTCGGATTACAGAAAAAAGAGTGAAGCTCATATTTATCTTTGAGCTCGGAGACCACCCACGCCTCATCGGGAGCACAACATATATGAAGCAAAAGTTTTTTATGCATATTAGAATTAAAATAATATAAGCCTGATATTATGTCAAGTGTAAAGGTAAGGTTAGCTCTTTACTTCTTTCTCAATCAGCAATTTTTTCAAAAAAGCCCCTTGACAAATTTAAAAAAAAGATTATATTACTTTATATAACAAAGTTCTTTGTAAATAGGAGGGAAAATGTCAACTAAATATGCTTGTGAAATAATTGTTAAATATTATATTAATAGGTGGCAAAGGGGATTTTTATGAGGAGAGTCGTAATAACAGGTATAGGAATAGTTTCTCCTATAGGTGTCGGAAAGGATGAGTTTTGGGAGTCCAATGTCAAGGGCGTGTCGGGGATAACTCGTATCAAGAAAATCGATACATCGCAGTTGGAAACTAAAATAGCCGGAGAAGTTAAAAACTTTGATCCGTCTTTATATATCGATAAATCAAAAATAAGAATCCTGGATCGTTTTGCTCGCCTGGGGGTATCGTCCTCAAAGATGGCGCTCGATGATTCCGCGCTTGAACTTGTCAAAATTAATCCAGAAAAGATTGGAGTTTGTGTTGGCTCGGGACTCGGGGGCGTTCTTTTTCATGAAGAGCAAATGATGGATATGAATGAATCCGGACTTAAAAAAGCTAATCCTCTGGGTGTTGTTAAAGTGATGCCCAATGCCATAAACTCTCATATTTCAGTCGAATTAGGATTAAAAGGACCGAATCTGACAATTTCTACAGCCTGTTCTTCGGGAGCGCATTCTATAGGAGAAGCTTTTAATCTAATACGATATAATAAGGCTAATGTTATGGTAGCGGGCGGGGCTGAAGCTCCTTTAACGCCTTTCACTTTTAGCGCCTATAATTCCCTCAGGGTAATGTCACGAAGAAATGAAAACCCCGAGAAAGCTTCCCGTCCTTTCGATAAAGAAAGAGATGGTTTTGTTTTAGCGGAAGGAGCAGGTTTTGTAATATTGGAAGAGATGTCGCATGCTCTTGCGAGAGGTGCAGATATATACTCGGAAGTAATAGGGTATGGAATGAACAGCAGTGCTTATCATATTGTCATACCTAATCCGGAAGGAAAGGATATGAGTACAGTTATGAGATTGGCAATCGAAGATGCCGGAATAGAAAAAAAAGATATAGATTATATAAACGCACATGGTACCGCCACAAGGGCAAACGATTCGGCGGAGACAAAAGCTATAAAAGACGCTTTCGGAGACTACGCGTATAAAATACCTATAAGTTCGACAAAATCTATGACAGGGCACACTATAGGAGCAGCAGGAGCAATAGGAGTAATTGCTTCTGCGCTGGCTATAAAAAATGAAGTAATCCCACCAACAATAAATTATGAGAATCCAGACCCCGATTGTGACCTCGATTATGTTCCCAATGTAGCCCGAGAAAGCAAGGTGAATACTGCTTTAATAAATTCATTTGGTTTTGGCGGCAGTAATGCTTCACTTGTAATTAAAAGATTTAAAAAATGAGGTATTTATTGTGGAAGATAAAAATAATGGAATGATAGATAAGATTAAGAAAATCTTACTTGAAGTGGGAACGAATAAAGATATCGGGAAGATTAAAATCGATTCAAAACTGGAAAAAGACCTGGGGATAGATTCTTTCGGCGTACTCGAAGCTCTATTTTCTCTGGAGCAGGAGTTCGGAATTACTGTTTCGGATAGGGATTTTTCTAAAGTCCGTACAGTACAGGATGTGGTAAATCAAATAAATACGATTTTAAAAGGAGAAAAGATCCGGGAGGATAAGAAGGAAAACTTCCTGGAAAATCTCCAAATAGATAAAAGTGAAGCCGATAAAATCGAATTCAATCCGTATTATAAATTAGTAGAGAGTAGTCTGGACAGAAAGATATTGGTTGAAGGGAAAGAGTTAATATCGTTGGGTTCAAATGATTATCTGGGACTTGCCAATGATAAAAAGATCAAAGAAAAAGCGAAAGAGGTATTAGAAAAATACGGTATAAGTATGTGCGGTACACCCATAGTCGTGGGGCAAACAGACATTAATAGAAAATTAGAAGTAAAAATAGCAGAATTTTTAAAGCAGGAAGATGCGCTTATATTTCCTTCTGGATTCCAGGCAAACATAAGCATTTTTAAAACTTTATGTGATTCTGAAGATATAATAATTACCGATAAATCCGCCCATTCTTCTTTAATTGAAGGAGCAATTATGTCCAGCGCGTCTCTCAGATTTTTTCCTTTCAATGATACTTTTGCCCTGGAAGAAATCCTTAAGGTTTCCCAGGATTATAGAATGAGATTTATAGTGGTGGAGGGATTATATAGCACGGAAGGCGCCAGCACTCCTCTTGATGAAGTGAGCCGATTAGCCCGAGAATACAATGCTTTCATTATCCTGGACGACGCTCACGGAGTAGGTGTTCTGGGCAGGGAAGGAAGAGGTGTAATGGAGAAATATGATATTTACGATGTCGACTTAATTTCAGGCTCTTTAGGTAAAGCAATTGGTTGCTTCGGCGGTTTCCTGGCTGGTAAAGAAAAGATAATAGACTTCTTTAGATATAGACTCTCTTCATATATCTATTCTACAGCTCTTCCACCTTCGGTGGCTGCTGGATGTATATGTTCTATCGATCTTATTCCTCACTTAACCGATAGACGAGAAAAGATAGAAAAATATAAAGAAAGACTTTATAAAAGTTTAAGCGATATGGGATATAATCTTACCCCGGCGACCTCACCTCTTTTTTCCGTGATATTTGAGAATACAAACAAAACTTTAAAAGTGACAAAAGCTCTATTTGAAAGAGGTGTTTACGGAACTCCTTTCCTTCCTCCCAGTGTTTCAAAAGAGTCTCCGAGAATTAGACTGATACCTACTGCTAATCTTCAGGAAGAAGATATAGAAGAAGTTATAGCAGTTTTTGAAGAAATAAAAGACCTAAGTTTATGAGATATTTTCTTATTTATAATCCAACATCGAAACAGGGAAGAAGTAAAAGGAAATGGGAAAAAATTCTTGGTATGTTTGAAAGGGAAAAGGTCAAATTTGATTATAGGTTAACCGAAAAAGAGGATGATGCTACTTACTTTTCTTCTAAAGCCGCGGAAGAAGGATGGGATGTTGTGGTAAGTGTTGGCGGGGACGGTACGATAAGTGAAGTGATAACCGGACTTTTTAACAAAGAAGAATTAGGGAAAAGACCCAAATTAGGGGTTTTGCATGTGGGTACAAGTCCTGATTTCAATCGATATCATGGTATTCCAACCAATATAGAAGAGGCTGTAGGGGCAATATTCAAAGGTAAAAAAAAATTAGTCGATGTAGGGAAAGTAACATATTCGAAAAACAATAATGAAATCCCGGTTGAGATGTTACCGATTCATCCCGATAGGAAAGTGTCCTATTTCGGCAGCAACGTTAATATTGGTTTAGGTCCTCTGATAGCGTCTAAAGCAAACGGAAGATTCAGGAGATTTTTGGGAGACTTTTGCGGAACTTTATTAGCTACCGTTGTTTCTCTTTTAAGTCTCAAAGATTTTACCCTGACCATAAAGATAGACGGAAAAGAAAAAATTTTATCTGATATAATAAATTTAACGGTTGGGAAAGATCCCTATCTCGCTTCCGGTATGAGAGTTTTTAGTGAGATAAAACCGGATGACGGGAGATTTTATGTTTTCAGCGTTAAAAAAACTTCTAATATGAACCTTTTGTTGAATATACCAAGGGTTTATTGGGGGGATTTTTTGAAATACAAAGGTGCAAATCTAAAGTACTGCAAAGAAGTCGTGATAAGGTACAATAAGAAGTACCCGAAAGTGGAATTTGACGGAGATGCAAAAGGATATCTGCCTGCGAAGATAAATTTACTACCCGGAGAACTGGAGGTGATTGTACCTTAATTATGGAAAAGATATTTGTTACGGGAGGAACAGGATTTATTGGCAGTAATTTAATCCGGGAATTGGTAAAGAAAAACTGCAGGGTAAAAGCTTTAACCCGTAACAGCAGCAATCTTAAGTTTATCTCCGGGTATGATATAGAGATAGTAGAAGGTGATATCAGAAATCCAGTAGAAGTAGAAAACGCTATGAAGGGTTGTAATACTGTTGTTCATCTTGCAGCGTTGGCTCGGGATTGGGGCAAAAAAGAAGACTTTTACGATATAAACGTAGGGGGGACCGAAAACGTTTTAAAAGCCGCGAAAGGAAACAATACTAAATTTCTAATTCATTTAAGCACTAACGCGGTTCTGGGCGAAGAAGATTGCCTGAAGGCTAAAGATGAGAATTCTCCCTATAATTGTAGGTATCCATACTTTCTATCAAATTTCTGGGAATCCGACATGAATCATTACCGTTGTTCCAAAATGCAGGCTGAAAAAGAAGCTATTTCTTTTTGCCGAAAAAAAGATATAAATTTAACAGTATTAAGACCAGTCTGGGTTTATGGACCGCGAGAATTTCATTCGGGTCCCTATTGTTTCTGCAAATATGTTTCAGGTAATATGAGATTGTTGCCGGGCTGTAAAAAAAATAAATTCCATGTGATATATGTTGAAGATCTTGTAAAAGTTATTACTAAAATATTGAAAAGTCCGCCGGAAGGTATAAAAGTATACAATGTCGGTTCACAGTATGTGCCTACAATGGACGAATTCTGGAGTTTGTTTTGCAAATATCTAAAAGTTAAGCCGCCTATTTATTTGCCGAAGTTTCTAATTTATCCTCTTGGTGTTTTAAAAGAATCGGTGTATAAATTATTTAGAGTAAAAAGTTCTCCCGATTTAACTCGAGCCAGAGTGGCAATGGGATATACCAACAATATATACGATGTGTCCAAAGTTCAAAGAGAATTAGGATTTAGTGAGACTCCTTTAGAAAAGGGCGTTAAAACCACCGTCAGATGGTGGTGGAGGTATGGCTTTTTATGAAAATTAAGCCCATTACAGGAATAAAAAGGGTTTTCTTTGATATTTATTTAACCATGTACGTTTTCTTCAAATATACCGGTTTTTTGCTGTGGAGAAAGATGTCTTTCAAGCAGTATATACGATTTTTCAAAAGATTGATTCTTCTCCAGATGCGTTTCAGACATAATAAAGTCATAAGAATCGGAGACGTTTATAAAATGCATCTTTATCTGCCGGCTTTTCCCTCCCCAGCTTTCTTTTATGCTTTAAAAAGATTTATGATGCTGGAGGGAGAACCTTCACCGGTTTCCGTTTTGTTATCGATTACGAAAGCCTGCACATACAATTGCCCACATTGTTACCAGAAAATAGATACAGGCTCGGAATTATCTACCGATAAATTGATTGAAGTAGCAAAAAAGATGCAGAATTTAGGTATATCCTTTTTTAATATCGAAGGAGGAGAACCTTTATTGAAATTAGATAAACTGTTAAAAGTTGTCGGTAACTTAGATGAAAGAGCGGAAGTCTGGGTAAACACTAACGGATATAGTTTAACCGAAGAAAAAGCGAGGAAAATGAAAGAAACGGGAGTTTTCGGTGTTATGATTTCCGTTCATCATTGGGATAGAATAAAATTTGATAAATTCGTCGGTAAAGAAGGAGCTTTCGATGATGCTATTTTGGCACTCGAGGTTTTTAAAAAAGCTGGCATAGCTACAGCAATAAATTGCTGCCCCACGAAAGAAACAATAGAACAAGGCGGTATAGAAAAAATAATAAAACTGGCAAAAGACCATGGTTGCAGTTATGTACAGTTGATTCACGGAAAACCCGCGGGAGGGTGGTTGGGCAGAAAGGACCCTTTAAAAGATGAGATTTTAAAGAAAATGGCTAGTTCCCATACTCTGTTTAACAAACAATTTAAATACAGGAATTATCCTGCTATTTCTTCCCAGGTTTTCGAATCTCTTAAAGAGAACTTCGGATGTACCGCGGGCGGCATCGAAAGATTTTATATTAATCATCATGGTGAAGTTCAACCCTGTGAGTTTATGAATGTGTCCTTTGGTAATATTCAGGATGAAGATTTTTTGGTTATCTACAAAAGGATGAAAAGTTATTTTAAAAAACCCGGAGCAAACTGGCTCTGTTGTACGGAAGCAGATAAAATCGAAAAAGCCATAAAAGCACAGGAGGGAAATAAAATACCTCTACCTAAAGAAGAAACAATTTCAATTGCGGAAGATTGGGATTTAGGAGAAGAAACGCCGCTGTATAAAAAAATGGGGCTTTATGGAAAAAAGTAAATTCTTCCGGGTTTATATTAAATCCATGAGACCTTACCTCTTTTTTGCTACTGGTATAGCGGGTTGGTTGGGAATCGTTTTTTCAGGGGTAGAAGTAAATTTCTTAAGAAAACTTTTAATACTGGTTCTTTTGTTTTTTAGCTGGGGCATAAATCAAATAGTAAATGATTATCTGGGTATACAAGAAGATAGAATAAACGCTCCGAAAAGACCGATGGTTTCAGGAGAATTGAATGTCAAATATTCCCTTATTACTACTTTTATTCTATTTCTTATAGGTGCTGTTATCTCCTATCTTTTGAATCCTTACGCACTAATAGTTTATTTAATTGGTTATGTTTTTAACATTTTATACGAATATTTAAAGGCTGTACCCTTCCTGGGAAACATATGGTTTGGAATTCTGTTAAGTGTATGTCCCATTTACGGGGCATTGGCTGTTAGCGACCAAAGCCTGTTTATGGTTCTTAAAAACAACGATTTAATATTCGTATCTTTGTTTATAGCACTGATATTTTTCACTATGACTTTCTTCACTTATTATAAAGACTATAAGGGAGATAAGCTTGCCGGCAAAAAAACACTAGTAGTTTTATTGTCTCCGGGAAGAGCCAAATATCTTAATTTTTTAATGGCTTCTATCCCTTATATCGTTTTATCTGCTATTATCTATTCTGGATTATGGCAGCCAGATTTAAATACCCATTTTTTGGTTTTAAATGGTATTTCTTTTCTTCTTATTTTTTATACTGCACTTTTATTATTTAAATACCCGGAAGGAAAAAAAACGACCGACGCGTTAAAATGGAATTTTTCAGGTACTGTTTTATTTGAAACTTCATTTATAGCATTGGTGAACCCTTTGTTGGCATTTGTTTTATTCGTCGTGGGTTTCCTGTCCGTTTATTATCTATTTGTTTTTATGCAAATAGAATGATTGTATTGACAAGGCACGCTTTTTTTTGTATAATAAAAGTATCGGAACAACTTTAAAGGAGGTTTATTATGGACAAAGAGAAGTATTATAGAGTACTGTTTATCATCGCGGGTTTATATGATGTTATACTGGGCTTCGGATTTTGTTTTTTCTATAAATGGCTTTTTAAAACAGTTCTGCAAAGACCGATACCACAACCCCCAATTTATTTTCAAGTTTGTGCAGCTTTCATAGGACTGATTGGAATAGGGTATTTTCTGGTCTGGAAACACCTTTATAGAAACGTGGATCTTGTTGTAATCGGTACCGGTATGAAGATTATCTATATACTTGGAGCAATATTGTTTTCCACCTATGCAATCGTTCCTTTAGCTCTTGTTACCTTTGGCGCGCTGGACGTTGTATTTATAGTTTTATTTATAGAATTTCTAAGATACGCGAAAGTTAACGGAAAAATACCGGTGTAAGTTTGGATTGGTAGCTTCAAAAAAGCTCACAGCTGACGGCTAAAAAAAAATTATTCGTGCTAGCTGTTGTAATACTTGGCTTTTGGCTGTCGGACTTTAGCTATTAGCCAAAAAAACAGCAATTTAATTCTTTGTGTTTTCTGTGGTCTCTGTGTGAGAATAGTTTTTTTGTGGTGGGGGTGGTCTTTGAACGGCGCTATTTTTCTTTGTGACTTAGTGTGGTTGCGGCTAAAAATAAGAGAAAAAGGTGTTGACTTTTTTTAATTGTAATGTAATATAATTACTGAAATAGAAGCAAAAATTTAAAAAAATAGGAAAATCAGCACTCTTGAGAACCACTTTAAATTAAAATTTAGAGAGTGGAAATAGAGTAATTTATGTTTTTTAAGGAGTGGTAATTAAAGTATGAAGCATACATATATAGAAAATATCGCGGATTTTGTTGACAAACAGGTAGAAATTCGTGGATGGGTATATAACAAAAGATCCAGTGGAAAAATACAATTTTTGCTGGTAAGAGATGGTACCGGGATAATTCAAGGTGTTGCCACGGAAGAGGACACTGAGCCCGAGAGTTTTTCGCTTATGAATGATTTAGATCAGGAAAGTTCTGTAATTGTCAAGGGAAAGGTGAGAGAAGATAGCCGGGCACCGATTGGATACGAACTTTCCATAGGTTCGGTCGAAGTCGTGGGAGATAGTAAAGATTATCCTATTACTCCTAAGTCCCATGGTACCGATTTTTTACTTCAAAACAGACATATATGGATTCGTTCTAGTAAGCAATGGGCTATTCTACGTATAAGGGCGGAAGTTGTAAAGGCTGTTGAAGATTATTTGTGGGAAAGGGGATTCTTGCGTTTTGATGCCCCTATTTTTACTCCTTCTGCTTGTGAGGGTACAACTACTCTTTTCGAAGTAGATTATTTTGGTGAGCCGGCGTATCTTTCTCAGAGCGGTCAGCTCTATTGTGAAGCAACTGCCGCTGCTTTTGGAAAAGTCTATTGTTTCGGTCCCGCCTTCAGAGCTGAAAAATCGAAAACCAGACGGCATTTGACAGAATTCTGGCAGGTGGAACCTGAGATAGCCTATGCTCATCTCGATGATTCTATAGAACTTGCAAGCGAAATGATCGAATATTTAATCGAAAGAGTTTTAATTAATAGAAAAAGGGAATTGGAAGTTCTCGAGAGGGATGTTTCTCTTCTCGAGCTGGTTGAAACTCCTTTTCCTAAAATCAAATATGAAGAAGCAGTAAAAAAAGTTAACGAATTAGGTGAGTCGATGAATTTTGGTGATGATTTTGGAGCCCCGCAGGAAACTGTTCTTGGAAAAAGTTACGATTCTCCGGTTGTGGTAACTCATTTTCCCAGAGAAATCAAAGCTTTCTATATGAGGAAAGAGTCCGGAAATGAGGAGGTAACTCTTTCTTTCGATATTCTCGCTCCTGAAGGATATGGTGAAATTGTAGGAGGCGGAGAAAGAGAGTTTGAGGTAGAAAAGTTGAAGAAGGAAATAGAGGAAAGAGGATTACCCGAAGATGCTTTCAAGTGGTATATTGATTTAAGAAAATACGGTTCTGTTCCGCATGCGGGTTTTGGCCTTGGGATTGAGAGGACTGTCGCCTGGATTTGCGGAACCGGTCATATCCGTCAAACTATACCTTTTCCCAGAACTTTGGGAAGAGCGTATCCTTAGTACATGAAGAGTATATAAAGGAGGGTTTATGCTTTTTTTATCCTTTTTACTATTTTCGGCTCTTTACGTTGATGGGAAAAATTATGTTAAGATATATAGAGGCTCACACAGGATAGATCTATTTTTTGTTGAGGAAGGTTTTTTTAATCCTGCCGCCGGAATCGGAATTGCAGGTGCCGGATTAAATCCTGCTTCTCTTGGTAGGTCACCCGATGTTCAATTTTTTACCGCTTTTTCCCTTCCGGGGGTCAGCGCGACCGATGTTGACACTTTCTCCTTTAATGTTGAGGGAGATGAGACTACTGTGAGCAATGATGTTCTTGTTAATCCGGGAAGCCGATTGTATGCACAATATAATGCTTTAGGTGGAATTGACTTTATAGGTTTTTCGAAAAGAATTGGAATGTTTGGTTTGGGTCTTTCTTACGGAAGTGGCTACAAGTTAGGCGTTGAAGCAAGTTTGAGCGGAAGTATTTATGGGGATATTAGAATGGATGAAGCTTTTGAGTTTACCAATGATGATTTTTCTGAAATTTCCTATGGTGATACTGTAAGGGTAAATCCTTTGTTTAAAGGAGCGGTAACCCTGGAAAATGAAGTTCCTTTAAGATTAGAATATTCGGATATCCCGTTTTTTCTCGGAGCGGGAGTTAATTTCGGACCCCTTTCATTTGGCGCGGGTCTCAAGTTTCAAAAATTAAGCCTTTATGGAGAAGGAAGTTTCTCGATCCATATTGATAGTTTGGTGATGGAAGTAAGGGATACTACCGTTATAGACGGTAATGGTGATGAGTGGATAATTGAGGATTTTTCGGCTGCTTTAGATTTTGATGAAAATCTTGCAGAAGGGGAAATTATTTCTTCCGGTTTTTCGGCTACACATCCGGTTTTTTGTATTGGTTCAATTATTGATTTCCCGGGGATGCAAATTTCATGGGGATTCGATTTCGGCGCTCAGTATGATCTTGCGGGTAGTTATAGTTGGTATTTTTCGAATATTTCTGAGTTGCCCGATAGTTTTGTTAGTGTCGATTCAACTTATCTTACTATTGTGGAGGATTCGCTTATTTCAGGTAGAGCTATTATTGTGATAGACAGTATGATTCGCGAGGAAGAATCGGAATCCGGTGATGAAGTGTTATCATCCGCGGGATCCAGTTTTAATTTTGGATTTGTAGTTGAACCAATAAACCTTGGTATTAACGGTAAGCTCGCGTTCCGTTCCGATTATTCTTTTAGTAAAGTCGGATTATATACATATACACCGATACCTGCCCCGGTTATCAATGTAAGATTGGGACTTGCAGCAGATGTATTGATCCTTAGTGGTTATGAATTCGAGGACCTTGACTGGAGACTTATCCCGTCGGCGACATTGGGTCTTTCTTTTAGTTATGAAAGAGATTATCTTAGCTTTTATTTACCTGTTAAGTATGATGTATCCCATATAGCTTTGGCGATTCTCGGCAACGTTTTAGACGAAGATGAAGATGTATCTTTTGATATGCACAGTAGCTCAAGTATATGGGATAATTTGGCTTTTGGTTTAGGTTTTAGAGTTAAAATTTAGAATGTGTAAAAGGAGGTTTTGTAAAAATGGCAGTTCGAGTTGGTGTAAACGGTTTTGGTAGAATTGGAAGATGTGTTTTAAGAGAAGTTATAAATAGAGACGATATAGAAATTGTCGGTATAAACGATATTGCGGATCTTAATAATCTTGCTTATCTCTTTAAGTATGATTCTGTTCACAGAAGATTTGAAGGTGATGTTAAAGTAGAGGGCAACGCTCTTATTATAGACGGGAAAAAGGTTCCTTTTACGCAAATAAGAGAACCAGAAGAACTTCCATGGAAGGATTTGGGAGCGGATGTGGTTTTTGAAGCTACCGGTATTTTCAGAACGAGAGAAATGGCAGCTAAACACCTGAAAGCGGGAGCCAAAAAAGTTGTAGTCTCAGCACCTTTTAAGGGAGATGACGGAGATTTTACGATTGTTTACGGTGTAAATCATGACCAGTATGACGCATCGAAACATGATATAATATCGAATGCGTCGTGTACAACAAATTGTTTTGCTCCTGTAGTGAAAGTTATCAATGAAACATTCGGCATTGAACAGGGTCTTATGACTACAGCTCATTCTTATACTTCTTCCCAAAAAGTTCTCGATCTTCCCGCTAAAGATTGGAGAAGAGGAAGAGCGGCTGCGCTTTCTATTATTCCTACAACGACAGGAGCCGCGATTGCTACCACGAAAGTTTTTCCTGAGTTAAAGGGAAAATTAGACGCGATTGCGTTGCGAGCGCCCGTGCCGGATGGAGCTGTTGTTGATTTTGTTTGTAAGGTTAATAAAGAAGCTACTGTTGATTCAGTGAACGCTGCTTTCAAAAAATACGCCGATGGTGAGCTTAAGGGAGTTCTTGAATATGCGAAGGATCAAATTGTATCTATGGATATTATAGGGAATTCTCATTCTTCTATTTTTGATCCAGGATTTACCAAGGTTATCGGCGGAACACTCATTAAAGTCCTTTCCTGGTATGACAATGAATGGGGTTTTTCTATGAGAATGATAGACGTAGCTATTATGATAGGGAAATCTCTATGAAGAAAGTTCCTTTTATAAAGGATCTTGACGTAAAGAATAAGAAAGTTCTCTGTCGTTTTGATTTTAATGTACCTATTTCGGATGGTAAGATAGAGGACGATAATAGGATTAAGGCAGGTCTTCCCTCTATCCGTTATTTGATAGAAAATGGAGCAGCTGTTATTATGATGTCGCATTTAGGTAGACCCGGTGGAAAAGTTGTCGAGAAATTTTCACTTCGTCCGGTAGCAGATCGCCTTTCCGAGCTTCTGAGTGCAGAAGTCGGGTTTATAGGAAAAACTGTTGGTCCGGAAGTCGAAGAGAAAGTCAAATCTCTTAAGAGTGGAGATTTATTACTGCTTGAGAATACAAGATTTATTCCGGGAGAGAAAGAAAATGACAAAGAATTTTCAAGGCTTCTCTCGAATCTTGGCGATGTATACATAAACGATGCTTTTGCTACCGCTCATAGAGCGCATGCTTCTACTTATGGTGTGGCAGAGTATATAAAAGATAAAGGTGTTGGTTTTTTAATGATGAAAGAAATAGAGCAGCTTTCGAAACTTTTAGAAAAACCCGAATCACCATTTACGGTTATTCTTGGCGGTTTAAAACTAAAAACAAAGATACCGGTAATTAAAGGTCTTGCTCCTATTGCAGATAATATTTTGATTGGCGGAGCCATGTCTTTTAGTTTTATTAAGGTAAAGGGCGGAAGCATAGGTCGCTCAGTTGTAGAAGAGAGCCTGTTTGATAAAGTAAAAGAAGCTATTTCGGTTACCGGGCAGCAGGGAGAAAAGCTTCACTTGCCGGATGACATTATAGTTATAGAGAACACGGAGAAGATTAACTCTTCTGAAGAGTGGTCGATTTCGCCCGCTTTCGAGATACCTGAAGGAAAAATGGGGGTTGATATAGGGCCAGAAACGGTTGCGAAATACAAGAAAGTAATCGCAAATTCAAAGACTCTGTTCTGGAATGGTCCTCTTGGGGTTTTTGAAGTTCCTCCATTTGATAAAGGAACGTGGGAAATTGCGAAAGAAATTGGTGCATTAACGAAAAAGGGAGCCTTTACTGTTGTGGGTGGTGGAGATACTGATAAAGTTTTTGAGAATTCAGATATTTCCGTAAGTCATCTTTCTACAGGAGGGGGTGCATCTCTTGAGTTTGTTTCAGGTAAAGAATTAGCGGCTTTTAAAGTAATGTAAGGGAGGTTCTGATGAGAAAGTTGCTTATTGGCGGTAACTGGAAAATGAATAAAGGGGTAGAAGACACGATTAAATTCGCAGGACGCATTAAAGAGAAAAATTTATCAACGGAAGGTGTTGATGTATTCGTTACACCTCCTTTTACTTCTCTTGTGGATGCCGTAAGAAGCTTTAAAGGTAGTGGAATTCGGGTCGGGGCTCAAAACCTTTTTTGGGAAGACGAAGGAGCATATACCGGTGAGATTTCTTCGGTTTTTCTTAAGGGAATTGGAGTAGAGTGGGTATTGGTAGGTCATTCCGAGAGGAGAACCTATTTTGGTGAGACGAACGCAGGAGTTAGAAAGAAAGTAGAAAAAGCCTTGCGAAAGCAGTTAAAAGTTGTTATATGTATCGGTGAGACCGAAGAGGAAAGAGAAGAAGGGAAAGCAAAGGAAGTTGTAGATAAGCAGATAGAAGAGGGCCTCTTAGGAATAGAATATGATATTGAAAATCTTGCCGTTGCTTATGAACCTGTATGGGCGATTGGGACCGGTAAAACTCCTCATCCCGAAGATGCTGAGGAGATGCATGCTATTATAAGAGAGAAGTTAGGTCCTAAAGGTGAAGAAATAAGAATAATGTATGGTGGGTCTGTTAAAACACACAACATTAAGGATTTTATTTGCCAGGAAGATATAGATGGTGCTTTAATTGGGGGAGCGTCTCTTGATGTTGATGGTTTTGCGGATATGATAAAAATAGCAAAGGAGATTAAATGTTAGGTTTTTTAGTTACGCTACATGTATTTTTTGCGGTTCTTTTAATTCTCGTCATCCTTATGCAGCAGTCTCAGGGTGCAGGCATGAGTTCTGTATTTGGAGGGGCTGGTGGAGGATCTTTCTTTGGAGGTAGGGGAGCCTCTTTGCTTTTGCGGAAAGTAACCGTGGTGCTTGCTATTCTATTTTTTCTTACTTCGACGACAATAGCTATTAAAGTACCCAGATCGACCGGAATCGGGAAAGGAAGCGTTGAGGAGAGATTAAGAGAAAATTTACCTGAGAGAGTAGGAGTTCCATTCGAGCAAGGCGTTTCGGAAGAGGGTGCTTCAGAGGGTTTAATCCCAGAAGAAGGTAATGTAATTCCAGAGGAAAATGCGATTCCAGAGGAAAGCAACTGATACAACTTGAAGGAGGATTTTAATGTTTGCAGTTTTTGAGGCAAAAGGATTTCAGTATGTTGGAAGGCCGGGAGAACGTTTGAGAATTCCCCGGTTAGATACGAAAATCGGTGAGAAAATTACTTTTGACAAGGTTTTACTTGTTGAAAATGGAGATACAAAAATCGGGCAACCTTATATAGAAGGAGCTTCTATTATCGCGAAAATTGTTGAGCACGGGCGATATAAGAAAATAATTGTTTTTAAGTTTAAAAGAAGAAAAAGATATAAGAGAACAAGAGGGCATCGTCAAACTTATACCGAAGTAGAGATTAAAGATATTATACTTGGTGGTAAAGCAACTGCTAAAAAGGAAAGCGTGGAGAAAGTGGTTAAACAAGGGAAGAAGAAAAAGACCGTAGAACCTAAAAAAGCGGGGGGAGCGTCCGCTAAAAAGAAGAAATCGAGTAAAGCTACAAGCAAAACCAAGAAAAAAGCTGACGAATCGAAGAAAAAAGCCAAAAAGACAACAAAGAAGAAGGTGACTACTGCTAAGAAAAAGAAAACAACTGCTAAATCAAAAAAAACTTCCAGCAAAGCAAGTAAGTCAAAGAAGTCGGCAAGTAAAACAAAGAAAAAGAAGAAATGAAACAAATAATTCAAAGGAGGATTGGAAATGGCACATAAAAAAGGAGTTGGTTCATCGCGAAATGGTCGAGATTCGAATCCCCAGTTTCTTGGAGTTAAGAGATTCGGCGGTGAAGAGGTCCAGGCGGGCGCTATAATTATACGCCAGAGAGGTACCAAGTATCACCCTGGTTGGAATGTAGGCAGGGGAGGAGATGACACGCTTTTTGCATTGAAGTCCGGAAAGGTAGAATTTGGAAGTAGGCACGGGAAGAAAGTTGTAAACGTAATCTCCGGATAAAAAAAGAATAGCCACGGATGGACACAGATATACACAGATTTAAAAAAAGTTTTTTTGTTTTAAAGAAAAAAGAAATGAGGTAGGAAGGGTATCCGTGATTATCCGTGAGAATCAGTGGCTATTATCAATTTTGTTTGGTTTATCCTTTTAGAGGTTTAATGTGTTAATCTTTTCGCTTTTGTTTTTTCAAATTTTTTGTGCATTTGAATTTATAAATCCCGGTTCTGTCGAAAAAGGTATGCGCGGTATAGCTTTGAGTACTTTTGAAGGTAACAAAATTGATACTATTGAGGTTGAGATTTTAGGAACAATGCCGGATTATGAATTCGGTAAAGATATTATAATCGCAAAGTTAAAAGGTGGAATTGTGGATGAAACTGGGGTTATTGCGGGTATGAGCGGAAGCCCTGTTTATATAGACGGAAAACTATTGGGTGCAATTTCTTATGGATGGACTTTTTCAAAAGAACCAATTTGTTATGTTACTCCTTTTACCGATATGAAAAAAATGGATGCGAAAAAGTCGGTTGGTGCTTCGAGTTTTACACCGATAAAGCCGGTTCTTACGGTTGCAGGTTTTCTTTCTTCTTCGGTTTCCCTTTTAGATTCTCTTCCCTTCGATTTTACAGTTTCGGAGGCTGTTATGGGAGGGAGAAATGAGGACGTTACCGATTTGGTACCCGGTGGAGTTTGTGGCGTTACTCTTGTTTCTGGTGATGGTAATATTTCCGCTATGGGTACGATAACCGAAGTAATTGGTGATACAATATTCGCATTCGGACACTCTGCTTACGCTACCGGCACTTCGGTTTTGCCTCTTTGCGGAGGAAGTGTTTTAGCATGTTTCCCTTCTCTTTATAAATCATTTAAATTTGCCACTGCGGGAGATATAATTGGAAAAGTAGTATTTGATGGAAGCGCAGGGATAAGGGCTGTGATTGGTGATGAACCGCCAATGGTTGATTGTTGTATTAAGATTGGGAATCTTGTGAAAAGATACAGAGTAACTGCTGAAAAAAGTATTTTTACAGCTATTCCTCCTTTTCTCGTCTTGTCGAACTGGGTTGAAGAGATGGGTCAATACGAAAGGGTTACGGTAAGAGGAGAAATAAATATCTGGACAGACGAAGGCAATATTTTGATTCCTCTTGCTCTAAGCGGTGTAGAAATTCAAAGAGATTTATATCAATGGGTAAAGGAGCCTCTGATTGTAATTCAGGAAAATAGGTTCGAAGGAGTAGATATCGATTCTGTCTCTGTAGATTTATCGAGCGAACCAGATGTAAGAGAATATTTTGTAAAGAATTTAAGCGTTGAAAAGAATAAATTTGAGCCGGAAGAAACAATTGATATTAATGTAGTATTGAATAGATATCGTAAGAGCGACACAACTGTAACCTTTAGTTTTAAGGCACCAAAGAATCCCTGTGATTTGCTCTTTAGGGTTTCCGGTAGGGGCGAATATATGGGCTTTGAACTTGGCAGGTCACCGCTTAAGTTTGAGTTTGTTTGTTTTGATGAATGGAAGGTTTTTCTAAACTCCCTACCGTCTCCCGATGTGCTTATATTTTCAGTTTATAAAAAGGAGTCTTCTTTAATTACAGATGCAGGAGAAATCAAGGATTTTCCGCCAAGTCTTGGAATGATTTTAGAAGAAGGACAAAGAAAAATATTTAGAGATTTATATCCTCTTTTCGAGGAGAAAATGAAATTTGATGCTCCCCTTAGCGGAGAGAGTTCTTGGTCGGTGGAAGTTAGGAGGTAAAATGCTGTTATTTGTGCTTTCGTTTGCGTATTTATGGATTTATGAGGGAGATTCTCTTTATAAAGGTCTTTCAGAAGGAACTGTAATTACAAGGGATTCGATTTTTTTGGGGAATAAAATAGAAGAGTTTTCCTGGGAGAGTAGCGGTTTTGTTTCCGATATTCTTAGAATAGATAAGGATATTTATTTTAGCATATCTGATGTTGGTATAATTGCTAGAAAGCAAGATGACGGAACAATAGATACTGTGTTGACTCGCGAAGGAAGTTTGATTTCTTTAGGAAAAAAGGGAAACACTCTTGTGGCAGGTTTATCTCCCTTCGGGAAGATATTTTTTATTAAAGGTTCAAAAATTTTAGACTCTTTATCAGCTCCTTCAGATAATATTTATTGTATGTTCGAATTTTCCTCGGAACGGGGCCAGAAGGCAAAGTTTATAAGCTTGTTGATGACAAAGAATTTGAGGAGTATTTTAAAACACAAGCTTCTTCTGTTACACAGTGGCTTAAAAAAGATAATAATCTCTTTTTAGGTACAAGTAATCCCGGACTTGTATACAGGATAGATGCTAATCATGAGGGAAAAATTTACTATGATCCCGGTTTCGAGGAGATAAACGGGCTGGGATACAGCGGAGATACTTTGTGCGTTTCGGGATTACTGCCCGGGCAGGATGAATCCATGGGAGCTATAAAATTTTTTCTGAAAAGTAAAGAATACAAGATTTATGCAGGTACTCCTATATTGTGTGGGGAGGAGGCAGGGAATAAGTTTTATGCCGGGGAATCTGAGGATGGTCAGATAGGAGAGTTTCATCTGAGTGGGTTTAGTATAGTAGCCGATTTAGATGAATCGAGAGTGACTGCGTTGGAAG
>Ga0307438_1000667_pt1 | contig 24894 bp, 24 predicted proteins | sample SalMarWE160110MG_FD_202144 | JGI IMG/M metagenome (GOLD analysis project Ga0307438, IMG submission 202144) | Salt marsh sediment microbial communities from the Plum Island Ecosystem LTER, Massachusetts, United States - WE1603-110 | ecosystem: Environmental > Aquatic > Marine > Intertidal zone >... | reverse complement strand
CGCTGAACAGTATGTAGTCCAGCCCCGCCTCCTGCAGCCCGGCCAGCCGCTGCCGGGCAGTATCTGGGTCCGTGGCCCAGTAACCGTTGGTGAAGACGTACACGTAGGCCAGTTGGGCGGCCAGGGGGATGGACGTTCGCAACAGATCGTAGCAGAGGAATGGTTCCCCACCAAAGAGCAATATCCCTTCCAGCGGCTGATCCGCCACTGCTGTTAGGTAACCTTCCACCTCCGCTAGGGTCATTGTGTCACCCTGTCCCGGCCCGGCACGGTAGCAGCAATGGGCACAAGAGGCCGTGCACTTATAGGTCAGGAGAATATCCAGTCCCTTCAGTCTCATAGCGTTTGACCTCCTTCTCGCTGAGAGCCCGTCGGATCAATCCTGTGAGGAACTCCCCATATCTGGGCTCGTATTCCAGAAGCCTGCAGAGCTTGTCCACGCTCACCGAGATCATTCCTTGCGTTAGATCCTCGATCAATTCAACCCGGCTTTCCGACCCTGCTCTCTCGACGATGTAGCGGGCCAATCCGGTGTCGCTGTAGGTGTGCGAGCCTGCCAGGTTGAAGACCTCCTGTGGGCCCCAGGATCGCTCATCGTTAGGAGAAACGCCCGCAGGACGTCCTCCAGGTGGGCATGCTCACCGCCCGCCCCCCGGGTGGCTTTCACAGACTCCCCGGCCAGTGCCTGCCGGATCATCGGCCCGAACTGGCCCAGGTGGTCCTCGCTGAAGACGCCGTGCATACGGAAGATGGTCACCGGCAGGCCCCGCCGCTGGTATGCCAGACAGTACTTCTCACACGCCAGTTTGGTGATGCCGTAGACCGGCCCGCCGATGGTGCTCCGCTCCGGGTGACAGGGGTGCTCCTCATCCACCCGGACAGGGCCGGTGGGGCCGTAGACCACGGCTGTGCTGGCGAACAGGAAATGCCGCACCCGCGTTGCCAGGGCGGCCTCCAACAGGTTGAGCGTGCCGAAGAGGTTCTCCTGCACCTCGCGCCGTTCGTCTCCGGGATAGAAGCCCCAGGCCAGGTGGTAGAGCACCTCCACGTCTCGCATCGCCCGGGCGACCAGGCGCGGGTTGGCAACGCTGCCCTGAACGAAGTCACAGCCTGGACCAGCCGGATGGTCGCCGCCGACAGGCTGAAGGTCCAGCACACGGACCGCGTGTCCTGCTTGCCGAAGCACGTCTGCCAGGTGTGAGCCGATGTAGCCGGCCCCGCCTGTCACCAGCACGTTCATCTCGCCTCCTCGCCTATGAGCATCTCAATGTCGAAGGCAACCATATAGCGCGCCGAGGGCCAAAACATCAGGCGCTCCCAGAAGCCTACTGCCCGCTCCGCCGCCGTCACACCCAGGGTGGGCGCCCCCTGCACCTTGAAACGCCGGGCGATCTCCCGCACCAGTGCTGTGCCGATACCCCGCCCCTGGCAATCGGGGTGCACCGCCAGCAGGTGGATCAGCGCCCGCGAGCCGTCGTACACCCCACGGACCAGGCCTACCGGCTTGCCATCCTCCTCGGCCACCAGGAAGACCGCCGCCGAACAGGCGTGCACGCGCAACATCGCTTCGCGTCCATCTACCTCGGGGTGCGCTAATTCCCCAACCGCGATCAGCAGATCCTCCAACGGTTCAGCATCCTCGGGCCGGAAATCACGGATGACCATCGTACTCCCCCTCAGATCCGTCCATATCCCTTCAGCACCCGCAGCGCCTCGACGGTGGCGCTGACGGCGAACTCCTCCCCGTCCTCGGATTCCCAACTCCCGTCGGCCCGCTGCTTGCGCTCCAGGTTGACAAGGCTGCGGGCGACCAGGGGGTGATCGGCCGGCAACCCAGCATCCTGGGTGCAGCGCAAGAGCCAGGCCAGGTACGCGCCCTCCCAATCGGGTGAGTAGTTGGCCTCCACGACCGCCAGCGCCCGGCGGAACGGCTCCGAGTCCGGCCCGGGGTAGAAGGCCAGCATCGGCAGGGCGATCCAGGTGGCCCGCAGGTAACCGGCCAGCCGACCACTCTCGTCACAATGAGCAAGCAAGAAGTCGGTGGGACAGTAGGTGCCTGGGGCTTCAGCGTAGCCGAAGCGGATCAGCACGTGGGCACAGTAGGCGGTCAGCCAGACGCGGGTCTCGATCCGACCAGGGGTCATCCACTCTGGCGGGTTCAGCGCCTGCACCGCTTTCACCTCGTCCCAGCCACCGTCCTCCTGCTGGCGATCCAGCAGGAAGCGGCACGCCCAGTCCACAATCGGCCCCCGGTACACCTTAAGGTCATCGAACCACTGGAGCACGAACGCCGTGTCGCAGACATTGCTCGTCCCCTGTATCCAGTAGGCAATGCCGCCGTCCGGTTTCTGGAGGGCGGCCAGTTCCCGCAGCGCTGCTTCTGGCGGCGGTTTACCCCACAGGATGGTCGCCAGGCGTGCCCGCTCAACGGCGTTGCCCCGGGTCTGCACATAGGTAACGGCTTTCTCTTTGTTTGTCGTGGCGAGGTATATCTCTCTCACATTACAACGTCCCGACCTGGGCGCTGTTGCTCAGGGCACGGTCAAGCGCCTCCAGGAAGCGGTCTATCTCCTGGGCGGAGATGACGTAGGGCGGAAAGAGCCGGAAGGTCGCCGTATGGGGTTGGTAATCCACGATGAACCCCGCATCCAGCAGCCGCCGGAACGTGGCTGCGCCATCGGCGGCCCGCTCCCGCTCCAACTCGATCCCCACCATCAACCCCTTGCCCCGCACGTCCCAGATCCAGGCGTATTTCGATTGTAACACCTGCATGCCTTCCAGCAAGTAAGCGCCGCGGTCGGCTGCCCGCTCGACCAACCGCTCCTCCTGCAGGATCGAGATCACCGTTGCCGCGACCCACCCTGAGAAAGGATCGTTCTGGTGAGACTGAACGTGGCGCAGCACGCCCTGGCAGCGCGTCTCGACCTCCTGGGTGGTCACGACCGCCGAGATGGGCAGTCCCGCGCCGAGCGCCTTGCCGATGACTAGGACATCGGGCACGATACCGTCGTGTTCAAAGCCGAACCAGCGGCCGGTGCGCCCCATGCCCGTCGTCACTTCTTCGGCGATGAGGAGGGCTCCGCAGCGTGTCGCCAGTTCGCGCAGATGTGCCCCGTAGCCGGGGGGCGGTACGATCATCCCGCCGACGGCCATCACCGGTTCGTAGATCACGGCAGCGATACGCCCCTCGTCCGCCAGTGCTCGCAGAGAGCCCAGGCAGGCAAAATCCTCACAAGGCCAAGAACGTCGCGCCGGGCAGCGCCGACAGGTTGGCGCCGGCAGGCGGTGGATGCCTCCCAGGCGCGGCAGATAGGTCGCGGCCCGCCCTGCTTCGGAGAGGGCCAGGGCATAGGTTGTCGCACCGTAGTAGCCTTTCTCGATGACAAAGATCCCATCCGCACCGGTGGCGGCGCGGGCCATCTTGAGGGCCAGTTCCACGGCCTCGCTGCCGGTGTTGAGGAAGACCGCGCGGTTCAGTGAAGAGGGCAGAATTTCACCCAACTTTGACAGAGCTTCCTTGACTTCCTCCGTGGAGAATGGAGCTCCGACGTGAGTCAATTTGGCCATCTGCGACTGGACCGCTGCCACCCAGCGCGGATGTCTATAGCCCAGAACATTGCACCAAGTGCCGGAAAGCAGGTCGAGGTAGCGCTTGCCCCTCGCGTCCCACACGGTACAACCCTGACCACGGACGAGCGTGATGTCCTCAAGCGTGTGAGTCTGCCAGAGGCGCATCAAAACCGCACCACACCTTCGGCCACCGGCACCACCTGCCCGCCTACTCGCACGGCGGTGATTGCCTCGCCTGCGCTATCCACCTCGACATGCAGCGTGCTGGGCCGGCCGATCTCAGCACCCTGCTCGCTGACGATGTGGGTGGTCGGCTCGGTGACCGACACAGCCTGGTGGTGGACCAAGTAGGCCCCCAGTGCACCGTTGGCGCTGCCGGTGGCCGGGTCCTCGGGTACTCCCGCGAGCGGGGCGAACATGCGCACGTGGACCGTCGCCTCGGGCCGCTCCGTCTCGCAGGTGAAGACCATCACACACTCGGTGCCGCAGGCTCCACAGGCCCGGTTGAGGGCAGCGACGTTGAGCCGGCCGGCGCCCAGGCCCTGCACCTCGACCAAGGAACGCACCGGCACCATCATCTGCGGCACACCCGTGGAGACGACCTGCACAGACAACCCCGTCTCGACAATCGCCTCGGTAGGCAGGCCCAGCCCCTCGGCCAGGTCAGTCACGTCCTTCAGCACGGCGCGGAACGTGGGACGATCCTGGGTCATCACCACCCGCTCGACCCGGCCACCGACCACGTACAGGTCGGCCGGCAGCACGCCCACCCCCAGTTCGAAACGCACCTGCGTCACCGGCTCGCACAAGTCCACGCGCCCCAGGTGGGCCAGAACCCAGTGGGTACCGACCACCGGATGACCGGCGAAGGGGAACTCTTTGGCCGGGGTGAAGATGCGCACCTTGAAATCAGCATCCGGCGCCTGCGGCGGGAGCACAAAGGTCGTCTCCGAGAGGTTCATCTCCCGCGCCAACCGCTGCATCTCCTCCGTGGTCAACCCCTCGGCATCGGGAAAGACGGCCAGGGGGTTGCCGCCGAAGGGTTTATCGGTGAAGACGTCTACCTGAATGAAGCGATATTCTTTCACGTCTATTCCTCATCTCAAGCGAGCAAGATAGCACCTTCGCGTCATCTCGTTGCTCATGATCCTGACTTTTCTTCAAAGCGAACAGTAAATTCGCAAACTTGATCGCCTCGGCCAATCGCTTGCTCAAGCCCCACCTCCGCTGGCCTTCCAAAGATGGTCTCGAAGACCGCCTTGACCCAGTCCCGGGAGCAGTCACAGAAAGTCGGTGATAGCTCAACCAAACCTGCTCTTACCAGAGGACAACCACAGTCTTCACAGACCGAGTAGATAGTGTCGCCGTCTCTTACCCACTTCCCACACCAGAAGTTCTCCTGCTGATTCAGCTTACCCAACAATTCATCAATCTCCTTGGCGCTACGTTTGATTGCTTTGACTTTCTCAATGTTCCCATGATGGAGAGCATAGGCCCGACCACAGTATTCCATCACTTGTGTCCTTGTCCTCTCATCAACCTCAGCGTCCAAGCCGGCCACTAACGTTTCGAGCCACTTGCGCAAGAGTTCCAATTCCTCCATAGGTCCAGACCTCCTTGTACTTCCAGCGGCGCGGGCTCACCCGGCCCAGCGCGAAAGGTTTACGCAGCCGTCGGCGGACGGCCCTACGTCCGTCCCCTCCAGCACCAAACGCACCATCGCCCGCTCGACCCGGTAGCCCCACTCCAAAAGCCGTTCCAGCGCCCAGGCGTGGCGACCGTTCACCGGCAGCGTCAGTTTCTGCTTGCCGTGCGCACGTGCCAGGGCCTCGGTCGCGTCGAGAAGTACGCGGAAGGTCTCCTCGTTCGTATGCGCCGGATGCAGCGCCAGAATCTGGATACCCGCCAGTTCTTCGCCCCAGCCCTCCCGGCTACTCACCAGCCACACGGTGCTTATGCCGACGGCCCTGCCGCCATCGGTCAGCATCAGCGTCTCACCCAGGCCGTGCTGGGCAGTCGAGGTGATCTCTTTGGCGTAGTCCAGCCGAGGGTAGATGCGCCCGGTGGCCTTCCGCAGGTCATCCAGCCAGCGCTTCCGCGTCCCGGCGCCGGCCGACGACCAGCGCGGAAGGTCCACGTCGCCCCCGGCAGAAGATTCCAGTGTCTTACCCAGCAGGAGGGTCGACAGGCGAACCTGGAACCCCCGCCGCAGGTAGAGGCCCAGGTTGTAGGGGCTTTCGGGCATTGTCTCCAGCCCGATCATGCGGTCCTTGTCCCGGCGCAGGTACTCCAGGCTGGCACCGATCAACCGCTTGCCGACCCCACGCCCCTGGTATTTGGGCAGCACAGCAAAAGTGCCGAACCAGCCCACGCCGCCCCAGGTGCGGGAGAAGATAAGCCCCACCACGCGGTCATCCTCCTCGGCGACGAAGCAGCCCTCGGGGTCCTTCTCCCGGAGGGCCAGCACGTTCGTGCGCGTGCGCTGGGGCAGTTCGGTTGGTTCGCCCCCCAGTTGTCTCCACCACGCGCCAAAGGCAAGGGCATCCACCTGGCGGACCGCGTCGGTGTCCTCCTCGCGCATCAATCGGATTATCGCCATGGTCTACCTTCCTCCAGTTTATGCTGCATGAGCCGAACGCTGGCCTCCAGCACCACCTCCGCCTGAAGGCGACAGGCAGCGCGGTAACGCTCGTCGTGCAGGAGAGTGGGATCCCACCCTCGTTCCAGTTCGATGTACGGCTGGAAGAGCACGCTACCGGCGATGCCCAACGTCTGAGCGGTGGCGAACACGACGCTGACCTCGCCGTTGTCCATGCACAGGCAGCCACGCTCGCGGAAGCCCTGCGCCATTTGTGACGTGACGCGGTACAGTGCCTCACAGGTCCCGTTCCCCCCGACGTGGTATCGCGCACCCAGGGCCCGACACGCCTCCACCAGTGCGTCCACGACCTCCGGCGCGGCGTACACCTCGCCCTTGCTGTTGCCGTAGTGGATCGAGATCCCGTCAGGGCCGACGGAGAACATGGGCACGATCAGGTCGCCGAACCGGACCGGTGGCCCCAGCGACCACGCAGCGCAGACGAGGAAGACCGCCTCCACGCCGCAGGCGACCAGGTCCTCAATGATACAGGCCAGGGGTGATGCGCCCATCGGGGGGACGAGGATGGTGACACCCAGCCCATGAAACGCGCCTCGTTTCACGACGTGCGGCGCGGCATAGGGATGATGGCGCGGTGAGAGCCACGCCCCATCCTCCAGTGCGCAGAGTTCCTCCAGCCGATCCACGACTGCCTTCGAGAAGGTCAGCACGGCGACACCTGCTATCCCCAACTCCTCATCGCCGAGCCCGACCTGCCGGGCGGCAGAGAGGGCCTGTTCGGGTGTGATCAGCCACGTCACGCTTTTTCTTCCTCCTTCAAACCGCGCACGCCTTGACATCGGCCTCCAGATCTTGCCGGACGAGCATCCCACTCAAGATCAAGACCTTGACCGCCAGAACAGTGTAGACCGGGTCGCTCTCCTCAGCCCAAAAGGGGCGCCAGCCGCCGTCCTTCCGCTGAATCTCAACCAGGGCCTCCATCATCCGTTTCACCCGGGGGTCGCTCGCGTCGTACCCGCTCTGGAAGCGGCGCGGCGGATCGAGTAACCAGGACAAAAGTAGATGGGTCAGAGTATAGACATCGAGTTCTTCTCGCTTCCCATCGCGGAATCTAATCCGATAGCCTCTTTCGACATCCTTGGCGCACTCGTCGAGGTCACGCTCAAACAGTCTCCTGCCCTTCAGATAGGCTGGGTCCTCGTCCCCGTAGATCTCACCCATCAAGAAGGTGATCTGGGCAGTGGCGTCGGGGTCGCCGGTGTCATTTTGCTGGTCGCCGATCTCCCTGGCGAGGGAGGGCCAGCCACCGTGCCGGTTCTGCATCCTCCTGAGCCATTCCACTGCTGTTTTGCATTCGGAGCGTTCCCCCATCCCTACCTGGCGTAACAGTCCCACGACGTCCGCGGTCAGCCAGGCGACACTTCGCTCACTGCTCAGCCAGGTCCGCTCCGGGGGAATCTTCAGGGCGCGGTTCTCGCACCAGCCGCCGTCGGGGTTCTGGTGGCCCAGGATGAACCGCACGGCGCTGTCTACGTTCACTCCCTCCGGCGGCAGCCCGACCTTCAGCAGGAAAAGCGCGTGCCTGGCCGTCTCCTGCATCCCCCAAGTCTCGGGGTCGAGGCGGCTCGGGAAGGCTCCATCGGAACGCTGTTGCTTGATCAACTCTGCCAGGCAGTCCTTCGCCGTCAGGGAATCTCCCAGGCCGAAGAAATCCAGGCATACGAGCCTTGTCGTGTCATCTCCTCGAGTGAAAATTAGCGGGAATGGGTCATATTTCAGGTTCATCGGTGTACCCTCCTGTAGTCTGTGTTCAAGCGAGATTCTTCGTCCCTTCGGCTACGCTCAGGGCAGGCCGCTTCGCTCCTCAGAATGACGAAGTCTCGTTGTAGTGTTAGGGTGGTGTTAGCCAGTATTACGCGCTTTGCTCCGTCTCACTGTGTTGCACATGCTTGTGCCAACAGGGTCGCGTCGGCAGTGTTACCAGGTGTCGCGGTGATCATCGCACGGTACAGTGACCATCCCCTATCGGTGGGCGCACCTTCGATATCGGGGTTGGCACGCCGGGCCACGTAGCACCCCACAAAGTTGTGCTGGCTGCCATCGAAGTGCGTCGCGATCAACAAGGTAGGAACACCGACGTACACGCTGCCAGCAGCGCCTTCGAAGCGCGTCGGCGGGCGGACCACCAGGAGCACAGAGGCCGTCTCGGCATAGCCCTGAACGAAATCCTTATACGATGGATTGGGCGGGTTCTCCCAGTATCCCCACGCACGCTCGTATTCTCTGCGATTGATGGCATTGTAATACGACGCGAGAAGGCGGACCGGGTCTCCGCGATCATCGTATGGCGGATCGACCGGCACGAGTGTGGGTAGTTGTGCAGGTGAGGCAGGAGCAACGGTTGGTGTCTCCAGTGTCGGCATCGGTGGCACAGACGTTGTTGGCAGCACCTCCGGCGTTGATCCTGGGGTTATCGTTTCCTTCGCCAGTGTGGGTGTTACCACGACTGTGGATAAGACCTCAATCACCTCGGGTGTTGGAGTAGCACAACCTGCAACCAGCACTGAGAGTATTGCTGTGCAGAATACGGTCGCTAGAAAGTGATGTTTGGTAAACATCTTGGGCTCCTTAGACTCACTATTGCGTCACTCACATCTCTATTGGTCGATCACAACGAGTCGTCCAATATGCCTCTTCATCACAGTATTACCTTCTACAGTCTTTGCCAGTTTCCCTTGACGCCAGTATCCTGTGTCACCAATGGCACTCGATGCGTCGGGCCACCTGGCGGGCCGTCTCCGATCCATAAAACCGCTCCAGCAGGGCCAGCCCCAGATCCGGCGAGGCCGACACTCCGGCAGCGGTGATGACGTTACCGCCGGTGACCACCCGCTGATCCACCACCTGACAATAAGCGGCCAGTCTCTCCCGATACGCGTGATGGGTGGTGGCCCGGCGACCCTGCAACGCGCCGGCCCAGGCCAGAACCAGCGCACCCGTGCAGACGGAACAGAGCAACCCACCGGCTTTCTGGAGACGAGACAGGTCGGCCAGCAAGGCAGCATCGTCCCGCAGTGCCTGCACCCCCCGCCCGCCGGGCACGACAACGAAATCGAACCCCGCCAGCCCGGCATAGCGGCGGTGGGGTTGCACCACCATGCCGTTGGCGCAGACCACCCGTTGCTCCCGGGCCAGCAGCGACACTTCCAGCGGTTGCGCCAGCGCCAACTGGCCCTCGTCCGCCATCGTCCTTGCCTTGCTCAACACCTCGTAGACCCCGACGAAGTCCAGTTCCTCCACATCAGGGAAGATCAGGATCGCGCCGTGCAGCCTGGAGGTCTCCGGTGCTGGCTCAACCTCTCCCTCCAGCACTTTGCCAAACACCAGAAAGTCATCACCGTAGAACTGGCACGGCTGGTAGCCCTCCTGCCGGTAGCCCAGCCGCTCGTACAGGCGGTCTGGAACCACAGTTTGTGGCACCCCCGCAGTTGGGCGATGTCTTCCAGTGCCTCCATCAGCGTCCGGGCGATCCCTCGCCCTTGCCAGGCAGGTTGGACCGCGACAGAGCAGACGTGCAGCGCCTTGTGCTCCTCCAGCCCTGTCGCCGTGCCCACGACTTGCCCTCCGATCTCAGCGACCAGCACGTGGTCACCCTGGGTTATGCGCTGGCTGATCTCCCGCGGCGAGATAACGGCTGCATCCAACGCCCGGTGACTGTATCCTCGCCCCCGCAGTCCCCGGAAGGCGGCAGCGAGCACTCGGTGGATGGCCTCCGCTTCGTCGGGCCAGGCTTTGCGGGCAGTCACTCTCTCCACTATTTCTATGGAGTCTTTCATCCCTCCATCTCCCTTGCCAATGCCCTGAGCAGCGCCCGGTCCCATCTCAGGAAGCCCTCGAAGTCCCGCGCCGAGTGCTCACGCAGCCGGTCCTCGTCGAAGACCAGGTACTCTTGGCCACGTCGCGTCTCTCGGCGCAGCAGGTGGAACAGCGGCGATTGGATGGCCCTACGCAGGCCGAAGCGCTGGTCGAACTCACCCGCCGGCATCGCCCCCCGCTCCCGGACGTACCGCAGCATCTCCAATTTGCGGGCCTCGATGGCTCCCAGACCCTCCGCCCCCTCGCCGACCAGCCTTTCCTTGCACTCCGCGAAGAGATCGCGGATCAGGCGGCAGCGGCGCTCGACGTCCGCCCGCGAGACCTCCTGCACCAAGAGCGCACGCTCCACTCGCTCTCGCCAGTCCCGTGGCGTCCAGGCCAGTGTGTAGGAGAGGTTGAGCGTCCACTTGTCGAAGGGAACCAGTTCGTCGTTGGCCAAAAAGACCGTTTTGATCAGGCTATCCAGGGCGACGTTGAGGCAATGGTGGACAGCCAACATGTCACCCCGGTGCAGCCAGGAAGGGACGACGAGGTCGCAGAAGTAGTCGCCGTAGAGGATGAGGTGGCGGCTGGTCAGGCTTCGCTTGTCTTCCTCGGTGAGGACAGCCTTGCGGGCCAGCATCTCCCGCATCCACCCCTGCGGATCGTGCAGGATGACGGCGTAGGAGCGGTCCCAGCGCCTGGTGTGCTCCCACTCGGCCTCTATCTCGTCCTCATAGCAGAGGTAGCCGAAGTCCACGTGCCAGCCGTCCAGGCAGGAATCGCCCTCGGGGAAGGGGGCCAGGCCGCGCCGGGTCCAGTCATCGAAGTGGGGTCGTGCCAGGTAGACGGCCAGATCAAGTTCGGAGAAGTGATCGGCATACCCCCGGGCCACGCCGCCAGTGAGGAGCACACCCACTACGCCTTCGTGGTCGGCGAAGCGGCTGGCGCACTCCCGCGCCTGGCGGAAGTAGGCGTCGTATTTGCTAATGCTACTGACAGTCGGTCTGGGCCGAGTCACAGTTTCCCTCGCTTTCGGTCACTTGCGTCATACGCGGCCTCCCCTGGTTCTGAGGTATGCCAGCACAAACGCATGGACCGAGATCGCAAACAGGGGGATATGCAATACGCCCATCCACCACCCTGATGGCACCACAACAAACCACACAAGCACGTTCACTGCATCTAGCCGTCATCGAGAGTCTATGGGAATAGGTTAAATGTGTCAAGCAGCACCGGTTCTTCGAGGTCGCGAATGTCTATTGACCGCACTCCTGTACCAGTATTGGCTACATACACAAAGTCACCAGCGACGTGGACACCTTCCACCCAGTCCAGAAAGTTGATTTTGCTAATCAGTGAGGGCGAATAGGGGTTCGTTGTGTCAACCATGTGAAGGCCGTTTTCTATTGTAAAGACCTCCCAGATGATCTCCCCCTGGATCTCCAACTTTATATTACTCCCCACCGCCAGGTACACAATGCCATCTCTGACAGCAAGCCCCTCAGCCGCGCCAGTGTAGACGGGCCGGTATGTTGATGCGACCACAGGGTGAGCAGGATCAGAAATATCTATGACGATGAGGCCATGATCGGCCGCCGCGATGTAGATAACATTTCCTTCGCCGCGCACGATCTCTGCGGCCGGATGGTGTTGCGCCCACGTGACAAATCCCACCCGGCGAGGCTCTGCTGGCGCAGAGACATCAAAAACACTCACTCCTCTGTCAACGTCAGCGACATACGCGAACCCATCGTGCTCCCAGACATCCCAGGCGTATCCGCCTGTCTGTAGGGTGCTGAGTAGGACTGGCGAATCAGGATTGGAGATGTCAAAGATCTCCAGCCCCTCCCCATGGGCTGCCACGTAGGCCCTGTCGTCTTCAACGTAGATACCATAAGCCTTGCCGCTGGATTGGACCCAAGTCGTTACCGGCGTTTCCCCACTGATGTCCAACACTACCAGTCCCCTCTTCGAATCGGCGATGTAGGCTCGATCTTTCCACACTTTCAGATTGCGATAGTATCCATCATCGTAGTAAGTTGAAACGTACTTCAATTGCCCTTGCGTCACATCGAGAATATGTAACCCTCGATATCCTGCAGCCAAGAAGAGCCTGCTTCCTGTTTGGTCAGTGGCCACATCAAAGCAGTACCCCATCCTCTTCCTATCGAAATCTTCTCTGCCTGGCTTCAGCCCTCCAACCTTCACGTAGAAGACAACGACGGCAAGGATCAAGAGGCCAACCACAACGGCGAGGATCACTCTCCCTTTCATAGCATAGACTCCTTTCAATTCTGGTCGGAAATAGGTTTACACTTTTGCTTTCCCGCCCAGCGATGACCCTTCGGTAGAGATCTCCCGGTCCAACCTCCCGCTCTTCATCGCCGATGCGCAAGATTGCCCGCCCGCTGTAACCCATCCCGATTTGCTCGTGTGGGTGCGAGTGGGTGGGCACGCTGTGGCCGGGCATGGTGGCGTTGAGCACCATCATCATCTGCTCGCCCTGGAGGCCGGTCAACACTGTCGTCTCTAGTCCCTCCGTCTGGGCGAACCTGGGGGCCTGCTCCGGATCAATGAAGTAGGGTGAACGCTCGTTGACGTCATTCATCTGGTCCTACCTCCTGCTCGCGTTATGGGACACCAGAAACAGCCACGCGCAGGCCGATCTGGTCGCTGAAGATATCTTGCGGCGAGTAGAAGCGGAAGGCACAGCACTCCACGTCGGGGTCGAAGATCCACGCGGCGCCGCGCACGGTTCGCATCCGTGGCACATCGGGATCCTCCCGCCCGTCGGCCGCGTCGTAGGAGTAGAGCCGGTGGAGGGTGCTGGTCCACTCCCAGACCGTCCCCCCCGTGCCGTCCAGCCCGTAGGAACCGCGGCACCCCACCTCCCACTCCACCTCCGTCGGCAGCCGCCCGCCGACCCAGCGGGCGTAGTCCACCGCCTGATACCAGGTGATGGCCGCGACCGGCTCGTCGGCCTGGGTCGGGTCGTCGTAGGCGTCGGTGTGGCGAGGGGTCGTGCAGGCCCCGGCCTCGACGCACCGCCGGTACTGGCTGTTGGTCACCTCCCGCCGGTCTATCCAGAAGCCATCCAGGTGGATGGTGTGGCGGGGACAGGCGTTGTCCACCCGGTCACGACGGCAGTTGGTACACCCGGCCATCACACTGTCCACGTCCGCCTCGTCCAGCCCGATGGTGAACTCTCCGGCCGGCACCCAGACCATCTCCGCCCCGTCCGCCTCCCGTGTCCGCACCGCGCCGGGTTCGAGGGTCGGCCTCCCGCCTCCGCCGCAGCCAGTCAATAATGCCAGGGCCAACAGGCCCGCCAGCAGCAACTTTGCCTGTTCCATCCTTATTTTCTTCATTTCTTTGCTCCTCTCGGTCTCTCGGCGGCCAGACCAAGTATGCCGCTCTCCAATCCTGATGTTTGGGGTAGCGACCTCGGGCTGCGCAACAGGCCAATGCCCAAGGCTGTGGGCCAGACATAGTAGGCCAGGCCGGTCCAGATGGCGTTCGTTGGCACCTTTAAGCCAAGGGGAAGCTTTGCCGGCAAAGCCAGCAGCGCTCCTACGACACCCACCCACCCCCAGGCCCGCCAGGTGCGGCTGCGGATCAGAGCCAGGCCGATCAATCCCACGCAGCCCTGGTAGAGCAGCGACGACATCTGGTTCAATCCCCGCATCCAGTGGATCAGGCTGGTGAGCATGCCCAGCAGGGCCGCCCCTTCGGCCTCGCTACCCGCATCCACGTAGGCCTGGCCTAGAGCGTGGAGAGCCGTTGCGTTGAAAGTACCGCTGAATACCATGAGGCCCATTCCCAGGAAACCAAGACCGACAGCCACCAGGGTCAGGTTCCGCTGCCCCCGCTGCCTGAGCAAGCGGTACAGGGCCAGGAGGAAAGGCCAAAGCAGCAGCGGAACCGCCGCTTGACTCCACTCCAGGGCCACGACCGCTGGTCTCTGGCCCAATTCAGCCAGACGGGTGGCAAAGGCTTCCAGCCCTCCCTGCTGGGGAAACATGGCTCCACCGGCTGCTATCGGATAAGCAGCATAGAATCCCAGGGAAAGAATGGGCCAGAGGATGGCACACACACCCCCGGCGATGAAAAGTCCCCGCTCGCGTCTTGTATCCATCGTTCATCTCCTGATCACGCTGGTCCGGTTCCAGACCAGGTGCAGTAGTTGCTCTTGTTCGACCACAACACTCACACCTCAGCGCTCCCCCCCGGCTTCAACGGGAAGCATCGGCGGCCTCCTGCCCGCACCTCAGCGGCAAACCGCTCCACGTCAGCCGGGCGATGGTAGAATAGAACATCCCAGTTATAGTGTACCGGGATGACGACCTCCGGCTCAATGGCTGCCACGGCCCGCAGTGCCTGATCCACGTCCATCTTCATCACCCCGCCGATAGGCACCATCAGCACGTCGGGGCGCAGCCCGCACCAAGCGTCCTCCAGCAGCATCGCGTCGCCCAGGCTAAGCAGCCGGCGCCCCTCCAGCATGAAGAGCAACCCCACCGCCCCTACGCCGACGAAGCCTGGCTTGAGGCTGAAGGAACGTCCAAACAGGGTCAGGAGGGGGCCGTGCTGCACGGGGACACCCTGCACCTGCACCCCGGCAGCCTCGACCGTCTCCCCTGGAGCCACCGGCACCACAGTCAGCCCCTTGCGCCGCCACTTCCCGGCCAGGGCTGGCCCACAGACCACCGGCGCGCCGCTGGCGCGGGCCACCTGAGGTGCATACTCCGCGTGGTCAGCGTCACCGTGGGTCACCAGGATCATGTCGGCCTGCGCCCAGAGCGAACGGGGGATCAACGAATCAAGCCGCCGCCAGTGCAAGTCCTGTCCTGGGTCCAAGATGAGTGTCTTCCCCTCGCCTTCGATGACGAGGGCATTGTAGCCGTAGTAGATGAGTCTCATGCTATCCCTCTCGCTCAACTTGCCGCCGCAGTTCATTAGTTGCAACTCTTGTCGCTAAGAACGACCACCACAAACACCGCTCCCGGCCCCAGCCCACCAACCACCTGGTCGCAGGCAATGTTGCTACAGAATCACCTTCTCTGGCCAGGGCTCTTGCTTTGAAGTTCCCCAGAGCCTGCTAATGTACTCATTTGAGAATAGATCCTGCAATACATGCAGCCAATAGGCGCCGTTGTCGGAGAGGACTATCTCATCCCTATCATCGCTTAAGAATCCGACGAGAGATAATCGCCTCATGTATTCTCCATAGACTTCGTCAAATTCCTTTCCGAACCTTTTCTGGAAATCGCTTCTCTTGAACCTTGTCTCATAAATCCTCCAGTAAAGCCAGCCTGCCATTTGCACGTTTTCTGACAGATCAAGCGATAGGGCAATTGGCATTCTTCCACTTTCAAGCGCCCTGATATACTCATGAACGTTGAAGGTGTTGAGATAAAAGACGTCCTTCAGATAGGAGCCTCCGCTTGCACCAAGACCAATGTAGAGAGGCACTGTCACAGAACAGTACTTTGGAACTCCTGACCTGGTGAAGGCCCAAACAGAGGTTCTTTCAAAGCCTGCATCATAAAAGATCCTCTCCAGGATGCCAAGCATTTTCCTTCTCTTGAAAACGCTAAATCTTCTGTAATTGTTCTCTTTGGAGATGTGTGCCCATTTGGTATAAGGAAACCTGAAAAGAGGATAAGCCGCAACCTGATCAACACCCATCTCAACCAGGGCGTAGCCTGCTTGCTCTACCTCGCTATAGGTCTGATTAGGTAACGCAAAAATGCTGTCCGCGTTGACGCATTTGAAGCCCTGGCCGACAGCCCGCTCAACTGCTGCTCTTACTCGCTCGACAGTATACGGCCTGTGGAGGGTCTTCAGGTGGTGGTCTTGGAGGGCTTCCACCCCGATGCTTAGATGCTCTACACCCATGGAGATGATGACATTGAGATTGTCCAGGCTCAAATCATCTGGATGGCTTTCCATATGTATGCCGCATTGCATATTGAAACTCTCAAACACATGCTCCAGGATCTTATCAAGGCCGCTATAGAGCATTGTTGTGGGTGTTCCGCCACCAATGTAGAATGAGGTTACAGGCCTATCGCCGACCATCTCGGAATAGATATCAATCTCTTCTATGACAGCTCTTGCATACCTTTCTGCTATCTCGGGATGATAGATCTCTTTGTTGTAAGGGCAATAAGGGCAGATTTGGCGGCAGAAGGGGATGTGCAGATAGAGACCGAACTCATCTATATCCCTAAGCCTCCTATCAAGCAAGGAAATCCGATTTTCAAGGGCAATATGATTCTCTTTGGCTAACAATCTCCGAAGTTGATTCCTAAGCAAATCTTCGAGCCACATAATCTCTCACTCCCTCGTGGAACATCTCGGACACGCCCTAGACCACCCAGAAGGGTATTCACTCGTTTGCGGCGCTCTCCTGCTCCACCTCCGTCAGTAAGTATGTCACAATGCCATCATGGTAGCGAACCAGGGTGTGAGGCGCTTCCGCATCGTACCAGGCAGTCTGCCGATCGCCGACCGTGACCCGCCAGGTGACGAAGCGACCCGCCGGAGTCCATACCGGCCCGGCGTCGCGCACCACCACGCAGATGTCCTCGGCAACCGGACCGCTACTCTGAGTCTCCTCGCGCCACTGGCTTGGCCAAGCCAGCGTTGCCTTCCTGCTATAGCTCAAGCTGAAGGGCAGAGATGACAGTCGCCAGGGCCATTCTGCCGCCAGCAGGACATCATCCGGCAGCGTCAGTTCCTGTGGCGGCCCACCGTCCTGGCTCACCGATAGTACCAACTCTTCCCCATCAGGAGCCAACGTCAGCGCTAAATGATGCTCACCGCTCTGCTGTACGGCTTCCCCCTCCACCAGGTGCAGGCCGTCTCTCTGCCAGCGGATCATCTGATGCAGATCCATCTCATCCATATTGAAGTAGCTGCGGCCCTTCCGCGCCTCGAAGGCTGCCTGCTGCACCTGGCAGTCCAGCGCGAAAACTCCATCCTCTGGCTCCGGCGTCAACCGGCACTCAGCGTGCCCCACCGGCTCGTCCAGTATGTTGCGCAATTCGTACTGCCACCGGGTCGGCCCCTCCGAGGGTGCCTCCTGCAAATCCAGCCGGTCAAAGGCCAGCGCCTCCGGGAAGCGCCCGGCCACGAACTGCAATCCGGCAAGGACAACGAAGATCAGCACCGCGATGAGCAGTGGCCAGGTCCGCCGCAGCCACGACGTCGGTTCGGGAGACACGGGCGGTGGCGGAGGGGCAGTATCACGTCGAAACAGCCACAGACCGACCAGAGTGAGGATCGCCCCGACTATCGCTGCCGGCAGCGACGGGATGCCCAACTCCAGATCCGGGCGCAGGCTCATGGCGGCAAACCGACCAGAAGCCAAAACGTTGTTGGCGAGGTGAACCAAGATGCCGGAGAGCAGCGAGTTACTGCGCCAAACCACGTAGCCCAGGGTCAAGGCGAGGGGGAGCAGGGCCAGTAGGCTCTGAAAGCTCATGTGATAGAGAGCGAAAAGCAAGGCCACCCCCAGGATGCCGACCCGCGGGCCGCGCCGCTCGTGAGCACGCTGGATGACGCCCCGGAAGAGCACCTCCTCACCAAGCGGTGCTCCGACGCACCATGCCAGGAACAGAGGGACAGCCTCGACCGGCGTGGTGGGGAAGAAGTCCGGTGTCCAGGGGACCGAGTAGCCAAACAGCGCATCCACCAGGTTGCCCAGCCAGGTTGCCATCAGCCAGACGCCCACGCCGATCAGCAGGCTCAAGGCAGCGAGGCGGCGGCCCGGCCAGCGCAGGCGTAGCGTCACCCTGGGGGGCAACTTATGGTAGCGCAGGAATAGCAATGCCAGCAGTAGGAACAACGCCGTTGTGATGATGGATACCCAGTGCGGAGACCACCCCTGGGTCGGTATGCCGAGCGTCACCATCATCACTATCATAGAGATCAGAAACAGCAGATTGGCACTGCGGATGGTGGGTCGTTCTTGTGCGATACCCTCCTGACGCGCCAGGTTGGCCTTTCGTCGCGTATTCTTGTCGTTAGCCTTACTCATTTCCTCAAACCTCCGAAAGTCTGTCAAAGCGTCGCGCGCATCTCAGGCCTTCCCTCTCCCCAGCAGGTTAGTGCGGTGCGCAGGCTTCGTCGAAGACATTTGGCTGAGCTCAGTCAAGAATCGCTCAGCCAAGCAGTTGGTGCATCTGCACCACCTCCCGGTAGTTGGCTGCCGCTAACAGCAGAATGGCTCCAACGATCACTCCGATCTCCGCCCGGTTCAGCCGCCACTCCCGCCACGACCTCACCCGCTCGTGGTGCGAGTCCAGCCAGGAGCGCGACCGCCAGATGGTCAGTCTCTGCGTGGCTGCGGCGATGGCGATGTAGGCCGTGATCTCGAAGGCGCCGCTGCGCTGTAGCACAGCGGTCAATGACGGCGCAAATCGGGCCGGGGCCGGGATCCCAAAGGAATTGGTGCCTAGCAGGATGCCATACAGGATCGAATGCATCATCCCGATAACGTACCCCAACGGTGTATTGCCCACCTGAAAGAGGTTGCTAAGGACAATGGCTCCACAGGCAATGAAGAAGTTCACAGCAAAGATGCGCAGGAAGGTCGTCGTCACCTGGGGCGTTTCGATAGGTATGTGTCCCGCCAGCAATTTGCCTCGCAGAACTCCCTCCGGCAGGAGATAGTAACTCACTGTCCAGGCGATGGTAGAGGAGGACGCAAATCAGCCACAGGGCGGCCAATCGCAGCAGGATGTTGTCGCTTTTCAGCCAGCGAGGCAGGTTTCCCATAAGCAGCCTCCTTTACTGGCTCCCCTGGCGCTCATATCTTTCTAGCCAGCGGTAGGCTATCGGCATTCTCTTCCCTCTTGCTCTCGAAGAGAGTCCGGCAGACGAGCAGCACCAACCCCACCTGCCCGACCAGCCACAGGAACTGGAAGGATATCTGGCTGGCGGACATCTGTGCGGCAGTGACACCGCTTAGGTGCATACTCACACTCAAGGCGAAGTTCCGTAGCCCGTGAAGGGCAATAGTGGTCGGGACGCTCCCCGTCTGCCAATAGACGTAGCCCAACATGAACCCGGACGGTCCGGTCTGCGCAAAGCGGAACAGTGCCGCGGGCAGGTCGTAGCCGTAGTCCAGGAAGGCTGAGGGGAGGTGCAGGGAGGCGAAGAGCAGTGTGACAATGATCACTCCCCAGAAGCCCCACACCACCTGGAGCCGAGTCTGGATGTAGCCCCGGCTGACTATCTCCTCCCATAAGGCGATGATGAACACATCCACGGCAAAATCCCCGACCAGTGTCCCTATCGTCCCTATGGTGAGAGGAGGTGGTCGCAGTGGAATGTCTTCCAAGCGTAGGGCGATCAGGAACCCGCCAAAGGTCAGCACGGCGAAGAGCAGGGCCAACAGGAGCGACCGGACTGGCCGCACGATGATGAGCCCCAGTCCCTCTCGCCCTCCCTTCTCGACCTTGCCGTTGAGCAAGCCAACCAGTGGCAGCATGATGACGATGGGATGGACAGGGATCCACCCCGCGCTGTACCCGAGGACAATGGGGATCTGCACGAGATATACCGCTATGACCCAGAGTGCCCCTCGTTTCATCGGTCAGTCCCCGTATGTGAGATAGCACACCGGAAACCGATGTCCTTCGTGCGCCACCCGGGCTCCTCATTGGTACGGCTGTAGGTAGCGAGCGAAGTTTCCAGGTCTGCCCATGAGCCGCCTCTCAACGTGTAATGGTGGCCAACAGGGTGCCGCCCCGAGCAGCGCGTGCTGGTAGGGTTCTCCAGATACTCTTCTATCCCACGCCAGCGTTCTTGCACCCACTCACATGCATTGCCAGCCATATCCAGCGCACCATAGGGGCTGGCTCCCTGGGGATAACTCGCGATTGGCCGGGTTCCTCCGATCTCGCTCCAGTAGAAGTTCACGCGCGCTGCATCAAAAGTATCGCCCCAGGGGAATACCCGGCCATCGGTCCCGCGCGCCGCCTTTTCCCACTCGATCTCGAGCGGCAGACGAGCGCCGGCCCACGTGCAATAGGTCTCTGCCTCGCCGTGGCTGATCGCTACCACAGGATGGTCAGCCCGCGATGGGTCCTCGTAGGGGACTGTATGAAGAGGCTCCAGGCATGTGCCATCGGCGACACAACGGGCGTATTGTGCATTTGTGACCTCAGTCCGATCTATCCAGAATGCATCCAGGTAGAACTGTCGTTCAGGTGCATCCGCCGTACTGCCCGGCCCGTATGGGAACTCCCCGGCCGGGATATGAACCATCACCGCGCCATCGGCTGGGCGGGTCCAGGTATCACCCAGTGATGCCTCGGTTGGTGGTTCAATCTGCGGCGCCCCGGGTACCTCGGGCGTGGCCGTTGAGCACGCACACGATAGGGCCAGCATTGTCATAGCACTCACCAGACCCAATGCTTTCATCTATGCTCCTCCTGATATGGCCAGCCTGGCACCAACGTCACATCGTCCGCCTGGCGCAGCCCGTCCACCACCGCGTATCGCCGCTCCATCCGCACCGCTACCAGCACTCGCCGGCCGGGGTCTCGTCGCACGGCTTCCAGGATGCGCGCCACCAACTCGCGGTTGGCCTGCCCGGCGTCTGACCAGAGCTGCGCCCAGGCCCAGTGCCAGCGGTCGGCCACCGCCGAGTTCACCCAGCGCGGCCCGGCCCCCAGCGGAAGCGCCAGCCGCAGCGGCGAGGGCAGCCCACGCCACCGGTCGCCCACGGGGACGACTATGACCCCCAGTTCCCGGCACAGCGGCACCAGGCACTCCCTGTACTCCGGCGGAAACGCCGTCAAGTGGCTCGCCTCCCAATCGGCGCGGTTGACCTCGGCGCACAGGAGGTCCGGCACGAAGCCGCGCACCAGCACTCCCAGGTGGCGCAGGCTGTAGCCCGGCGCCAAGCGGTGCCACGCCCCCACAGTGCCCAGCACACCGACCGTTGTTTGCTCACGGAGAAAACCGTGGGGCTCCATACCACACTCTCAAGATCATTCGCTTCAAACCGCTCCATATCATTCTCTATGGCTTACCCCTCCGCGGGTAGGCATCCATCATTCATCTACAGTATAGCATAACAAGCCTGGCCTTGCATCCGTGAGACCTCCACTTTGGAGGGGACAGGGCATTGTGGATTTCCACAATGTACACCCCACTCCCACCATCAGAATCTCGCCAGCAGCACCAGGAGCGCCACCAGCCACCCGCCCAACACGGCGAAGCCCAGCCACAGCGGGTGCAGGGGCAGCGCACCGACCATGATCTGCCGCAGGACGTCGCTCAGGTAAGTGAGGTGCATGATAGCCATTACGGGACAATTGCGCTTCCACTTGTTCTTGTGGTACAATGAGGTGGAGTCTTTCTACGGAAGCACGAGGGTGATACCGCCGCTCTCTTGTCCATTCCATCCAGCGTGGGCGATAGCACTGTATCAACCATAGCGAGCAAGGAAACCCTATTGACCGAGCACTCCAATCCCCGAAGAGGAAGTACATCCACCGTTCATCCCTCCGCGCACAGGCTGACCCTGCAGCTCGGCACAGCGACTCTAGCGCGGCTCATTCTCAACACCTCTCGACGCTTTGCCTATCCTTTCGCTTCGGCCCTCAGCCAGGGGTTGGGCGTACCACTGACGGCCATCACCTCGCTTATCGCCGTCAACCAGGCGACCGGGATGCTCAGCCCAGTGTTTGGCCCGCTGGGGGACCGTTGGGGCTATCGGCTGATGATGCTCGCCGGGCTGAGCATGCTCACAGGCGGCATGCTGGCTGGCGGCCTGCTGCCGGTCTACGGTGTGGTGTTGCTCGCGCTGTTCCTGGCCGGGCTGGGCAAAAGCGTCTTCGATCCAGCCTTGCAGGCCTATGTGGGCGAACGAGTGCCTTACCGACGCCGGGGGCTGGCTATCGGGATGATAGAATTCTCCTGGGCCGGGAGTGCGTTGGTGGGTATCCCTTTAGTCGGCCTGCTGATGGACCGAATTGGATGGCAGTCGCCCTTTTTTGTACTGGGCGGACTTGGCCTGCTCAGCGTGGTCGCGCTGGGGGCACTCATACCCGACGACGATCATCAGCGGCGCGGCACCGAGGGCCCGGCCCGTTTCCGGGAGGCCTGGCGGCGGCTGAGCAGGGAACAGGCAGCTCTGGGCGCGCTTGGCTTTGGCTTCCTGGTCAGTGCGGCCAACGATAATCTGTTCGTGGTCTATGGTATCTGGCTGGAGTCAACTTTCGGTCTGAGCATCCCGATGCTGGGAGCAGCGACCACTGTCATCGGTGTGGCCGAGTTACTGGGCGAGGGACTCACTGCCTCTATCGCCGACCGGTTGGGGCTGAAGAGATCGCTTGTCGCCGGCCTGGTACTGTCGGTGCTGAGTTACATCTTGTTGCCACTGGCAGGGCGCACGCTGTCGCTGGCACTGATAGGACTGTTTGTCACCTTTCTCACCTTTGAGTTCACCATCGTCACCGCTTTCTCTCTCTTCACCGAAGTGTTACCCGCTGCGCGAGCGACAATGATGTCGTCCAGTCTGGCAGCGATCAGCATCGGACGGGTGATCGGCGCGCTCATCGGTGGGCTGATATGGCAGGCCAGCGGGATATTGGCGACTGGTTGTGTCTCAGCAGCCATTAGTGGATTGGCTCTGGTCTGGCTGGTATGGGGACTGCGCGGCTGGCACGCTTGAGGTGCTCCAGGCTGCACCTTTGCACCAGCGTGGGGGGGCAGGGGGCCTGAGGGTGGAGGGCATGAAGAATCTGCTCTCAATGGGCACGGACGCGGTTGAGGGATAAGGGAGAGTATGCTATACTCAGGATGACCGTGTGCGGAGAATGGAACAATGAGCGAGGTGGAACGCGCCGGAAAGTCACCGGAGACCAAACTGAACGCCCTGTACCGGCTGGGGCGGGAGTTGATCCTGCTGCGGGATGAGCGGAAGATCATCGAGGCCGTCCTGGAGATCGCCGAGGAGGTGCTGGACTTCCAGGACAGCGATTTCCTGCTGGTGGACGAGGCACGCCGGGAACTGTACGTGGCGGCTCGCCGGGGGGAGTTGGAGCAGGCCGGGGACCTGCGACTTCCGCTGGACGGAGAGTGGGGCATCACCGTCATCGCGGCCCGCACTGACCAGCCCGTCTACGTGCCCGACGTGCGGGATGACCTTCGCTACGTGGATACCGGCTTCGCTGCCGCGTCGGAACTGGCCGTCCCGGTCCAGATCGAGGGCCGGGTGCTGGGGGTCATCAACGTCGAAAGCCGCGAGCCGGACGCCTATACTCCCGCCGACGCACAACTCCTCTCCACCCTGGCCTCCCAGGCCGCGCTGGCCCTGGAGAACGCCCACCTCTACGCCCAGGAGCGCCGCCGGGCCGAGGAAATGGCCGCCGTCAACCGTGTCGCCCGCCGCGTCAGCGCCAGCCTTGACCTGCAGGAGACGCTGGACGGTATAGTGGGTGCCACGGCGGAACTGGCCCCCTGCGTGCTGGCCGAGATCAGCCTGTGGGACGAGGAACGGCAGAGGCTGACCCTGCAGGCTCTCCGCTGCGAGCCGGAACGTGCCTTTCCCATCGGGGAGGTCTACCCCCCTGGCGAGGGGTACACTGGCTGGGTCGTGCGGAACAGGCACCCGCTGCTGGTGCCGGACGTGGACGCCCGCCAGGACATCCGGCCCAGCCTTCTGCCGGGGGAACTTCCCTTCAAGGCCTACGTTGGCCTGCCACTCCTGGCGGGTGACGAACTCATCGGTACGCTGGTGTTGATCCACGACCGGACGGGTGCCTTCGACGAGGAGGACTTGCGGCTGCTGGATGGCCTAGCCGGCCAGGCAGCCGTCGCCATCCGCAACGCCCAGTTGTTCGAGGAGATCGAGCGCAAGGCTCGACGGCTGGCCGCCCTCAACGCCGTGGCCGCTGTCATCAACCAGCCCCTGCCTCTGCAGGAGGTCATGGATCAGACCGTCGCCAAGGTGACCGAGGTAATGGAAATCGAGGCTGGGTGTATCCGGCTCCTGGATCAGGCAACAGAGGAACTGGCAATCGTCTCCTACCGAGGGTTGAGCCCGGAGTACATTCGAAGGGAGGAGCGCATCCACCTGGGGAAAGATCCTGTGGGCTGGGTGGCTCAGTCCGGAGAACCTCTGGTGGTGAGGGACCTGGCCCATGACCTCCGGTTGACTGCCCTGGCTATCACCACTGAGGAATTCCAAGCTTTCGCCATTGTCCCTCTGAGGACCAAGGAGAAGATTGTGGGCACCCTGGGAGTGGCCACCTACTCACGTCGAGAGTTCAGCCCCGAGGAACTGGATCTGCTGACAGCCATCGGTCACCAGATCGGCGTGGCGGTGGAGAATGCCCGCCTGCGACAGCAGGCGCTGGAGGCGGAGCGGCTGGCGGCCGTGGGACGCATCGCCAGCACCATCGCCCACGACCTGCGCGGCCCGCTGGGCGGCATCATCCGCAGCGCCGAGTTCCTGGCCCGCCCGGAACTCTCCGAGGGTACACGTCAGAAATTGAGCCGTGCTATCGTCGCGATGGCACGCCGCCTGATCAATACCTCTCAGGAGATTCTGGACTACACCCGTGGCGGCCAGATGGCCCTGCGCCTGGCCCCCTGCGCCCTGCCCGACTTCCTGGAACAGGTCATCGAAGTCCTGAAGGTGGACTTCAGCGATCGGGGGATCAAGGTGATGATGGAGTGGGATTACACCGGAGAGGTGCAGATGGACTCTGATCGGATGGCCCAGGTAGTGTATAACATCGCTGCCAATGCCCGAGATGCCATGCCCGAGGGGGGACAGTTGACCATCTCTACGCGCCAGGACGACGGCTGGGTCGAGTTGCGTTTCGCAGACACGGGGCCAG
>Ga0307438_1000666_pt1 | contig 24902 bp, 15 predicted proteins | sample SalMarWE160110MG_FD_202144 | JGI IMG/M metagenome (GOLD analysis project Ga0307438, IMG submission 202144) | Salt marsh sediment microbial communities from the Plum Island Ecosystem LTER, Massachusetts, United States - WE1603-110 | ecosystem: Environmental > Aquatic > Marine > Intertidal zone >... | reverse complement strand
GGGGCTTATATGGGTTGGCCTGGTCGTAGGAATCATGGCGGCAGTTGAGGTTGTCCGCTCGACCGGGCAGAAACCGGGTTTTTTCCGAAAAACCTGGTTTCTTGCAGTTCTCCGTAGGAGCGCGACGATTGTGATCGTCGCTTTCCTGTTCCTATGGGGAGTGTATGGCTTCCAACTTGGCCCCCTGCGCATTGGGCCGTATGTCCTAACCGTGCCCGCGTCCCATCACTGGGAGGGTATGCTACAGCAGGTGACCAGTCCTTCGCTCCGCCTGATGTTTCTGGCCGGGGAGACTCGGGTGGGCGGGTGGTGGTGGTATTTTCCCTTCGCCTTCTTGATCAAAAACCCTGTTCCCTTGTTGGTGATCTGGATAGGAGCCGTCATTGTCTCGGTGTGCCGGCGTTCCCTCACGCGTGTTGATTTTGTAGGCCGGCTCTTCCTCCTCGCCTTTCCGGCTGTATACGTAGCCGTGGCCATCTATAGCAGGATCAACATCGGGTACCGGCATCTGCTGCCCATCCACCCCTTTTTATATGTCCTTGCGGCTCAGTGGGTGGACGTGGGCATGATAGTGGGACGATGGAGACACAGGGGATTGACCACCGTCGCGCGGGTGCTGTGGGTGGTGCTGTGGATGTGGTACGTCGTCGGGACGATCAGGATTTTCCCCCACTACCTGCCTTACTTCAATGAATTGGTGGGCGGGCCTAGCAACGGCTATCGCTACCTGGTGGACTCCAACCTGGACTGGGGGCAGGACTTCAAAACACTGAGAAAAGACTTGGACCATCTCGACATTCGTCTCCCTCTGCGTCTGGGCCATTATTGGTATGCGGGGCCCGAACTGTATGGCGTTCAGTATGAACCACTCCCGCCTTTGCCGGATGCTCCTCCGGCCTTCTCCCCGCGCTTTGACCCGCCCCCTGGGACGTATGTCCTGGGAGCCACGTTGTTGCAACGCGGCTTAGGCGATCTGGAGCAGTACGAATGGTTCAAGCACCATCCCTCTGTGGCCCAACCTGGGTACGCTCTATTCGTCTATCGGGTGGATCCCCATCAGCCGCCGGCCACCTGGGTCGCCCAATGCACGCAGCCGGCTCCTCCTTTGGATGATGAACTCATATCGAGGGAGTTCCACACCCAACCTCTGCGGCGGGTCTACTTCGACTGCACGCAGAGTTGGGTGTATCCGGAGGATGGGCAGACGAGCGGCTGGTACGTGCTCCACGACGAGGTGTTGCAGATTGGCTCCCCTCCGCTTCGGGAGGGGCGGGGGGTGTTGCAGATTGACTCCCCTCCGCTTCGGGGGGGGTGGGGGGGGTTGCAGGAGGACGTGCCGTTCTTACAGGCGCATCTGGGTCAGGCACACCTGGCCTATGTCCATCACCAGTATGATGGATTGGCGCCAGCGTTTCGTCTGTATGAGTTCCGCCCTGCGATGCAGGTCGTGACGTATACTCCCTCGGTGCGGATCGCACCCGCGGAAATGAGCCCCGGACAAGTCGTAGCGGAACGTCCGGTCGTCACGGCCCCTTTGCGCCTTGAAGGCCCTTTGGCCTTTCTGGGATACCGCCTTTTGGAAGTCCGCCCGGAAGCGATCGCTCTGGAGACCTGGTGGCAGGTCACCGAAAAGCATGTTTTCGAAATGCGGCCTCTTTCCATCATGGCCCACCTGGTCGGCGATGATGCCCATCCCATCGGTGTAGCCGATGGCCTGGGTGTGCCAGTTGAGGTCTGGCAAGTGGGCGACGTCCTGGTCCAGTACCACCGTTTCCCGTTGGCGCCCGACCTGTGGGGGAACAATGAGAGAAGGGCCTGGCTCCAGACGGGTGTCTATTGGCTGGACACCCTGGAGCGGCAGGAGGTTACAGGACCAGGGCAGGATACTGGCGACCATATTCTGCTCGGGGAGGTCAGATTGGCCGACGAGGATGACCCATGAGAGCATTTGAGAAGATACTACACGACCGCGGGGAGCGTCTGTCTATTTTGGGCGCGAGCGCGCTGCTCTTGCTGCTCTTCTTACAGGCCGCCCTCAGTTCACCTCTCGCTTCGCCGACTTTCGACGAGCCCTACGACCTGGCCAGGGGGTACGCCTATGCACGGGGGACGGACCTGCGGATGCAGCAAGAACATCCTGTGTTGGTGGACGGCCTGGGCGGGCTGCTGCTCCTGTTGATGCCGGAACTGACCCCGCCTGAGCAGATCCCTGGCTGGGAGGACGCCCATCTCTTTCGCTTCTCCCAGGCTCTGCTCTGGCACCTGGGGCACGACGTGGATAAGATGGTGTTCCTGGCCCGCCTCCCCGTCATCGGCCTGGCTCTCATCTTGGGGGCTGTGGTGTACCGCTGGGCTGCCGATATGTACCAGGGGGCAGGCGGCCTGCTCGCGCTGGCGCTGTGTGTTTTGAATCCTAATATCGTGGCCCATGCCCGGATTCTCTCCACCGATCTGGGCGCGGCATGCCTGGCTACCTTAACTCTCTATCTGTGGTGGCGATGGGCTCAGAGGCCCACCACGAGGCGGTTGGCGGTCACCACGGTGGTGCTGGGTCTTGCTCTTGGAACGAAAACGTCCAACCTGCTGCTCATACCGTTGATCGGGGTGCTCACGGGAATCCGTAGCGTTGAACTGCGCTGGAGATGGTCCAGGGGCGCCATTGCCTGGGGAACGATGGTGATCGGTGCCCTGTTTGTCTTGTGGGCTCTGTATCGCTTCGAGGTTCGTCCAGCCTCTCATCTGACAGGGGTCGTTCCTGTCCCCGCTGCTAGCTACTGGGAGGCCGTTGCCTGGATACGGCATGAGATGCGGTTAGGACGCCCAGCCTTTTTGTGGGGACGCCACACGATCTGGGGCTGGTGGTACTATTTCCCCATCGTCTTCATGCTTAAAACCCCGCTGCCTCTGCTCATCATGCTGGGTCTGGCGGTGTGGTTACACGGGACGCGTCGGATAGCCCAACGGCCCTCCGCAGACTACGCGCTCTGGATCTTCCCGCCGTTCTACTTTGGCCTTTCCGCGTTCAGCACTCTGAACTTAGGGTATCGTCACATCCTGTCTACGTTACCCCTGATGACCGTCTACACCGCCCGGGTGGTAGCCTGGCCCGGCCTGAGGTCCAGATGGAGACGCCGGGGGCTTTTCGTCCTGCTCGGCTGGCTGACGATCATTGCCCTCTTCATTTTCCCTCACCATCTGGCTTACTTCAACGAACTGGTTGGGGGCCCCTCCAATGGGTATCGCTACTTGGTCGACTCGAATCTGGACTGGGGCCAGGGATTGAAACACCTGAAACACTACCTCAATGAGCAAGGCGTTGACGATGTCTGGCTGGGCTACTTCGGCACGGCCGATCCGGCGTATTATCTGCAAAAAGCCGGAATTCGTTATCGTTCCCTCTTTGCCCCTGGTTCTTCCTGCCCGGCCGAGGGCTTTTCCCCGATCAATCCGGCCCCGGGCTGGTATGCCATTAGCGCCACGGTGCTGCAAGGCCCCTTCTCGCCCGAGCCCGACCTCTTTGACTGGTTTCGTCGCCACGAGCCGGTGGCGAAGGTTGGCTACTCGATCTTTGTCTACCGGGTGGAGCCCGACCCCGATCCCCCGGCCTGGCTGGGGTTCTGCTATATGCCAGAGCAGGTTATGGACGACACCGAGATCACCCACCGTTTTGGCCGGGACGACCTACGGGTAGTATTCTTTGACTGCGAGCAGGCGTGGGTCTACCCAGCCGGCGGTGGGCCAGGGTGGTACCTGGTGCCGATAGCCGAGTCTCCCCTCTCCGTGCCGGGGAGGGGTAGCGACGGTCCGGGTACGTTGGCCGAACGATCACTGGAGGATGCCGAGGTGGTCTACTGCGAGCGAGGACTGCAGGCTGTACCGGGCTACACTGTTTGGAGAAGGCACCGCTGGCGCGGGGAGCCGGCACTGGAGGAGATAGCGCCAATGCGGGAGGCATGGTCGAGCCCAGCCCTGGCCCCCACGGAGGCCGACCTGGTGACGGCCCTGTCTGTACCGGTGGACCTGGGGGGGCAGGTAATGCTCCTGGGTTACCACCTTTCGGGAACCTCATCCGGCGTTGCCTGTTCCACGGCGGCGCGGCCGGGTGGCGAGGTGGTGTTGACGACCGCCTGGCAGGTGGTCGCCCGGCCCGAGCATCCGCCGCTTTCTGTCTTCGCCCACCTGGTCGGGCCAACAGGGGCGGTGAGTGTCGGCGACGGGCTGGGTTTCCCGGCGATCCAGTGGGTCGCCGGCGACGTGTTCATCCAGCGCAACTGGCTGCCGATTCCACCAGAGGCGTCACCGGGGCAGTATTGGATGCAGGTGGGCCTGTACTCATTGGCCACCGAGGAGCGCTTGCCGGTTCTAGAGGGGGGACAACCGGTCAGCGATCGTATATTGCTGGCCCCCGTTGAGGTGGAGCGATGAAGATGATTTGCCGGGAACCTCATCCAGTGCCGTCTGTTCCACGACGGCGCGGGCTGAACTGCCGGGAACGGTACGCGCTGATCGTTCTCCTGATCCTGTTTCTCATCCTGGCAACTATCTATAACGCTGTCTCGACTCCTTTCGAGGCTCCCGATGAGATCGGTCACTTTTACTACGTTGTCCACCTGCTCCAGACCGGCCGCTTGCCGGTGGTGCCGGCGGATGAGTCTCCCCCCCACTACGAGCACGAGGGGGCTCAACCGCCGCTCTATTACGTGGCCTCAGCCCTTTTCGTCCGCACCCTCTCTACGCCGCTTCGACTCGACCTGGAGGACGCTGGCGCGCCGCTGGATTCCAACCCTTACTCGGTCTGTGGCCGGCCCGATGCCCGCTATAACGTCGCCTGGTTGTCCCACGACCTCCACCAGGAGCGGTTCCCATACGGGGGCCGGGTGCGGGTGCTCCACGTCGTCCGGCTGTGGTCGTCGCTGCTGGGAGTGGCGACCGTTGCCGGTGTGTTTGCTGCCGCCCGGTTGGCTTTTCCTGATGCACCTGCGGCGGCCTGGCTGGCGGCGGGCCTGACGGCCTTTACACCCGAGTTCCTCTTCACCGCCGGGGCCGTTAACAACGACAACCTGGTGACAGCGCTGACCACCTGGGGGGTCTACCTGGCGCTGCGCCTCCTGCGCGATGGGCTGAGTTGGCCCCGCACGCTGGCCCTGGGTTTGCTGGCCGGTCTGGCCGCTCTCAGCAAGTTCTCCGGCGCACTGCTGCTGCCCCTCGTCCTCATGGTCATCCCTCTCGCCGCCACGCTCCGACAGCCCAGGCCACCACGTCAGAGGCACCCGTCTCTTCATCGGTCACTGGTCATTGGTCATTGGTCATTGGTCATCTTCCTGTTTCTCGCCACCGCTGGCTGGTGGTTTCTCCGTAACTGGACCCTCTACGGCGACCTGACCGGAACATGCCTCATACGGGAGGCGGTGCCTCTCCGCCAAGAGATGTCGGTAGAGGTGCTGATACGCGAACTTCCGGGCCTGTTCCGTTCATGGTGGGGGGTCTTCGGCTGCACAGCGCCGCCGGGCGGATTCTACCTGTTTTACCTGGCGCTCGCGCTGGGAGGCCTGACTGGCCTGGTCGCCGCCACCCTCCAGTCACCTCGGCCGCCACATCGGAAATCCCCATCTCGCCGATTCGCCGACTCGCCGACTCGCCCATTTTCCATTCTCCATTCTCCATTCTCCATTCTCCTGTTGCTCGTCTGGTTGGTGCTTCTGCTTGCTGCCTACGTGCGTTGGAACTGGGTGATCCACGCTCCGAAGGGCCGCTTGTTGTACCCGGCGATGGTCAGTGCGATGGGCTTCCTGGGACGAGGTTGGGCATACTGGGCGACTCGGCAGCGTTGGCTTACCCTGGCGTTGCTCGTGCTGGCGGCCTTGGGCGCCGGAGCCGTTCCTTTCGCGGTGATGGCTCCCCCCGTCTCCCCGCCTCCCGTCTACTCCACTGCCGCCGATGTCCATCCTGAACACCCGCTTGAAGGCCGCTTTGGTTCTGACGTCGCTCTCCTGGGCTACGATCTGGACGGTACGTCCTTCGAACCAGGTGAGTGGCTCGAGCTCACGCTGTACTGGCAGGCGCTGGCGCAACCCCCTGACCATTACACGCTTGCCATCCAATTGGTCTCGGCGGTGCCGGGGGAGATGGACACGCTGGTCAATTTCAATACCTGGACCGGGGGCGGAAATTACCCCACGGGCGTCTGGCACCCTGGCGATGTCATCGCCGACCGCTACCGGTTGCGGCTATCGGATGATGTGCCCCGAGCCCAAGGATGGTACCTCCAGGCGATCCTCTTCAACAGCACTGACGGCGCCCGACTGCCCTTTACGCTGGGAGGCCACCCGGCTGGCGACGCTGCTACATTGATCCTCCTGCGCGTCGGGGCCTCCAACCCGGAGGAGCAGGCTGCCCCTGAGACTGAGCGCCTGGCATCGCTGACCTACTTTGACGGGGCGGTAGCCCTGGACGGTGTACGAGTGGCGGAGGAGGAAGAGGCACTGGATGTGATCCTTTGGTGGCGCAGTGTAGCTCCACTGACAGAGGATTACGTCGTCTTTGTCCACCTCTACGACGCTGGAGGGCGGTTGATTGCTACGGCGGACGCCCCTCCCCTCTTCGGGGGTTTCCCAACTTCCCTGTGGCAGCCGGACGACCGGATGCGCGATGAGCGCATCGTATCGCTGCTAGAGGAGGAGGTCGCTCCTTCCCGGCTTGGCGTCGGCTGGTACGACCCGGTCACCGGCATTCGGTTGGCAGCCATGACTGCCGGCGGCGTGCGTCTGCCCGACGACGAGGTCCTGATTCCGATTTATCCCTGACCTTGCTCTCGGTCTCTACGATGGTATAATCCTCCCGACAGATGAGAGCCAAACCTGCTTGGTCATTGGCCATTGGACTTCGGCGAGCTCAGTCTAGCCGTCATTGGTCATTAATATCGGTCGGACTGTTTCTGGCCCGCGTCGTGCTGGAGGCCACCTGTCGGCCCTGGTCGTGGTTTCTTGTTGTGGCGGTGGGCCTGCTGGCAGCGCTGGGTGGTCTCGCCCTTGGCCGCTGGCTGGCACCACGATCCAGGTCGTTGGTCATTGGTCATTGGCCATTGATCGTTAATCATTGGCCGGCCTTGTTGCTGCTTGTCTACGTTCTTTGGCCCCGGCGTGATCCCTTCGTGGCGGGCAGTGTGGCAATCCTGGCTGCTCTAGTCTGGCTCTTCCCCTACACTCCCTCGCCCCCACACCTTCCCTCCTCCCTCCCCCGGTGGGCGGAACCGCTGGCGGACGGCGTGACCTTCATTGCCGCGCTGGCCGTCTATGTCGCCACCGCGGCCCCTGATGTCCTACCCGCCGACGCGGGTGAGTTCCAATTGGTCGCCGCGCTCCTGGGCGTGGCCCACCCGCCGGGGTTTCCTCTCTACACGATGATGGGCCACCTGTTCATCCGCCTGCTCCCCTGGGGGACGCCGGCCTACCGGCTGAATTTGATGAGCGGATTGCTGGCGGCGGGCACACTGGTGCTGGTGGCACGGGCGACCCGCCTGTGGGCGCGGCGGCTGGGCGCTTCCCCTCTTGTGGCGCTGACCGGGGGCCTGGCGGCGGCGCTGACCTTGGGTACCGCCACCACCTTCTGGGCCCAGGCGACCATCGCAAGTAAACGACCTCTTACTGCCCTCATCGTTGCCCTTGCCTTCTATGCCCTCTCCCGCTTCGCTACCGCGGCCGAGCCACGGGAGGCAGATCGGGCCCTGGCCCTGCTAGGACTGGCCTTTGGGCTGGGCCTCGGCCATAACTCGCTGGGCTTTGTGCCCATCCTGTTTGTTGCCATCTACGTACTGCTGGTCGGCCCGCGCCTGACCGTGCAGCCTCGCCGCTGGTGGCGGCCGTTACTGGCAGGCATGGTTGGTTTCCTACCGCTGGCCTACCTGCCCATCCGTGGAGCGATGGACGCTCCTCAGGCGCCCCCTGGCCTGGATACCCTGCCGGGGTTCCTCCACCACTTCCTGGCGCGGGGATTTGCTGGCGATATGTTCGCCTTCGCCAACAGTACCGACCTGCCCCACCGCCTGGCGCTCCTGCCGACACTCTTTCCTTTCCAGTTCAATGCCGTCCTACTGGCGGCGGCCCTGCTCGGCTTGATAGGGCTCCTGCGGCGCGATTGGCGGCTCTTCGTTCTGCTGGCGGGCAGCCTGGCCCTCCACACCTTCGTCTCTATCACCTATCGCGCCCCCCAGACCGTCGAGTACCTGATGCCGGCCTACCTGCCCATCGCCATCGCCGTCGGCCTTCTCCCCTCCCTCCTACCCCCACGCTCCCACACTTCCACGCTCCTCTGCTCCCTCGTCCTCTGGGCTGGCCTTCTCAACGGATGGGCGCACGGCCCCAGTTTCGTTGAACTAGCCGGAGACCACACCGCCCGCCAGTCAGTCGGGCCGCTCCTGGAGACAGCCCCCGCCGGGGCGTGCGTCCTGGCCGACTGGCGTTGGGCCACGCCGCTGTGGTATCTGCAGCAGGTTGAGGGTCTCCGTCCCGACGTCGAGGTACGCTACGTCTACCCTGTCGCCGGAGAGGAGGATTGGGAGACCTGGTTGCGGTGCATCCGGGAAACCGATCCGGGGAGGCCGCTTCTGCTGACTCACTTCTACGAGTTCTCTGGCTACACCGCCGAGCCGTGGGAGGCGGGGTTCCTGCTCCGCCCCCGGCCGGTGACGGAGCCGGCGGCCTCCTTCACGCCGGTTGCTGCGATCTTTGGGGAGGAGGTGAGACTCCTGGGGTACAGCCTCCAGCAGAACTGGTCCCCCCCCTCTCCTCGCAGGGGAGGGGCCGAGGGAGGGGTCTGGTTCCACCCGGGGCAGGTGGCGGAGTTCGTCTTGGCCTGGCAGCCGCCCGGACCGCTAGACCGCTCTCCCTCGTTCACCCTCCGGCTGGTGGATGGGGAAGGTCACTACCGCGCCCAGGCCGACTGGGCGCTGGGCACTGACGTGGCCCCCGGAGAGGTGCGCTTCGAGCGGCTGATCTTGCCGCTGTATCCCACTCTGCCGACGGGCCGGTACCGGGTGACGCTGGGGGCCTACGCCGTGACCGATGCGGGCTTTGAGACCCTGCCGACGGACGATGGGGAGACCGCGGTGACGCTGACCGAGCTGGAACTCACGCCGTTCTCCCAGCCTCCTTTCACCCTCCACCGGCAAGCCATTCCCTTTGATGGTGGTCCGAGGCTGGTGGGTGTGGATTACGACCGCAGCGTACTGGACGTCCTGCGGGTCTACCTGCACTGGCAGGGACCGGTAGATGAGGCATGGCAGGCGCGGGTGCGGACCGGTGGCGGTGTGGAGGGTGTAGCGTCGCAGCCGCCTGTCCCGGAAGGGGTGTACCAGACTGTCGTCGTGGACCTCGCACTCCCACACTCCTACACCTCCACACTCCCCGTGGATCCATTGCATCTTTCCCTGGCTGACGGGCAGGGACAGGTGAAAGCAGCGGCTGGCCCGTGGGGCTGGGCCGTGGAGGAGGTCAGGTTGCCCACCCCGGCGCCCGACGCTCGCTTCGTCCCCCTGGGCGACGAGATGGCCGTGGTCGGCGTCGCAGTCCCCACACTCCCTCACTCCGCCGCCCCCGCACCACCACTGGCGGTGGACGTGACGCTGGTGGCGCTGCGTCCGCTGACCAGCGACGACGCGATCAGCGTTCGGCTGATGGATGCCGATGGTCGCTGGCTTGCCCGTCACGATATGCAGCCAGCCCTCAGTGCCGTCCCTACCCTAAAGTGGATCCGGGGTAGCCGGGTGGTGGACCGGCATCTGCTGCCGCTCCCGCAGGATTTCACTGGCAGGGAGGTCCGGGCTACGCTGGTGGCCTATGAGCGATTCCGAATGACCCCGCTTCCACCTATGGATGGGCGGTTCAGTGAGGTCCCGCTGGGCACTTGGGCCCGGCCCTGAGAGGCCAGGTCTTTGGGAAGAAAACCTGGCTTCTGATCCCTTTGGTGAAACTTGAAACCTGAAACCGATATGTCCTCCCAGGATTGGCTCTACCGTCTCTTCGCCTCCCGCCACCGCTGGCTTTCCGCGCTGGCGACGCTGGTACTGTGTGCAGTGTTGGCCGCGGGCGTAGGCTACCTGCTGGCGGAGTTCGGCCCCCTCATCGCCGGGGCGGGGCTGGTTGGTCTGTTCCTCGGCCTGTGGATGCTGCGCGACATCGAAGTTGCCTATCGGGTCGTCATCGGTGTCGTCTGTCTGCTGCCCTTTGCCTCCTTCCCTATCGAAATCGGCTTCACCCCCACCTTCCTAGACGCCGCGATGGGATCGCTGTTCCTCCTATGGGCGCTCCAGATCGCCACCGGCACTCAACAGGAGTTCGTCGGCACGTCCCTGGGCCTGCCCATCGGCGTGTTTATGCTGCTGGCGGTGGGGTCTTTCGTCTTCGGGCTGGCCCATGCCTCGCTGACCCCCTATATCCTGCGTCACTTCGGCGAGGTACTGCTCAGCGTGGCGCTGTTCTTCCTCGTCGTCAACACCGTGCAGGACGTGGGACGGCTACGACGCATCGTGTGTGCGCTGATTCTGTGCACATTCGCGGCGGCTGTTCTGGGCGTCGTTCTGTACGTCGTCGCTGCTTATATCTCCGACGATTTGGTCGTACGCGCCCTCTCTGCGTTGGGGCGGCTGGGATACCCTGCCGGGCCGGACGTCCTCCGCTACATCCGTGACGACCCTGAACTGCCCATGCGGGCTACCTCCACTTCGGTGGACCCCAACGTGCTGGGCAGTCTTCTCAACCTGACGCTGGGCATTGCCGTGCCACAACTATTCGCTCGGCGACCGCTCATCCGCCGCCGCTACCTGGTGCCGATGGTAGGCGTGATGGCGCTCTGCCTGGGGCTGACCATCAGCCGGGGCTCGCTGGTGGGGGTGGGGGGCGCGCTGGTCATCGTCGCCACCCTGCGGTACCGCAAACTGTGGCTGCTCCTGCTCGTGGCGCTGGTGCTTCTGCTCGCCTTGCCCCAGACCCAGGGTTTCGTCGCGCACTTCACCCAAGGAATACATGGCGAAGACCTGGCGACCCAGATGCGCTTTGGAGAGTACAAGGACGCGTTCATCCTGATCAGGCGTTACCCCTGGCTGGGCGTCGGCTTCGCTGGCTCGCCCGATATTGACACCTACATCGGCGTCTCCAACGTCTATCTCCTCGTCGCCGAGCAGATGGGATTGGTGGGCCTGGCCAGTTTCCTCGTCGTGGTGGGGGCCCTCTTCGCCCGCTTCTGGCGCACCCGAGACTTGGCGGCGGCCGACCCGGAACTGGAGTCCCTATGGTGGGGACTGCACGCCGGGTTAATGGGAGCGCTGGTGGGGGGCATCTTCGACCATTACTTCTTCAATTTGGACTTCCATCACTCTGTCACCCTTTTCTGGCTGGTGGTCGGGCTGGCGACGGCGGCAACGGAGATAATCCGGCGACGGGCCGAGAAGTCGCCTGTCTATTATGAAAACAGTGAGCACAAGTAAGAGCGAAGGGTGATATATCGAGTGGATTGGCAAATTGGCGCTGCACACGGAGTGTGCTAGAATATCCCCAGTTCGTGTCTGGGAGATGGGATCCTAATGCGCTGTCCTCAATGCGGGTTGCTCAATCCTGATATTGTGCTCCAGTGCGCCGGTTGCGGCGCTGCGCTCACTGGCCGCGGCACTACGCTCTCTGCAACGGACGAGGCGGACATCCAGCACAAGCCATCCGTAGCCGAGGAGGCCATACGCCGCCTGCGCCGCTACGTCCCCTCTGTCGTTGCGGAAGGCATCCTGCACGATCAAGAGCGGCTGCGCGGTGAACGCCGCGAGGTAACAGTCCTTTTCGCCGACGCGGTGAACTTCACCCGCCTCTCGGCCTCGCTGGACGCAGAGTCGGTCTTCAACCTGATCAATGACCTGCTAAGCCGCCTGGTGGCGTGTGTCCACCACTATGACGGCCTCGTGGACAAGTTTACTGGTGATGGCATGATGGTGGTGTTCGGCGCACCCATCGCCCACGAAAACGATTCCGAACTGGCCGTCCGCGCTGGGTTGGATATGCAGAGAGCCGCTGCTGAGTTTGAACCCATCGCCCGGGCCCAGTTGGGCGCTCCCCTGCAAATCCGCATCGGCATCCACAGTGGGCCAGCGGTTGCAGGTATCATCGGCACCCGAGAGCAGGCAGCCTACACTGTCATCGGAGAGACGGTCAACCTGGCATCGCGATTGGAGTCGCTGGCCCGGCCCAGCCACATCATGGTCAGTTCCCGCGTCTACCACCAGACGCGCGCGCTCTTTAACTTTCAGGCGATGGGCATGGCCCAGGTCAAGGGGATCGCTGAGCCTGTGGCCGTCTATGAGGCCATAGGGGATCGCTCCGAGCCATTGCCGACGCGGGGTGTGGCGGGTGTCACCGACGTCTTCTTGGGGCGCGACGCTGAACTGGAACAATTGCGCGTCTTGGTAAATGCCTTCCTCGACGACCGGCACGGCCGGCTAGTGACGATTCGTGGCGATGCTGGCATAGGTAAGTCGCGGTTGGTCTCTGAGGGGCTCTCCACCCTCATACCTGACCCGGTAGCGATCTGGCAGGGGCGTGGGCTGCCCTATGCCCAGGGTGTCGGCTACGGCGTCTTCCGCTCATTGCTGCAAGATGCTATACGTACCTGCCTGCCTGACGTGGCATGGGATGCCCAGGTATCCTCCGCCCTGCGCCCATTCCTGCGGCAGATATTGGGGCTGGCTCTTGCGCCAGAGGAACAGGCTGCCTTGCGTTACCTGGAACCAGAGCGCATCAAGCAGTTGACAGTCCTGGCGCTGCGCGAGTGGCTCCTGGGCGAGGCCCGCCAGCGCCCGGTCGTGCTGATCCTGGATGATTTCCACTGGGCCGACGATCTCTCGCGGGACATGTTGCAGGCGTTGGTCAACCTTATCCACGAGGTGCCTGTGCTCCTGTGCGTCATCGCGCGCCCCCAACCGGAGGCGCTCTTGGACTTTGCAGTCCCTCCGACGGGGGAACCGCTGGCCGCGCCTCTGCACCTCTCCCTGGAATTGAAGCCCCTTTCGCCAGAGCACAGCCGGGCGCTGCTGGCTTACCTGGTTGACCTGAAGGGCCTGCCGGAGCAGCTCATCAATACTATCCTGACCCGTGCCGAGGGCAACCCCTTCTACATCGAAGAGTTTGTGCGTATGTTGATCGAGAAGGAGATGCTGACGCTGGAGGACGGTCGATGGCAGGTGGCCTCGGCGGTGGCGCTGCAGAGGCTGGAGATCCCTACGACTTTGCGCGGGCTGATGATGGCGCGTGTGGACCGTCTGCCAGAGGATTTGCAAGACGTGCTGCGCAGCGCCGCCGTCATCGGCCTGCAGTTCTCCGCCCGCTTGCTGGGGGAAATCGAACGCCGGCTTCACGGCACCGCCAGCGTACTGCCGCCGCTGGAACGGCTTAAGGACCTGGGGTTGTTGGTAGAGCGGCTCCAGGCTGGCGAGCAGATGGGTGCAATCTATGCCTTCCGCCACATCCTCACCCAGGAGACGATCTACCGCAGCCTGCTGCGCAGCCAGCGCCCCGGGCTGCACCGCACGGTGGCCGAGTGTATCGAACACCTCTACGCTGCTGACCTGAGCAACCAGGTCGAAGTGCTGGCACTGCACTACCACCGCGCCCGCGTGCATGACAGGGCCATGCACTACGCGCTGCTGGCAGGCGACCGCGCCCGCGAGCGCTTTGCCAACCGCGAGGCCATCGAATACTACAGCCTTGCGTTGCAACTCTCACAACACATCGGCAACTGCCAGGCCGAGCGCTGGCAGGCGGCTGTCGGGTTGGGCCAGGTCGAACAGCATGTCGGTGAGTATGAGGAAGCCACCGCTTGCTACCAGGCCGCGCTGGAAGAGTGGGATAAGGCTGCCCCGGAAGCCCGCGCTCAGGCCATGCTCAGGCTGGGACAGGTGTGGGAGAAGCGCGGCGACTTGCAGGAGGCTGAAGACTGGCTGCATCAAGGGATGGCCCAACTCAGCGACGCTGGCGCAATGCTTCCTGAGCTACGCACCCGGCTCTACTCAGAGCTGGGTTGGCTCAGCCTGCGTCGGGGTGACCTGACCGCAGCGCAGGAGTGGCTGGAGCAGGGGCTGGCGCAGGTTGGCGATACCGAACACTACGATGTTCTATCGTCCATCCTCAACCGCCTGGGCGCAGTGCACTATAATCGCAGCGAGTGGGATCAGGCAGCGGAGTGCGTCGAACGCGCCCTGGAACTTCGCGAACGACTGGGGGATCTCGTCGGCTACGCCCGTTCCCTGAACAACCTGGGCATCCTCAAGCAGGCCAGTGGCGATTGGGGCGGTGCACTGGCCGATTTCGAGCGCGCAGTCGAGTTGCACGAGCGCATCGGCGAAGTCGAGGGGCTGGCCCTGGCCTGCACGAACCTGGGCGTGCTGTCCACCGATCGCGGCGAGTGGGCCAAGGCAGAGGAGAACCTCCGTCGCAGTTTCGCTATCGCCCAACGCATTGCACACCCCTATCAACTGGCACTGGCTCACATGAACCTGGGCCGGCTCTATCTGCCGCAAGAGCGTTGGGAAGAATGTGCCCGACACCTGAACGCCGCCCTCCCCTTGTATGCGGAGGCTGGCGTCCACGCCAACCTGAACCTGAGCGAGGCTTACTATCTGCAAGGCAGACTGCACCTGGAACAGGGCCAACTCGACGCTGCTCAGCAGTGGGCCGAGCGCTGCTATGACCTGTTGCGAGAGGTAACCGGCGAAGGCGAAGGCGAATCGATCGAATGGGGACAGTATGAGCGGCTCATGGGACGCATCGCCCAGGCACGCGGTGACCTGAAGGCCGCACATCGCTATCTGGAGCGCAGCGCTACCATCTCCCACGCCAGCGGTTCGCAGATAGAAGCCGGGCGGACGGCTTACTGGAGCGGTTTGCTGTGGCTGGCGATGGATCAGCCGGAGAGTGCCCACGAGGAACTGCTCACGGCCTGGAGGATATTCGAGCGGTTGGGGGCCGCTGCCGACCTGCAGCGCGTCGAAGAACAGTTGGCATGGCTTGAAGAGCCGTAGGACAAGTTGGCATTTGTCCTACAGGCCGTCCGCGTTGATGAAGAACAACGATAACGTAGGATGGGATGCTATCCCATCCTACGCCTGCCTTAACCCCGTCCCTTTATCGTCACATGGGCACCGGGGTCAGTCGTCGCTTACCCAATTGTTGATCCCCACGGCTGACGTATCCGAGGGCAAGTTCTCCAGGTTGACGAAGGCCGCCGCCCACTCCGGATCGTCGGTGCTGCCAGCCCACCCGTATGCGCCGCCGGCCCACCCGTATGCGCCGCCGGCCCACCCGTATGCGCCGCCGGCCCACCCGTATGCGCCGCCGGCCCACCCGTATGCGCCGCCAGCCCACCCGTATGCGCCTCCGGCCCACCCGTATGCGCCGCCAGCCCAACCGTATGCGCCGCTGGCCCAACTGCCGTACTCACCGGCCCAACTGTTGTAGCCATCGTTCCAACTCTCGTAGGCGCTGACCCAGTCGTTAAAGCCGCCGGACCAGTTGGTCGTCCCGCCAGCCCAATCATCATAACCGCTCGCCCAGTCATGGTAGCTGCCGCTCCAGCGGTTGTAGCCGCCAGCCCAGTAATCATCGCCTTCATCGGGGAACCCGAACTCTTCGGTCTCTGGATCGAAGATGGTCCAGCCCTGGTAGTGCTCCTCGGGCCCTTGGCCTGCCAAGTCGGCCGCCAGGTCCAGACCCTTGTTCGCCTCGCCCTCAATGTCGGTAAAGACGGCGTCGGGTGCCCAGACGCGGCCCGCTCCCTGCTCCCAGATACTGTAGGCCGCCTCGCCGGTGTACTCGCTGAATTGCGGACGCGCAGTCATCGTCAGGCGGTACTTCACCTGGTCGGGCGTCAGGTCCGGGTTCTCACTGAGCATCAGGGTGGCGATGCCGGAGACCACAGCCGCCGACACGGAGGTGCCCGCCATTTCGAAGTAATGACCGCGAATCTGGTTGTCGGGGTGTTGGCGGCCCAGGTAGGTGTTCTTCCGCATCAGCGAGATGACGTGGGCGCCGGGCGCGACCAGATCGGGTTTGACAAAAGCGTCCAGCGTCGGGCCGGTGGCGGAGAAGGGCGCGACGTAGTCGTCGCTGAAATCTTCGGGCGTGTAGTTGTCGGTGAAGGCGCCGACGGTGATGACGTAGGGAGTGTTGCCCGGCACCCCAATGCTGAGCGGCGCAGGGCCACCATTGCCGGCGCTGGTGACCACCACGATGCCCGCCTGCCAGGCCGCCATCGTCGCCAGGTTGTACGGATCGGCCCAGTAGGGCGCGACCGGCATGGCGTACATCGAGATGTTGAGCACGCGGATGTTGTACGTGTCCTTGTTCTGCACGACCCAGTCAATCCCCTGAAGCACGTCCGCATAGGTGCCCATCCCCGTCTCGTCGAGCACGCGCACGGCCACCAGGTTGGCCGCTGGCGCGACGCCCCGGTACTCACCGTCCCGCTGCTCGTACATGCTGTTGCCCACAATGCCCGCGACGTAGGTGCCGTGGCCGTTGGGATCCTTCGGCGACCGGCGCAAATGCCGTCGCTCGTACAACTGCCCGGACATCACGTCGTAGTAAGCCAGGATGCGGTTGGTGTTGCCATCTGGCGATCGGCGCAGGCTGGCGAAGGTGGGGTCAATCCCGGTGTCGAGGAAAGCCACAGTGACGCCTGCCCCCAGGTTGCCGGTGTCCCATACCTCTTTGGCCCCGATGGCCTTGGAGAACTCCACGTTGACTGGGTTGCCTGCCGTCTGCACCGGACGGTCGAGCGTCACGCGGATTACACCGGGGGTCTCGGCCAGGCGATCCAGAGAGTTCTGGGGTACCTCGGCCACGACTGCGTTGATGATGCCGATCTCGGCCGTGACACGACCGCCGTTGGCGCGCACGGCCGCCGCCGCATCTTCGACGCTGGTGCCCTGTACGATGACACGCACTGAATATGACGGGGCAGGTGCCGCGCCAACCTGCGTCACCATCAATAGCGCGCATACGACCAAAAGCATGACACTTCGGAGATTGGCCTGTATCTTCATTTTTTATCCTCCCGTCTGCTCACGATTCTGTTCCGACTTCTAACTCGTTTCCGAGTCTTGCGGCATCCATGTTAGCAGCAAGCCGTTTCATGGAGCGTGGCACAGACCGTGTCAAACAGCGTGTCAAAAAAGGAAAGCGCCAGCCGAAGCAAGAGGCTCGGGGATACGTCACCAAATTGACATCTCCCATCAACATGAGATAATATCCCCGCTGTCAGGAGGACAAGGCCATGGATTACGTAGATGTGGACGCCATCCTAGAGCAAGTGCGGGAGGCATTGGCTGGGGGGGACTGGAACCAGGCCGTGGCGCTAGTGGAGGCGCTCCGACCACCTGACCAGGCTGACCTGTTCAGCGATCTACCCTCCACCCAGCAGGATCAACTCCTGCCGCGCCTCGACCTGGAGGACTCCGCCGACATCCTGGAGGAGTTGGAGGAGGAAGAGGCGGCGGAGATTGCCACACGTCTGAAGGCAGGGGAACTGGCCCGCATCCTGGACGAAATGGAGCCGGACGAGGCGGCCGACCTCCTGGGCGACATCGCGCCGGGTCGAGCAGCCGAGGTCCTGACCGCGATGGAGGAACCCGAGGATGTCCGGCCGCTGCTTATCCATGCCGATGAGAGCGCCGGCGGCCTGATGACCTCCGCCAAGATCACGCTCTACAGGGAGATGACGGCGGAGCAGGCCATCGCCCACCTACGGGTCATCGCGCCGGAATCGGAGGACGTCTACTACCTCTTCGTCGTGGATGAGGACGTCCGGCTGGTGGGTGTGGTCTCCTTACGCCAAATAGTCGTCGCCTCGCCCTCTAGCCGCATTGAAGACATTATGGCCCCCGACGTCATCCACGTGCGGGCCGACGCCGACCAGGAGGAGGCGGCTCGCCTGATGGCCCGTTACGACCTGCTGGCCCTGCCTGTCGTGGACGAGGAGGAGCACCTGCTGGGCCTCATCACCCACGATGACCTGGTAGAAGTCCTGGAGGAGGAGGCGACGGAGGACATCCACCGACTGGGTGCATCGGAACCGCTGGATGAGCCTTATTTGGATGCTCCGATTTTTCGCGTTGTGCGCAAGCGCGTTGGATGGCTGCTGCTCCTATTTGTTACAGAGACCTTCACGGGCAGCGTTCTACGGTTCTTTGAGAGTGAACTGGCCGAGGCGGTGGCCCTCGCGTTCTTTGTTCCCCTGCTCATTGGCACTGGAGGCAACGCCGGCAGCCAAGTCTCTAGCATGGTCATCCGTGCGCTGGCGCTAGGCGAAGTCCGCTTCCGGGATCTGATACAAGTGGTCTGGCGAGAGACCCGTGCATCCCTCCTTTTAGGGTTAGCGATGGGACTAGTGGGCTTTCTCCGAGCGTTGACATGGGGTTCTCCAATGTCCCTCGGGGTCACGGTGGGAATTAGCTTGATGGCTATTGTGCTGTGGTCGGCCATCATTGGCGCTACTCTTCCTATCCTGGCATCCCGGCTGAGGGTTGACCCAGCAGTCGTTTCAGGACCGGCGATGAGCACGCTGGTAGACGCTACAGGGCTCGTCATTTATTTCTTCATCGCCCGTTGGATTATGGGTTTATGACAAAACAAGAGCCCATAGAGGATATTGCCGGTACCTTCGTCTTCGCCGCAACGCAATGCGAGTTGGCTATAGTGCTGGAGGCCCTCTCCGCCCAGCCCGCTATCGCCGTGGACACCGAGTCCAATTCCCTCTATGCCTACCGGGAACGGGTGTGCCTGATTCAGTTCTCCACCCCCGGCGCCGACTACATTGTGGATCCGCTGGCTGACCTCGATCTTTCCCCGCTGGCTTCCATCTTCGCTGACGCAGAGGTGCAGAAAGTCTTCCACGCCGCCGAGTACGACGTGATGTGCCTCAAGCGGGACTTCGGCTTTTGCTTCGCCAACCTGTTCGACACGATGTGGGCGGCGCGCATCCTGGGCTGGCCCCGCGTGGGGCTGGGCGACGTGTTGAAGGAAACCTTCGGCGTGCGCACCAACAAACACTACCAACGCTACGATTGGGGCAAGCGTCCCTTGGAGCCAGAGGCACTGGCCTACGCCTGCCTGGACACCCATTACCTGTTGCCACTCCGTCGCCTCCAGGCCGACGCGCTGATGCAGGAAGACCGCTGGGAGGAGGCGCGGGAGGTTTTCGACCAAATCGCCACCTCCAAGCCTGTGCCCCACACCTTCTACCCGGAAGACTTCAGGCGTGTCAAGGGGGCATACGGTCTGACCGGACGCGAGCAGGCGGTGTTGCGCGAACTCTGCATCTGGCGCGATCAGGAGGCCCGCCGCCAGGATCACCCACCCTTCAAGGTGCTTGGCGACCGGGCGTTGGTCGCGTTGGTTCGGGCTCGCCCCAGTACACCGGATGAGCTGGCTGACGTGTCCGGCCTGAAGCCTTACCACGTGCGCCGGTACGGGTGGCGCATCCTGCGGGCGGTCAAGCGGGGGATGCGTGCCCGCCCGCCCCAGCCCTCTCCCCCACACCCGCGCCACTCAGAAGCGGAGATGGCACGCTTCCAGGCATTGCGTGCCTGGCGCAAGCGGGTGGCGGCCGAGCGTGGGGTGGATCCCGACGTCGTCATCAGCAACGCTGCCCTGTGGGCGCTGGTCGAGCAGAACCCCCGCACGGTCGGAGACCTGAGCCGCGTCGAGGGGCTGGGCTCGTGGAAGCGAAAGGCCTATGGGGAGGCAATTCTGAAGGTGCTGGATACTGGATGCTCCCCAAGGCGGCTTTAACAGGATGAGGGGGCAGAGTATAATAAAAAAGATGTAACTGCCCAGACCCCCTGCCGAACCCGAGATCGGACGCAGATTCACGCAGATTTTCGCAGATAAAATTAAAGATCAGCGTGGATCAGCGTTAATCTGCGTCCTAAAGGATACGTTCCAACCGTTCTGCCTGGGGACGGCTGGGTAGTTACAAAAAGATCAAGTCAAAAGAGGAGGGGGTTCCATGCCGGCAAGAACGAGCCCGTTGATGCTGACGGGGATCGTCAAGCGGGAAGGGGATCAATACGCGGCGCTCTGTCTGGAATTGGACGTAGCCTCATGTGGGCAGACGTTAGAGGAAGCAGTGGCAGCGCTGCAGGATGCGGTCGAGACCTACCTGGAGTACATGCGGGATACGGGGCGGGAGGAGGGGATTCTGCGCCCAGTGCCTATTGAGGCACTGCGTGAATTTCTGACCGAAGCCTACGAAGGAGAGCCGGCGAAGCCGCGCACTTTCGAAGCCCTCCCGCTGGAGTATGCCCGTGCCGCTTAAGCAACTGTCAAGTTCCGACGTGGCCTGGCTGCTAAAGCAGGAAATCACCCGCACCAAGGGTAAGTGGACACCAGAGGGCTAAACGTTGCGGCCTGCGGGCCGCGCTTTATTTGCCAGGAGTAGCAGATGCAAATACAATTCCTTGGCGCTGCACAGACCGTCACCGGCTCTCAGCACCTCATCTCGGTTTCCAACACCGGCTCTTCAGGCCGGTGCAGCCGCATCCTGCTGGAGTGCGGGCTGTTCCAGGGCAAGCGGCGGGAGAGTTTCGAGCGCAACCGCACCCTGCCCTTCGACGGTGCGAGCGTGGACGCGCTCATCCTCTCCCACGCCCACATTGACCACTCGGGCAACATCCCCAACCTGGTGCGCAATGGGTTCCGCGGCTCTATCCACTGCACCTTCGCCACGCGCGACTTGTGTTCGGCCATGCTGCGCGACTCGGCCTACATCCAGGAGCACGACGTTGCCTACGTCAACAAGAAGCGTGCCCGCAAGGGGCTGCCGCCGGTCGAGCCGATCTATACCCACGCCGACGCCATCGCCAGTCTGGAGTACTTCGTCAGCGTGGGGTACGACAGACCCGTGTGGGTCGCGCCAGGGGTGCGGTGTACCTTCCTCGACGCAGGGCACATCCTGGGCTCGGCCGTCGTCTTGTTGGAGATAGAGGAAAACCAGCAGCGGACACGGCTGCTCTTCAGCGGTGACCTGGGGCGGCACAGCATGCCGATCCTGCGCGACCCGACCCCCGCGCCGCCGGCCGACGTGCTTATCATCGAGTCCACCTACGGCGACCGGGCACACCCGCTCCACGAGGAGGCCGAGCAGCGACTGCTTGATCTGATCGGTGAGACGTACAGCCACGGCGGCAAGGTCATCATCCCCGCCTTCGCCGTTGGTCGGACGCAAGAGATCGTCTACAGCCTGCATCGGTTGGCGAGCGCCCACAGACTGCCCAACGCGCCCATCTTCGTGGATAGCCCCCTGGCGGTGAACGCGACCGAGGTCTTCCGGCTCCATCCTGAGTGCTACGACGAGGAACTGCGGCAGTTCATCGCCCAGGACCGTCACCCTGATCCCTTCGGCTTCGACCGGCTGCGGTACATCCGCAACACGGAGGACTCCAAGGCGCTCAATGATCTGGAGGGACCGGCAGTCATCATCAGCGCCTCGGGGATGTGCGAGGCGGGGCGGGTGCAGCATCACCTCAAGCACACCATCGGCGACCCGCGCAACGCGGTGCTGATAGTCAGTTGGCAGGCTCCGCACACGCTGGGCCGGCGGCTAGTCGAGCGGCAGAAGGTGGTGAAGATTTTCGGCCAGGAGTTCCCGGTGCGGGCCCGCATCGAGGCGATCCACGGCTACAGCGCTCACGCCGATCGGGACGGCCTGTTGGGCTGGGTCAAGCCCATCGCTCAGCACCTGCGACACGCCTTCGTCGTGCACGGTGACCCCGATCCGGCTGCGGCGCTGGCCGATGGGCTGAAGCAACTGGGCGTGCGTGAGGTAGCGGTGCCGGAGCAGGGGGACGTGTTTCAGGTCAGGGGGCGGGGTTGACAGTCATACATCCGCCGTGTACAATGTGCGCCGGAATACTGCAACTGTGAGATGGTGATAAGAATGGAAGTTACTACGGCGCAGGTTCGGCAGCGGGGCACAATGACGCTACCGGCGAAGGTGCGGGCGTGGCAGTCGAGGATCTGCTGGCGGCTATCCCCGCCGAACGCCGCCGCTACGTACTGTGTGAGGAGATATCGTGATGCAAACGGTTGGGTTGCCTGAGACGGTTGTTCAAGCCTGGGGGACAGAGGCAGCCAGGGATTTTGCGGCCTGGCTGGAAGAGCGGCTGCGTGCCGCGCAGTTTTCCCCTCAAGTCCAGGTCTCGGCTTTCGTGGCCCGACAGAAGGTGAACGTATTGATGTTAGAACGGGTGAGCAACCTGCTTCTAGCCGATGAGCCCAGACTAGTGCAAGCACCCGATACTCGACGCACAGGAATTCGGCACGCCGAGTTTCGCCGTCCAGCGGCTGGCTACGCTTGGGCTCCGGGTGATCTACCGTGAGTGGTCAATCCCCCAATTGCTGGTCGCCCTTGACGCCGGGCAGCCGGTCGTTCTATTTGTGCGCACAGGGTTTCTGGACTACTGGCAGAAAGATGTGGCCCACGCTGTGGTGGTGGTTGGTGCCGAGGAAGATCAACGGTTTTGGCTTCACGATGCACTTTCTGGACGAAATGACGCACTTCTTCAGCGTCTACAAGGACCTGGAGAGCGCCGAAGTCGTGGGCAAGGGATGGGAGGGGCTCGAGCGGGCTTATGAAGAGATCAAGCACGCCGTGGAGTTATATCGGATGAACTTTAGGAGTTTATTCGGGTAACAAGCCAGCAAATGCGACTGCCCGTCCCATTGCCCGGAGGGCCCGGAGGTGGGTCTCCGGGCTGAAGCGGTAGACCGTCGTCCCCTTCGAGTTCGCTCAGGGCGGGCCTCCAGCCGCTCCAGCACCCCGGCGTAGGAATGCCCGAAGTCATTGTCCGCCCCCACGCTGATGACCACCACCTCCGGATCTACCGCCTCCAGAAACTCCTGCGTCGTCGAACTGCAACTCCCGTGGTGCGCCACCTTCAGCACCGTGCTCCCCAGCGAAACCCCCTCTGCCACCAAGCCGATGCTCCACTTCCGCCTTGATGTCCCCTGGCAGGAGCACCGACACCTGCCTGCAGGCCAGCCGGGTTACGACCGGGTTGTTGTTGGCGCTCCCCCCACTCTCACTCAACAGTCTCACCTCCGGGTGCAGCACGACCATCTCCAGCCCCTCTAGTTGACTGAGGAATCACAATAAACACGGCTCAGATCAGTACAACTTTTGAGGTGCACCCCATATGCAGACCGTCTTTATCGGCGTCTTGAGGCCGAAGAAGGGAATCCCGATCATTTCAGAAAAGGGCTCTCCACACACATCGCACAGATGTATCTTCTCAATATTTCGGGGCCGTGCTGGATACAAAGGAATTTCCTGATTCTGATGGATTCTGTGGTCTGCAAGGCCACGAGTTCTCTCTAGACATCTCGGTGAGTATGCGGTAAGCTAGCCCAGTTCATATCTACAGGGGGCGCTTACCATATGTCTTCAATAGGCCGCAAGAGGAACTGTAGTCGGGAAAAGAACTTCGACCCTCTTGCGAACAAGTCTAAACAGATTTGCGTGTTCATCGATCTGGAAGGATACAACAGCATCTTGTTTGATCCTGAAGCATTTCGTCAGTATCTGGACGGTACAATCAAGCAGCATCCCGAGCTATTCCCGGTTGCTATTCAGCAAGGATACAAACTGCACGATGTTCTTCCCGAGTCAAAGAGAATGCCTGGAATGCGCCTGCGGCGCATTGAGCTGTACACGGGAGCTGTCTTTACCATTCGACCTTCCTTTGTGATGCCTTACATGACGGGCTACACCGACGATGTGGAAAAGCCCTTGTTTCTACGCCGCTGGGGTGTTCCTCATTGGGACTTGGCCTACGTCTTTGGGCGCGACGAACAGTACTGGTATCGTCTTGAGAATCGCTTGGGGCGCAACAGCGTCGTCGGTACGACGGTCAAAAACGCCGACAAGTTACCCAAAGACCTACTGGCGGATGAGAAACACACCCGCTTCAATGGCGAAAAAGCGTATATTGCCACTACAGTAGGTGATGATTGTGTGTTAGGTGCTTCCTTGACTCTTGGTGCTGACGAGGAGAGTCTGACAGAAGCGTATGGACACTTCAAGACTGAGGCTCAGAACGTGTCCCCCGACTATGAACCTGAGACGGTTAACACGGATGGATGGAACGCTACTCAGTCTGCTTGGCGCACCTTGTTCACCAAGATTATGGTCATCCTGTGCTTTCTACACTCCTTTATCAAGATACGTGATCGCTGCAAGCGGATGAAAGGTCTCTACGCAGAGATCAAAACTCGCGTCTGGGAAACTTATCGCGCCATTGACGCGGATTCCTTCTTGCGGAAAATCGATGAACTCAAGACGTGGGCATCACAAAAGATGCCCGCAGGAAATGGCTTGGAGGCGGTTCTCAAGTTGTGCAATAAGGCCCCTGAGTTCCTGAAAGCGTATAGCCATCCCTCTGCCTACCGAACCAGCAATATGATAGATCGGCATATGCAGCCAATGGACCACTACCTTGACAGCCACAAGTACTTTCACGGACACCTGATGTCTGGAGAATACGGTTGTCGTTCTTGGGCACTATTGCACAACTTCCAGCCCTACTGCCCTCGCGCCAAGATCGCACAGACTTGCACATTACCTGCTCATAAACTCAATGGCTTTGTCTATCATGGCAACTGGCTGCATAATCTTCTGATATCCGCCTCTATGGGAGGCTATCGCCAGTGACCACAGAAAACATCAGAACCAGGGAATTTCTGACAAATTTCTCACTTCAATGAGACGAGCTTGTGCCATAATTAGGGCAATCGGTCTCTGGTGACTTACGAAAGACGCAAGTCTATTTCTATGAACCGAGCAGGACATGTTAGAAGGCTTTGATCCCAACCAAA
>Ga0307438_1000657_pt1 | contig 25121 bp, 18 predicted proteins | sample SalMarWE160110MG_FD_202144 | JGI IMG/M metagenome (GOLD analysis project Ga0307438, IMG submission 202144) | Salt marsh sediment microbial communities from the Plum Island Ecosystem LTER, Massachusetts, United States - WE1603-110 | ecosystem: Environmental > Aquatic > Marine > Intertidal zone >... | reverse complement strand
TTTGCTCTAGTAAGAGCAACATATAAGTTATTTAGCTCATCAATGAGGGATTTTACGTATTCATCCTTATATTCAGTGCCTAACCTTCTTGAATAGCCTGCATAATCTTTTTTAAGCTGAACAAGACTTAAGCTATTATCTTCAAATTGCTTTACTACATAGGGTTTCCTTGATCCTACCCCACCTGAGCCAACAGTTACATCTATTTCCAGGAATGGTATTATGACAACAGGAAACTCAAGTCCTTTTGCCTGGTGAATTGTGGTGATTTTGACAGAGTTTGTCCGGCTAACTCTTACATAAAGATCCTTTTCCTCTATATCTTCGAAAAAATCAAGAAATGAAGAAATCCCGCTATAATCTTCTTCTTTTTCCTTAATAATTTCCAGAAGTCTCATGAAAAATCCCTGATATAGAGAAAAATTTTCCAGGACCTTAAACCTGCCCAGAATAGTAACCATAAGTTCATAAAGAGGAACAAAACCTACACTTTTAAAAAATAATTCTATAAGATTATCCCACTCATCACTAAATCTTTTTTTAAACTCTTTATATAGGTAGCTGTCCATTTCTTCTTTTCCAGAAATCCGTAGTTCAAAGATAAAATCCCGTATAGTATCCTTTTTTATCCCGCTAACCTTGCAGAAAATATCCCCCAGGATAAAAGAGGCAAAGGATAGATTATCAATAGGCGAGTCTAAGAACTTAAGAAATGAAATAAGCTCTTTTATGAGTGGGTGCTCACGTATACTCAGTGTCTTTTCTGACTCAACAGAGATGTTTTCCTCAATAAGCCATGCGGTAAAAAGCTTAACATCACTGTTCTTTCTTGCCAGGATTGCTATGTCTCCCAATGAAAATCTCTTTTTAAGCTCCTTAATCAGTGATATTAGCTTTTTACGCATAATATCGTTTCTTTCGTCTATATTGCCTGTGTTAATTGTTTGTACCCTGACATACCCGTATATATTCTCCTTCCTCCACTTTTGCTTTGAGCCGCCAAAGACATTCAATATTTTGCCAATATCTGCATGGGAAAAAAGGGAAAATTGTTCCTGCCAGTCCCCTACCCTATTGACAAATCCCTTAAGATTTTCCCCAGAAAAAATCTCATTATTAAATTCCACAATTTCTTTTTCACTGCGATAATTTGTGAGCAGGGACCCAGGTTTTAGGTTAAAGTCCTGGAAATTACGTTGGACTGAATCAAAGAGAGAGATATCTCCACCTCGAAACCGATAAATAGCTTGTTTCTTATCCCCTACGTAAAAAAGAGAACCACCCGATGAGAGAGCCTCTTCAACCATAGGAAATATATTTTTCCACTGAAGTCTGTTCGTATCCTGAAATTCGTCAATTAGGTAATGACGTAAACGGGTTGCTATTCGATAATAAAGCTCAGCCACGGTGAACTTTTCATCGTTTACAAGGGTATGTGCGTGGGTATTCAGCTCCTGCAAGAACACAACATTATCATTACTGGAAAGTCCCTGAAATTCATCAAGCACCAGGCTAAATATTTTTAGATAAGGCTTAAAGACGGCATAGGATTCCCATTCGCAGAATTCTCTTAGATTTTTACGTATGTTATGCCAAAGCTGGACAATCTTTTCTGGGGTCTTCATATTTTTCTTCATGGGAAACTCTTCTCGCTTAAAATATTGAGAAAGATCCTTTATATTAAAGCTGTTTCTATTTTTTTCCAGAAAAGAATGCAGGCTTTTAATAAAACGACCATCTGATTGTTCAGGTATGTCATCAGAAATCTTCTTTATGAGGTCAATTATTGTCTGTTTCTTTTTTAACAAATCCTTTGCTTCACTATCGGGGCTCCTGAAATTCTCCCCATAGATGCCCCTGTAGTTATAAAGAGACTCTATAAGCCTAAATATATCTTGCTTAGAAAACCAACCCTCTTTATTTTCAACGAAAAGATAATATTTCAGGAAATCTTCAAAGACTTTAAGGATTTCTTTGTCTATTTGCGCTTTATCAATGAGTTTGTCCAAGCTGTATTCTAGATATGTACGATAGTTTTCTTTTATCTGGAAGTTGGAAGCAAGACCAAGGTGAAATGCACATCCTGAAAGGAGCATATTGATAAAACTATCTATGGTTTGAATCTGGAAAAAATTGTAGTGACTTATGATGTTCTCTATAATCTTATGAGCCACCTTTTTTGCCTTGTTTTCGGCAAGGGGAAGAGAGAGAAAAAGATCCTCCTTTTCCTCTTTATCAGAGAATGTATCGAGAGCGAGCTTCTTAAGAAACTCCAGAATTCTCTGTTTCATCTCTATGGTAGCTTTGTTAGTAAAAGTAATAGCCAGTATAGTTTTGAGAGGTATTTCTTCGTGTTTTAACTGAGAATCCATAATAAGCTGTATATATCGTTTAGCAAGAGCATGTGTTTTTCCAGAACCTGCGGAGGCTTCAACTACATCTACACATGGAAATTCGAGGAAATGCGACTCTCTGGAATTCATTGTTTTACTGAGCCCCTTACTTATTTGTTCCATATTGTTCTTATGATTAATGTTTCATACTTTTTCAATGGGGTCTTAAATTCTCTTTTACTTTTTCACCGATCATTTATAAAAAAATGAGTGGATAGGGTCAGGTCTTGATTCTTGAATTATTGTATCGCAATCTCGACCTTCTTTTATTCTGTACTCTATTACCTTTTCCACACCTTACCTGTACTTGAACAATGAACACTTACGAAATCTCCCCATCTTTTTCACCATTTCTTTTTCTATTGATTCGCCAGGAAGACCTTTTTCTTGAGAGACAACTTCCATCCTTTGAATCTTTTCATAATTGAAGAATCCAATAGTTAAGACCCGACCAATAGTTCAAGGATTTTCCAAAATGAAGACCTGACCACTTGAGCTTTTTATTTTAGCTTTTATTTATAGCTTTTTTAATTGCTTATCAAAAGTTTTTTCACTTACCACGTCTATTTTCCCTGACCCATCTTTTCATTAATCTTCTTTGCTGACTTGTTTGCATCCACCATACCCCATATCCAAAGTATGGGAGTGGTGATGAAACCAACAATGACAAACATCAATGCGACCGATATTGCATAGAGGATAATAAAAATAATCCCCTTGCCTATCTGTCCATTATAAATCTGGCCAAGTCCCATAAAAAAAAAGGACAAGACAGTGGCCACCCCTGGATTCTTTTGAGGTTGAGTAGACATAGTATAACTCCTTTCTGGGTGCTTTCCTTTTAGCGGGTAGAAGCACCTTTTTTTACTTGGCTTTATGATCCTTTTTTATCTATCCTTTCACTACCTGGGGTCAGGTCTTGATTTTTGATTGTCATTGTTAATTTTCTTTTTACTTTCCATCTTTGTCCTTTTCCAAGACCTTACTTGCTGGAAAATAGTGAGTCCTCAGGAAATTTTCCTGCTACTTCGTCCTCTCCTTTCTTTATAAGCTCCTTTAGGTTTTTGAGGAAATACTGTCTATTCGGAGACGTCCTTATCGTTAAATTAACTCATACGAATTTTTTCTTAAACTCGCTCAGAGTATAGCGACCTTGAAAAACAAGTGTAGAGGTTGGTAAGGTTTTTCCTTTTTGCTCCTGGAGCCATTTTTCTGCAATAAGTTTTAAGTCTCTTGCGGTGACTAGACAAAACGGGATATAAGGTTCAACCTTCATTTGCTTGATCTTATCTTCAATCTTATCAGCGAAGCTATGCGCTATAATTATAAAGCATTTCAATGCGGTTTTTGCGTGCGGTTCGAGTTTGTCGTATTGGTCTTTTATATATCTAGAGAATTGGTCCCGATGGGCTATCGGCAATTCATATGGTGGAGATAGGACAGTTTTACAGTCGTATAGTATTATTTTATCCTCTTTTATGATGCCATCCGGTTCTTCTCGACCTGGGGTTTGTGCCTTAACGGTAAGTCGGAATATTGATTCAAAAATGTATCTTGTTGCTCTTTCAAAATCTGCAGTTACAGTTGGCATCGAGATATTGCTATCGTTAATGCCAATATCCCTGTAAGCATTCTTGTTTTGCTTACTTAAATCATCATATATGGAGAAAAGTTCTTTGGGTGTAGCAGTGCTTCGTTTTATTTGGTAGTCCTGAAAGTGCTCAATAATTCTTCCGATTATCTCCAACTTCCTCCCTCTTGGAGCAAGATGGTATAATCTGCACAAATTAGTCAATTCATTTACATTCAAGTTATTCATAATGGTTTTCAATGAGTATGTACTATTGGCTAATCTCTCGACCTTTTGATTCTTGGTTCCTCGGATTTTGAGTTTCTTTCTTGCAAGAATCTTGGTAAGCTGAGAATTAACGAATTTGGACAGAGCTTCCTTGAAAGCTTCGTCCGTAACTAGGCGTGGTTCTGGCTTGGGCTTCGGTGGTTTAGGCGGTTTTGGGGGTTTAATGTCCTCTCCTCTTTTCACGTGACTGACTATCGTGGGAATCAATTCGTCTTTTCTAGCTTTGTGAGGGCATTTGGCATGTCGGGCTATAATTGTTAAATCATTTACTGTTAAGGAACCCAAGAACTTGGATGGATCTATTCCTTTATCCAAAATGCGCTTAATTCTTGCCTGTTTACTGCCACCTTTGGCCAGATGTAATTTAGCTAATGCTGAACTTAGCTGGGAATTGGTCAAATAATCCAAGAGCCTCTGATATGCGTCGGGATCAAGCTCAATACCCCATACCTCTTTTATGCGTTCGACTATTTCTTCTGGGATTATATAGTTAGCTTCATAGGTGAATATAATCCCAGCATTCGCAAAATGCTCTATTTCTCGCTTGAAAGGATTTTCACTAAATTTGAAATTTGGAAGACGGGCCTCTAAGAGTCTATGTTCAGCTAATGTGATGTCGAGGTATTCGCGTAAGGCTGTTAAAAGATTCGCTTCCGGAGGTAGGAGGTCTTCTTGGTAGTCCCATGCAGTTTTAAGCATCTTCCCATATAAGTCGTATTGCTTATCTTCTTTCAGACCATCTCCACTTTTGGCTTCTTCTATAACATTGCTTATCTCTTTTTGTACGAGACTTTTTATTTTCTGTATAGGAACAGAATATTTATTTTGATGAACTACAATGTCTAAAATAGTATAGCCAGGAGGTTTTCTGAATTGTATATTTCTCTTTACGTAGTCGTAGGTAGTTAGAGCTTTGCTAAGTTCGTCGCGAAGAATATTTACCGGGAGCCCAGCGTAATTTGCAATCTTGTTCTTGGCAAGTCGATTAAGGTCGCTTCTTTTGTAGAAATTCAGAATATCGCAGCATTTCATATTAGATTTCTCCTTTCTTATTTTTTGCGCATACCAAGCTCAGCATGCAACATGCTAGATAAAAGGGGTTCTATCCCTCTCCGCGTTAGTTTTTGATACACCCACCATTTCAGGAGTGATGACAAAATCGATATCGTTAAGAGATATATGGGTCAGTATTGTCGTAATAGGCTCGTTTTATGCCAATTTCCTTTTCTATCTTACGAATTGCTGCTCCAGATTGCCGATGCCCAGTTTATATCAATAAAGACTATCATTTTACCGTGGTATACTGTGTTTTTCTACTAAAAACAAAAACCCATTCTCTCTATTCGAAAGAATGGGTTCACCTATAGATAACCTTCGCAGGTACATTTCCTTATCCTCAGAAGGCCTATGGGATGACCCTCTGTAGTCTCGGATACCTTGCCTTCTTGGTTATCCTCCTATGGACAACATTGTTTAGTGCACCAAATTATAGCATTTTTGGAGCTCATTGTCAAATCGAATAGGACATATAAGCAGTGCTCTTGTTTGTTTACTTATAAAACTCTCTTGTATTATTTTCATCGCCTTCTCGAATAAGTAGTAATGGCCGGGACTTAGACCCAGAGTTCGATGTCGGGACACTCCTCGTTGTATGGCGGGTTGGAGTTAAGGCAAGTGCAATTCCATGAACATTCTTGTTGAGGGTTCTTGGTGTCGGGGGGTTAAATGGTCGCCGGATAGCCAATGATGCTCATAACGTGGGAGAACTGGAACTCAGAATGGGAGATACGAACTTGGTTCACATATGGACACAGTGCTCGATTATGTATAGTCTCTACCGACAGAATGACGGCGCCTGAGAGTCCGGCGTAATGCGTCAAAGCGGAGTTATGTCGCGCATTTGGTTCGAGTCCTGTCCGGGGAGCCAATCTTGAGTTTTGCCATATTGAGCTATAGCATCGAACGGGCTTTTTAGCTTGAATAAAAGCTTTCTGCCACTCAAAACAGGGTTCTGAAGTAGGAAATTTAAGAGGGCTCTTTTTTCAGTCACTTCAGAACTTTCGAAAATTTCTAGAGCTCTACTTGCTAGGTCTAACACAGTTGTAGCCGTAATGTAGAAGTTTTCGTCAGCTTTGCTATGCTCTTTCATCTGCAACAACAAATCTTCCTGTTTTTCCTTGTATTCCTTCAACTTTTTGTCATACATGTCCTGAGTAATCGACCTTCACAGGCGAGGAGTTCCCGCTAAAATTAAATGCAGAAGCACTAAATAGTTCTTCTATAAGTTTATTCAATCTATCCGCAGATCCCAGCGCAGGCTTTAAAGTGCCAAAACACTTAGCGCAGTCTTTATTTCCCAGGCCATCTAAAACTATACTTATTAGTTCGCGAATCGGCGCTAATTCACGACGCAAGTCGTGTTTTATACCTGAAAGATATTCTTCTAAACTTTTCTCTTTACTCATACACTTAGCCCCTTTTGTTTATCTCCTCCAGGTTATTCTTGCACGCCCCTAATAGAAAATCGACAGTAAAATCTTCACAAAACCTTACCTGTTCATCTTTTTGTCTTTTTTCCAGCAACTCAGTGGCATTATTAAACTCCCTGGAAGCCTTGCTAAACTGAGAATACTTAGGGAAGTGTCTAGACGTAAGCGCAGTCGTATCTATTGTGCCGAAGAACTTCTTAATATCCTTGCTGAAGGATAACCGATTTTTAAGTCTTTTCAGCACCCAACACCGTGGGCCGATTTGGCAGGAATAAGGCCATTTGGTAAAATAATCGGGATAATCCGGGGATGATTCGTTGAAAAAGCTGTCCCGGAGCAACTTGAACTTTTTCTTTAAACTCGCCGCTTGAAAGATGGGGCGGTTTTTTTATTTCCGGGGACTGAAAAAGACGGGGCACTCCGGCGGCCAACGCCCGGGCTTCACGGGATTCGCATCCAAAGATAAACGATTTCCTGGCCAAGGCCTTGAAATAGAGCCAGCGCGGTGCCTGTCTCTGCACCGCTCAGGCCGAAGAGCCTTCCCCTTAATTGCCGGTTTTTTTCAGCTTGAACCTGAAGGGCTCGGTAAATACCAGCGATGGGTCGCCGGTTGCCGGATCGATAGGCCCATCCTTAAGATAGAATTTTACTTCAATGCTGCGCTCGTTGATATCATACAGCATGGTCCAGAGCGTCCGGTGGGGCAGAGGACCGACCGATCTTTCAGCTATGTCGGTCGTATGAGCATAAACCAGGCTCATCGCCTCCTTGATATCAGCCGGTGAAAATTTTCCCTGATGGCCCTTCACATAATCAGCAAGTTTGACATAGCGGTAGAAAGTATTGTAAGTGCCTTTGGGCGAATAGGGAGGGAATTTGCTGATGTCGGGATAGAGGAAAATCGAGTGATTGGTTATGACCTGAGGCTGGCCGTTATTTTCGGTGAAGTGATAACTGAAATCCTTGGGTGAGATATCGAAAATGAAAGCCTTGCCGGAGCGGTCACAGATCTGAAGGTGTCCGGGCAGGAATCCGGCGACCAGCTTGCTATTGAGGATCGCCACTTTGGCTTCCTCCACCGTGGCGCAGGTATCCAGGATCAATCTGTCCAGTTGTAGCATATTTAGACCGCCAACATCATCGCCCAGCGGATTGATATCGGTACTTGGCGTGCCAAGATCATCTTCCAGCAGGGCTACGATCAGACCTTCGGAGTTCATCCCGCCCTGGAAGCCGTTTAATAAGTCCAGGGCGCCCACGACGATAGAGGGATACCCTTTATCAGGGTAGAGTTCCAGGATGAAATCTCTGGAATAAAGATTATGATCTCCCTCGATCCGCTTCAGCCCCATCATCTCCCGCAGGGTCGCGGTGTGAAAATCTATATTGTGACCAAGAAGAGAGTGGCCGTTGGTCGTAGAAACAGCCGGGAAAAATACCGCCGAGCAGCTAGGAGGAGCGATAGAGATATCGTAATAAAGGCCGCTGGTGACATAAGTGTTATCTGTGGGAGACAGGCCGTATGATTTAGCCACACCTTTCATCCGCTCAAGCAGGATCGGGTAGTTCTTTTTCATGTACTGGCGGCGGGCCTCGGCGTAGATCGGCCCGGCATAAGGGCCGAGCTTTTTGATACCGAGCCACTCCTGGGCGATGTCGCCCAGGGCCTTGCCGATCTCCTCGTTGGTACCGCGCAAAACAATGTGCCGGACCTCCAGATAAGTATCCGGCTCCTTGGCCACTAGCACTTCATTGGTAACTATAATCGGATTGGCGTTTTTGGCTAGGGAGCCTGCCCCAGCTCCGGCGATGAAACAAGAAACAAGCAAAAGGCTGAGTAACTTTTTCATAATTTCCTCCTTTTTGAAATGCTTTTTTAGTTTAGGAATATTATACCCCTGTTTATTCTAAACGGCTAATCCAAATTTTACTTTCAATATATCCCCAAATTGTAATAGTTTAACTTTCCTGTAATAGTTGAGGTAGTTTAAGAACTCCTCTTCTTGTATCTTCAACTTACTTTAACACACCAAAATTTCAAGCAACCCACCTAACGAAGTAATTTTGCAACTATTTGAGCATACCATATCGAGTTAAGTACACAACTTAACTCAACCCTAAAAATCATCGATTCTTTTCTCAGGCTTCCGGCTGGACTCATCTTTGCTTTTATGATATGATTGAACCATGATTATTCAGAGACGAGAAATAACCCCTAAAGATATCGAATTTATTCGAGAAATGATCGAGGCTAATCCTTCCTGGGGCCGCACCCGGCTTTCTAGAGAACTAGCAGTGCTCTGGAACTGGCGTGCTCTCAGCGGTCAACTTAAGGATATGGCCTGCCGCACTTTTCTTTTGAAGCTGGAAAGACGAGGCTATCTTACCCTGCCTCCTCGCCTGTACTCCTGCCGTAAAGTTCGAAGGAGGTCCCCTTGTCCCTTTGTTCCTCATGAGACTACCCTGATTGCTGGTAAGCTTAATCCCCTTCTTCCCCTCAGGATCGAAGTAGTTAAAGAGAAAGATCTTCTCAAGCTCTTCAAGTGTCTACTCTCTTCCTACCATTATCTTGGCTTTACTGGAACCGTAGGAGAGAACCTGAAGTATCTGGTCTTTGATGAGAAAGGTAATCCTCTGGCCTGCCTTCTCTTTGGCTCAGCGGCCTGGAAGACTCTTCCCCGAGATAATTTTATTGCCTGGGATGAGGCAACAAGAAAAGTAAACCTTCACCTTATCACCAACAATATGCGGTTTTTGATTTTGCCCTGGGTTAGGGTTCCTCATCTGGCCAGTCATATCTTAGGAAAAGTAGCCCGACGCATCAGCTCCGACTGGATCAAAAGGTACCAGCATCCTATTTATCTCTTGGAGACCTTTGTTGAAAAAGAGCGCTTCCGGGGTACCTCTTATCAAGCCGCTAACTGGATCTATGTCGGCCAGAGTAAAGGGCGCAGTCGCAATGACCGCTACAGGAGCCTCAAGGTACCGATCAAAGATATTTATCTTTACCCTTTGGTGAAGAGATTTCGAAACGTCTTAGCCGATAAAGGGTAAAGCTCTTCCAGCGGTGGGGAAAGCTAATTTCCCGACGGCTGTTGATAACACTATGAGGGTAGTCATTACCGAAATCAAAGAGCGAGTAAATCCTACTACAGAGCCTAAAAGGAATATTGAAGAAAAGGAGCTGCCCCGAGGGCAAACCTCATCGCTAGAGGCAATTAGCTTGCCCTCTAAGGAGAGATCATTTGAAAGATCTCACTGTCTTTTCCCTAAAAGAGATACAAAGAAAACTCAATTCCATCAACATTAAGATCAATCTTAGGCATAAAAGAGTCTTTCCTAAAGAAAGATATCGGCTTTTATCCTTTTATCAATACAAAAGAAGATTTATAGACATCAGTCCTCAAGGGTACTTTTCTTTCTCTAAGCTAGCTATTTCCCTGATAGATTTTTCCTTTGTGAGATCCTTAGTAGCTTCCTCATACAAAAGATGTGGAGGACACTGCTTTGATCCTGCCTCTTTTTTTGTCCTTCATCTTTGTCGGTACTTAGATGAGTTCAAGAGCGAAAAAAGCTTTATCTCTTTGCTCCATGATAAAGATCAAGGACGATGTTATCGGGTCTATGCCGGAATATCCTCCAATCGCATTCCTTGTGAGGCTGACTTTAGTAATTTCAAACAGCGAATCGGCCCTGAGAAGTTTGATGAGATCTTTCATGTCTCAGTAGAGATCGTTAAAAGAGTTGGCCTAATTACGGGAAAAATTCTCTCCTATGATGGAACTCTTTTCCCCACCTTTGCTAATTACAGAGGGTGTAATTATGCCTGTGAGGAATGCAGGAGTATTCCCTTGAAAGATAATTTCTTAAAGAGCCTTCGCTATAGAATAATTGATTCTTTAAATCATCCTTCAAAGATCACCTTAGGTAAAGAGAGACGCTCCTTTGCAATCTGCCCCAAAAATGATCTTCCCCCTTGTGTGAAAAAGAGGCCTACCTTCCGAGCCCTCTCTTTTTGTTTTATTGCCAAAGAGGAAGATCAAAAACAAAGTGAGCTCGCATCTATTCTCGGTTTAGAGAAAAGATTATCGGAAGAAGGACTTTATCTTAAGCTCACGGGCTCTTGTATCTCAAAGATAGATCTAACGGGAGATGAGCCTTTAGTTTATGTTAGTTGTCCGAAGGTACCGGCTGATCTTGAGGCAAAAATTGGCTATCGAAGATCAAATCATAACCCTAATAAGAAGGTTAAAGTGTTTGGTTATCAGGCAGTGATAACTACTAACATTGATTTAGAAATAGGCCTTGAGCTTCCTATAGGATGTATAAGTAGCCCGGCAGATGAATTAGATGGATCTTATCTTATTCCTGAAAGAGAAAAATTTATCAAAGAGCACGGATTTCTGCCCTACTTTGATATTGGCGACTGTGGTTTTGATATCAAGAAGAATTTTGATCATGTAAGAAGCACCTCTTCCATTCCTATCATCGACTATAATAAGCGAGGCGAAAAGACTGATCCTGAATCTCTTCAAAGGCGAGGCTATGATGATAAAGGAACTCCTTTTGCTCCTTGCCTTGCTTTATGTAAGTCTAATGGATATGATAAGAAAAAGAAAAGAGTATCCTTTATTTGTCGAAAAGAGTGTTTAACCTCACCTCTAGCTGTACCCAATCCTATCGAAGCCTGTAAGTACCTCGGCACCGAATGCGGCTACTGTACTCATATGTCGATTAAGGCTCATCCCCGTCTAGTCTCCGAGATTCCTCGAGGCTCAGATCACTGGAAGAAGATTAGAAACCTTCGCTCGGCCTCTGAGCGGTCCAATGGAACTTGTAAGTCATCTGACCTAGACATCTTAGAATCTCCCCGTATCTATGGGTTAGCTATGGCTTCGATTGAGGCAACCATGGCCTGCATCACTACTCTCCTAAAACGGGTGATGCGTTTTGTTATAGGAATTACCCTTGACCTTATGAGGTATTTAAAGACCTGGGATAAATCCTACAAGAAAAAACTAGAAGCCCCTCAGGTGCTGGGTTTCATTCTTTCCCTGATTCAGAGAAAAAGATCTCCTCCCTAATGCCAATCCCTTCAGATAGTTCGGTAAATCTAGTCTCTTTCTTCTCTCTCTATGCAAGGGTCTTTTTTCTTTTATCAAAGAGCTGCTGAGATAAGCAGAATTCTTCAGATACTTGTCCTCTTTTTGTCCAACTTCTACTTTTTCTCTCCCAACCTACCTCTTATTTACAGATTCTTTATCCACTTTTCAATAGAAAAAGGGAGTTCTTAAACTGCCTCATAGTTTAGTTTTAAATATAACTTGCTCCAATTTAGAGGTAAGTATTCAGCCAACCCCGTTTAAAATTTTAGCAAACTTCTTAGTGACCTGCCCCCATTAATACTACCACTTGTTAAGTTAAAGTCAATGGAATGACAGCCTCGGGAGCAGGTGGTCGGTAGTTTAAGGTGCTACGCAGCTGTGTTCTCCGAAACCAGATTGACACGCACTGAGATTTGGTTTAGCGCGCTCTGACTCGCTGTTCTGCAGGAATGTCGTAGATTGGGATCTCCACATCCTCCTGAAAAATGGTTCTAACATCGTCCTGCCTGGGGAGGCATAACAGGCCATATTGATTTAATCCAAATAAGATTTGGCCATATTCATCTTTTAGATTTTAAGCCCATGGCGGCTAAGGAGAAATATGCTATGGCTCAGCTCTTGGTTTATGCTCTGGCCTTGAGTGCCAGGACCGGAATTTGGTTCCGGAATTTTGTCTGCGGCTGGTTTGACGAGAAGGACTATTTTGAGTTTAGGCCGGCTGATGTTGTTCTTAAGATGGGGAAGGTTGGGAAAGGTGATATGAGAAAGTATATCCCTCGGTTTTGATGAAGGTTTCGTTAGATGGCGGTTAATTTTTGTTTTAGGCTTAGTCCTTCCGTTTAGGCATCGAAGATTAAACAGGTCAGGGACCGGAAATTGGACGAAAAAACCACCGAACATCGGACAGTCTGAGCAGCGAATTTCGGATGAGTGGAGCGCCGAGAATTGGACGAAGGATGGGTGCCGCAGATTGGACAGGCTTTGGCTCAGGCAGTGGTTGGTTGTGGGATTTTTGGATTTCGGTGTTTAGGTTTCGGATTGTTGCAGAGTTTTTGGGGTTTTGGTGTTTTAGATTGTGGTGTTGGTGAGGTGAGGTGCGGTGTTTGGGTTGGTGGTTGAGGTTTTGAGGATCCTATCTACAAAATTACTGGATGCGTTTGCCGGTGTTCCACCAGTTAGTAAAGTCTTTTGTGAATTTTGCCTTTTCTTCATCATCCTCAATCTTGTTTATCATAAAGGCTTTGCGGCCAGCGTAATTAATGGAAGCTCCTAGGTGATAAGTCACGGAGTCGTCAATAATCATAAATCTATCGTGGCAGTCTTTACTTTCCCTTGCCTCTATGTTTCCGCGTTCTTTGACAAAGGGTAGATAAAGGGTTTTAAAAATGGGTTTTCGGTCTGCTGTTAATAATTTGACTTGGATGCCGGGGTCGAGGGATTTGAGATAATCGAAGATAGAGTCATCAAGGTATACGTCTACAATAGATAATGTAATAGAAGCCATTTTCATAATACCCCAGATAGTTTTCTTTGCTTCGTGCTCCTGGCCAGCAGAGAGATAAAACTGTTTCTTAGGTCTTTTGATTTGGCGCAAGAACTCGGGTTCAGTTGTATTGAGGATTTTTGTAACAATTTCTATCCATTGCTCTACATTTTCTCTATGGCTTTTTAATGCGTATTCTGAAATAGATTGCTTCCACCACAGTGTCTTTTCTTTTTTGCCTCTATCGTATATGCGCCACTCTAGGGAATCTTTTTCTAAAATCTGATTAAGGTCGTCGTCGGCTTTTTTAACAATTTCTTGTGCTTCTGATACACGGATGGTTCCCTGGTCGATTTGGGAAGCAGCCTTTTCAAGGGATTCAAGTAAGGATTCTAATTTCATTATTTGATTTTCGGAAAGCATGACAGTGTCCTTTTTAGGATTTTAAAGAGGTGATTATAGAGTTGTGCGATGTGTCTAGCTCAATTCTTGAACGTTCAGAACCATCTCAATTAGACGCTTTTTCTTCTCGATCATACGGGCTACAAAATCTTCGTATGCCTCTTCAGGATAAGCTGGGTTGAGTTCTGGCTGGCCCTTCAGGGGAGATAATATTGATGCAATTGCCTGAGTAGTAATTGCATGTGGGTAGTGATATTTGCTGATATGGTGATAGAGAGCTTGTAGCTGTCCTAAGTGTGTACGGAGGTCGGTTTCACGTTGAGATGAATACCCTGTCTCCAAGCGGCGGTTTATGATACGTTGGAGTTCTTCATGGTTAGCTTCTTCTGTGGCTGAACCCCGCCTTACGTACATCCCCGGTTTACGGATCCCTTCGCCATTGGCTGTTGCAATAAAGGGTATATGTTTGGGGTCATCTTCAACGAATAGAACTTGGAATTTCTTCCCTTTGATGGCCGGATATTCACTTGCTTCGAACGAAAAAACCAATATCCTGTCACTAAGAGTAGAAAAAAGCAAGTCAGGTAGGAATTTTTGGATGCCATTTAGAACAACAGTTTTGTCAGTGAGTGTTTTGAGTCCTGTTGATTCGAGAGACTTGTCTTTCTTTTGGCGAACTCCAATTACCATACATCCACCACCTGAGTTAGCGATTCCCAATATATGGCATGCTGTTTTGGAATGGACTGGCCAGTTTTCTTTGAAATCACAGTAAGCAAATTCACCAACGTTCTTTTTGAGTAAGTCTCGTAACCCTTCGCGAGTTGGTTGCTCAAAAAAACGAGCGAATTCCTCGTAATAAAATCTTTTACCCCTTTGAGCCATTTGATACTCCTTGGTAGCTAACATGTAGCATATGATGTATTGACTCTTTCAGATAGAAGAGTGTATTAGGTTTAAGTTTAGGGAATTTGAGGGGTAAAGTCAATAGGTGTATGGATTTGGTGTGTAGAATTTTTTGATTAAAGGATTTAGGGGATTTGGTGGTTGTTTGAATTGGAAGTTGATGTTTCTTTTATGTAATCTTTTCCTTTTAACCGTCTTTCTTCGATGGATGTAGCACAAAATGCCTCCTAGCACAGCTGAACCTATTAAAACACCTGCAGCTATTTTCTTTCCTCTTCCAAAATTGCATGAACAGTTATCTACGGACAGGTTTTCTGTAAGCTGAAATTGGGAATATCCACTGCAGGTCCAAGCTCCTTCAGAAGGCACTTTAAGTTCGGACAAGTCTATGTCACATTCGCAGACCCGCTTTGCCTTCCTATCATCAAGTAAGCACAGAGTCTCTTTCCCTTGAGAGGAAGTCATCTTTTTAATTGGATTAGCAGTGACATAGCTTCCTTTGCGGAAATGTCCAGATTTATGGATTTTTCTTAAATTCTCTGGACTGGTAGAATGCCATATTTTACTCATCTTTCCTTCTTTTTAGTATCTAAGCTAATGGAAATTGATACATGACTTTAAGTTTAACGGATTAGAGAGAAAAGTCAATAGGGGTGAGGGTTTGGCGAGGAGTTTATCTGCGCCATTTGCGGCCGAAGGTAAGGACAAAGAGGGCCATCATGAACATGGTTGTTTGGGTAAAAGTATTTAGCTTTTGGCTTCGAGGAGAAGGCTCCCCTTTTTCTCCTTAACTTTGTCACCTGTGATTTCGTATTCAAATTTATAACTACCAGGTTTATCTGGCTTAACACTAGAAGTATGTCTGGTTACAGGGTTAGACCGTGGAGGAAGATCTTCTATTCTTAAGACCACTCTTTCTGGGTTCATAAAGTACTCTACCTTTTCGGGCTGGGTGTTGTTTCGAGTGTGAGGTTGTAAAGCTTTAGGGTAATATATTAGTGCTTCTACGTTATGTGCGGCTACATTTCGTGTGTTCTTCAGAAGAAAATGCAACACTGTATTTATCCCTACTTTACATTCAATCTTATCTTTAGCGTCGCTGAAAGTTAAAATGACTGTGGCTTTCTTTGTAGCTAAAATGTACAGTATCACAGTAAAAAGAGCGGCAACTACTGCCGCAATACCTCCGATAATCGGTATAAACTGGGTAATAGTCATTTCAATTGTCAACTTTCTGTGAAAGTGCTTGAGATGTAATGCTTTGCGCCAGAAAATAGTCTGTGGGATTATTTTAGCAGGAGGAGGGAGGGTGTCAAGAAGAAGCGCACAGCTTGGAACGAGGATTGACTGGCGAATGTCTTACTTTTATACAGAAGACGACAAGTCTTAATAGCGGTAGGAAGGGAGTGGTCTATGCGCTGTCCTTAAATGTAAGGCAATAACCACGGTACTGTTATGCTTTTAACTTCGTGTTAACTTCCCTACTACAATTAAATAGCATGCGACTGCTCCAGCGCAAAAAGATACTGCGGCTAAGGTAAGCAGGATTGCGTTTAGTCCAAAAGATGAATATAGCTTACGAGCAAGAACAACGGTTAGGAAGATGATTGCTGTGCTTACCACAATAGTCAGAGGAGCAAACCATTTCATTATAATGCTACCCCTATCTTTTATTATGCGCTATGTTGGGAAACGTAGAAACATGAACCAAACTAGAACTTTTGCACATATAAGACTTACGGATGCGAAAGCAAAATTAAAAATCTCTTCAATTATGAATTGCCATGACGTTAAACCTCCCCAGTGCCGAAGCACGGAACGGACAGTAAAGGCAATAAATATAGCCAGTGCACTTAAATTTTCAATTAGGTGAATAGTATTTTCAAACCATTCTGGTTGCAGTTCTTATTCCTTCCCGGGAGCTTAGCTAAATTGAGGATCGCGCAATGTGTTTAATATAGCATATTTGGTCCCAAAATCAATTATGTCTTGAAAAATTTGCTATAACTCTGTATAATTCTACATTACAGAGATTTGCACCTTAAAAATCTTACCTTTGGGGCCTGCCGTTAAACCAGCTTAAATTTCCGAAAAATAAAAATTTGTTGGAGGTGAAAAATGTCGTCAAAGGAAATAGCTAAGAGAAATGATGTACTTCGTAGAAGTATTCCCTCCCGGTGCAAAGGCTTTCGTTTCACTTGGCCCAAATTCTGCTTACTCATACCTTCTTATTAGATAGATGCCGTTCGCTGAAAACATTTCTATTCTTCAAGAAAGAAGGGGGGGAGCAGTCAGAGTCTTCCTAGATGTCAAAAGGTTCCCGGCCTCTAAAGTTTCGACTTTTGAAAAGTCTAGAACAAGACTCTTGAGAAGCTATTCAGGCTTGTTATCAACATCGTCCAGTCCGGGGAGCCAATCTTGAGTTTTGCCATATTGAGCTATAGCATCGAACGGGCTTTTTAGCTTGAATAAAAGCTTTCTGCCACTCAAAACAGGGTTCTGAAGTAGGAAATTTAAGAAAAAAAATCAATCAGTTAAAAATTATTGGACGGACACCATTTAGTTTTGTCCGTTCATTACCCCATACTTTACACCCATAAGAATGTGTTTATAGGCATCCTTATCATTTTCCTTCTGCACCATGATTTTAAAACCAGCCTTTTCCTGGAAAAGCATAACGAAATCAGATCCGCCGAACAAAAAATTACCGAGCATGTCGCCTTTTTTATGCATGGATCCCACAAAGACGCCAGGCTCAAAATTGACAGAAGACACCTGGGCCATCCCCATGGGTATAAGCGCCACCAGTCCATATCTGCCAGTATCCACGATTACATAACCAAGGGTCTGAGTAAACTGCCATCCTGTCGAATCGATTGGATCATATTTACTTTCTTTTTCATTCCACGTCACCTCCAAAGCGACATTTTGCTGTATGATTTTCTTTTCTAAAACGGTTCCACCAACAGCGAAATGATAACGGTGGTAGTCAAATACATTCAGGAAAGTGTGGGTGAGTACACCATTGGCAAAGGCGTCTTTGTACTTACTGTCTTTAGCAAGCAGTTCATTGACATTGTAATAAGTCACAAGCTTTGATTTTACATGGATATTTGATTTTTCATCAATTGGCCACGTTCCCTGAGGCTCGGAATCAGCCGGTGAAACAACGATTGCCGAGTCGTACGGATAAGCGATAGGCCGTTCATAAGGCGATCTTAAGTATTTGGCAAAAAACTGATTAAATGTCTTCCAGTGAGATGGGGACTCATACCACCCTATACGCAAATCGAACAGCGGGTCATTCTCAAACTGTTTGAAATTTTTTTCGTTCCATGACTCTTCGGTGTCAAGGTAATCGCCCCAGGTTACGGCAAACTCGCGCGTCCATTTGGAAAAAGGTTTGTAATACTGAAGATTGGGTTTGAACAGACCCAAGCCTTCCAGCTCAGGCAGGGGTTGGTCAACCAGAAAATAGAAGTAACAGAGACTTTGCAATATTTGGTCACGTATGAGATTGGATGGCTTTTCAAGTATTTGTTGCGGGAAGAGCTTTGACGCTTCGTCTATGTATTTAAGATAGCTCTCATAGTCCTGAGCGGGATTTGTTATTTTGTGGGGATTTTGTTTTTTGGCTTTTTCGATGGATTTAATCAACATTTCCTTGATTTTTGGCTCATCATCCAGCAATTCCATGAGCTTAATAGTTATCGGCTCATGACGAACTTCCTCCGCGGAGACCCTGCTTATGGGAAGAATCAATCCCGCCAGTATCATTATCGCAAAAATAAGTTTCATTCCATAGATTGTCTTTTTCATTTTTTTATCTCCTGTAACGTGATGGTTAAGTGTTATCGAAAAAAATGACCTTATGTTATCGTTTTACTCTAATTAACCCATAACCCACCTCCTTTGTTGAGTTTGGTTTTGTTTCTGAGCATATCGTGATTGATCCATTACAGAACAGATTAACTATCATCCACTAATATGAATACTCTTTCTGGCGAATAGTAAGTCAATCCATTGGATATTGTTTTTGACCAGATCTCCTCTGAAATAGATTTTACATCGTTGTCGAATCGGCCAAAAATAGTTCTTAGAACATTCTCGGGGCAGTATCTTCGGAGACTTCTATCCTTTAGAAAGCCTATCTTTTAGTTGAAAGAATTTGTTGATGAAATCTTGAACTTTCTTCTCGTGTTCCCAGCTTACGTACAGAAATGACCTGCCCCCATTAATAGTACCACTTGTTAAGTTAGAGTCAAGGGAATGATGGGCTCAGGTGCAGGTGGTCGGTAGTTCAAGGTACTGTGCGGCCGTACCGGGTTGTATTCCTTGCGCCAGTCTTTTTGTGGATAGACATATGTTAAATAGCTCAGTGGAATGGGACAATGCGGGACATTCTTCAAAAGACTCCTCAATAGCACCCGCTCCAGAGAAACTAACACAAATCCAGACACTTGTTCATGTAAACTGGACAGATTTGTCCCTAGGTAAGATATAGCAAAGTATTCCTCGACTAATGACGTGAAGATGCTCTCATAAAGCATATTCCAGACGTTGGCTCCCCCACCCCAGGTGGGGCAAGCGATGCCTGCACCACAAACGTAGCCCGTCCCAGCGGGCGGTGCATTAGTTCATTGAATTTCAAAAAACGAAAACAAAGCATTGTAGAGACGAAACATAAGGTCAATCAGAGGTTCTGATATATGCTTTTCTCACGGTTTCCCTCCCCGGTCCTCAGTTACAGAATGTTCGTAACCTCCCTCGTAGGACGGATACGTAAACCCGCCTTTGAAAAAGTTAGTGTCAAGATCAATGGGACGTGCCGTGGTATCCAGAAACTTGGCCTTCTTCGAAACCAGTGCTCCGTACAACTCGGGTCTTCTATCTTTAAGGTAGTAATACTTGGGTGCGGGGTGCGTCATTCCGTAATATGCCGGGACACAATCAGCGATCAGCAAAGTGTCCTGCTCGTGATTGGCGCTTACGAGTGTATCCCCGTGTGGACCACAGATTATGCTGTTACCCCTGTAATGCCACTGGTTGTTATCCCGTTTTTCGTAACCCGCTCGGTTCGAATAGGCAAAAAATATGTTGTTCGCGTAAGCATTCGCAGGTATCAGTAACTTTGAAATATCAGGATAAGGGACTTTACTGCGCTGACCATTCGGAAGTGTGTAATAGTTGTCAGCAGCCGTGGGTCCCACTATCAATTTCGCACCGTTAAGGGCCAGAATGCGCTGCAGTTCCGGGAATTCACATTCGTAGCAGTTTAGTACTCCTACGGGAAAGCTGAAGATGTTGTAAACCGGGTAATCACTGGTCCCGAAACTCCAATTGTCGCGTTCCTGTTGCCCGTAAAGATGCGTCTTCCTGTAGCTGTTTAGAAGTTCCCCTTTTTCATTTATTACCGCGATACTATCGTAGTACTTTTCAGTCCCGTCGGGCTGGTCAACTTTCTCAGCGTAAGGTACGATTAGGGCCATGTTGTAATTCTTGGCCAATTCACACGCTTTTGTAATACTGGGGCCGCTTTTGTATTCGGCAACCTTCGCCGCCGCTTCCGGACTCAGCGTGTAACCCGGAATGTAGAGCTCCGGGAAAGAAAGAAGCTGGACATTCCACTTCTTGGCTGTCTTTACCGCCTTTTCCAATCTTTTCAGGTTCTTTTCTGTGGCACCTTCGCCACAAGCTGCCTGGGCTTGGTAAATCCCCAGACGAATACCCGTGCCTTTTTCGGGAACTTCCTCGTAGATCGAAGTTCGAATCATGAGCTTGCGATAGGAATCCTCCACGCTTTTGCGGTACTCAGGAGTTCCGTCATCCACCGCTTGTCCCGACACACATAAAGATGCTGAGATACACACAACAAAAACCAGTAAAAAACTAAGTTTCTTCATAGTCGCCTCCTTAATCACAACCCGTTAACAAATCCGGTGCTCTCTTATCCCCTTTTTAGGCTTGCCCTTCTTCGGGGCACCATGCTTTTTAAGATAGTCACAGGCGTTCATTATGTCCTGGAATAGTATGTCAATCATGTCCCTACTTAAGTTCTCTTTCACAACGATCCTCATGATGGCAATGTCCTCAGCATTGGGCGGCATGGTGTAGGCCGAAATTACCCACCCCCTTTCCCTGAGTTTGTTCGAGAGATCGTACACCGTGTAGTTGGTAACGTCATCAGCAAGCCTCAGCGCTACGACCGGGAGCATCTGGCCTTCGTTAATCATTACGAACCTTCCGGAATCTGACAGCTGCTTTGATAAATGTCGGGCGTTTGCCAGACAATTACTCGTTATTTCCCTGTACCCTTCCCTGCCAAGCCTTAAGAAATTGTAGTACTGCGCAATGACCATAGCGCTACCCTTTGAGAAATTAAGTGTGTAAGTAGGCATCAAACCACCAAGGTAGTTCACCTTGAATATCAATTCTTCCGGAAAATCCGACTCATCCCGCCAAACAATCCAACCCAGTCCTGGATAAACCAATCCAAATTTATGGCCGGAAGCGTTAATCGACTTAACTTGTTCAAGCCGGAAATCCCATTTTAAGTGCGGGTCCGTGAAAGGTGCAACAAACGCCCCGCTTGCACCATCAACATGGAGCGGGATATCCCACCCCTTCTTCTTCTTGACCTTCACCAAAAGATCGTTGAGTTCTTCTATCGGGTCAGCCTGTCCGGAAAAAGTCGTTCCCAATATCGCTCCCACGCAAATCGTGTTCTCATCGATCAACTGTTCAACCTTATCAGGATTAATGACAAAACAGTCCTTTTCCATCGGAATCATCCTCATCTCTACGTCGAAATACCTTGCAAACTTCTCCCAGCAAACGTGAACGTCCGAGCCAAAAATAATGTTCGGCTTGTCGTGAGGTTTGCCCTGAGTAATACGACGTTTTCTCCATATCCACTTATGGGACAGAAGCGCCAGCATTATTGCTTCGGACGATCCGACAGTAGCCGTACCTACGGAGGTGCAATCTTCGGGGGAATTGAAAAGCCGTGCCAGCATGTTCACGCAGCGATTGTGAATGACCTCCGTCTGGGGGTATTCATCATGGTCAATGAAGTTCTTGTGCAAGCTCTCGTCGATGAGCTGTATTGCTTCCGGCTCCATCCAGGTAGTGACGAAAGTGGCGAGGTTAAGCGCCGGGTTGGCGTCCATGTTCAGTTCATCATGCACCAGCTGATACGCCGCATTCGAGGGCATGCTTTTCTCAGGCAGCTCATACTTAGGTATACTCTTGGCGAAATACCTTGAGCTGTACGTGGAAGCATGTCCCTTTTTGGAATCTTTCAATTGTTCTAACTTTACTTTCTTTGATAAGATCATCTCACCCTCCTTTTGGTTTTGTTTCTGTTGTTTGCCAGTTAGGTTTTCGGAACTTGTAAATAACTAACGGCACTCCACACATGACGAGAATACTTAGTGAGAGAAACAACCCGTAAAACAGGATACTTTCCGATTTAAGCTGCGCTGGCGGGAAGAAACCGATAAATATTGCAAAAAGCGCTCCTAGTATTCCCACTCCAGCAACGATCCACATCCCCAAATTACCACCGGGTATTTTGTAAGCACGCTGAACGTTCGGTTGTGAATAGCGAAGCTTAATCGCCGCCGAATAGAGCAGAATGTACATAATCAGATACAGCTGAACGGTTAGCGCTGACAATATCCAGTATGAGCTACTGACATCAGGCATGAGAAGAAATACGAGCGAAAGAATTGTGACAATACAGCCCTGAACAGTTAAAAGATTGACGGCAACGCCGTTCTTGTTGACACGTTGGAAAAATGGTGGAAGGTTCCCCTCTTTTGCGGTTGCGAAAAGGCCCTTGCTAGGACCGACTATCCACGCCGTCACCTGCCCCAGGGCACCGAGCGTAATCATGAAAGCCACAACGGGCACAATCCATTTAAGATGGTAATCATTGAAAAATATCGTAAAGGCTTGCATGAGCCCCGCTACGAGACTAATCTTTGGTTGCGGAACGACCACCGCAATAGACAGTGCCCCTAGGATAACAACGACAAGGATTATCAGCACCGCCAAAAATATTGCCCTTGGGTAATTTTTTTGTGGATTTTTGACTTCCTGGGCATGAACCGCGGAAACTTCCATGCCGGCATAGGTTAAAAGAACCCCGGCCAGGAGAACAATGTTCCTGATACTTGTCATGTCGGGAAAGAGATCTTTTGCCGTCATAGATATTTGGGGAACATTCCCCGAAAAGAACCATATAAGGCCGAGTGTTATTATTGCCGCTCCCGGCACAAGTGTTCCGACGAGAGCACCAACAGTGCTAAGCCAACCCGTAGTGCGCATGCCTCGAAAACTTGCCAGAGTAGATCCCCAGTAAACCGTGAGGATTACCGCCAACATGTAAATTTTATTGTTCGCAAGAGAAGGATTAATCATGTAAGCAAGCGTTGCACCTGCAAAGGAAAGCACCGTTGGATACCAAATCACGTTCTGAATCCACTGGAGCCAAATCGCCAGGAATCCCCATCGTCCCCCGAAAGCTTCCTTAACCCACAAGTAGACACCGCCTTGTTTAGTCCATCCAGTAGCAAGTTCAGCCGACACAAGCGCTGTGGGTATAAGAAAAACGAGCGCAGCCGCAACAAAGAAAAAGACAAGAGAAAAACCTTCTTCTGCCATCATTGGTAGCACGCGCAGGCTTGCGATCACAGCAACATTCATCATAGCAAGTACGAACACGCCAAGTACGCGTTTATTTTTTTCAGAATTTGCCGGCATCACTCCATCCCTCCCAAATCCGGAACTGTGTTACCTGTCCTCAATTTACGCAATAGCCAACTGAGATTATCGCATCAAGATTTAAAACTTTGTCTTATATTTTTTGTCATCAGAGGCAGTGACCTACCCCCATTAATAGTACCACTTGTTGAGTTAGAGTCAAGGGAATAGTAGCCTCGGGAGCAGGTGGCCGGTAATTTAAGGAACTATGCGGTCTTACCTGGCTACCATGGCCTCACGAGCTCCACACGTGATCCTGGTTTTGGCCAGCATGTGTCTTGTATTCTACAAGAGGAAGGCTCCTTTGTAATAGTGACAGGATATGGAAGGAGAATACTTCACAACCTTGTCATTTTACCTTGGGAGATAGTGAAAGCAATAAAACAATGATGGCAGCTTTTAGCAAGGTTAGAGGTAAAATGCATTTGACCCCTTTTTACTCTACGATGATTCATCTACCACGAAAAAAGTATCAAATAGCTAATTTGCGAGAGAATTACATTCTTGGTCTATCCATACTGTCCCCGAAAAGAGTTCTAATGTTGTCCTGCCCCCGCCCCGGACAGAATACAATCAGGTGCAGAAGCATACTTTCCTAAATTACCCCCTATCTGCTCCCGAGACCATCATTTCGTTGACGTTAACTTAACAAATGGTAGAATTAGTGGGATCAGGTCATGAACGATGCCATATGAAAAAAGACTAAGACAACTATTTCATGGAGTCGGTCTAAAAGTTGAAGATCTATATTTATTAGAGCCATTTCAAATTGGCACCCTTCAGAGTAGGCTCCCAGAACAAGAATTTGCTGCTGTTTTATTTGCTTATCCTCACATCAAAGATTTTCTTATGAACAAACATCCTCCTGTTGCTGAATACATACAAAAAGTTCAGGACAAATATGGTCCTGCTGCAAATAGAAAGGATATTGCAGAATCTAGTGATGGACTTATCTGGGAGATCGCTGAAATGATTATTTATAACAAATATCCTGAGATATATGATACAAGGGCAATTCCTGGATGGGATTTTAAAGACATCACTTCAGTTGTTTCCCTTAAAGACAAAATCGTAATAGATGCAGGTGCAGGAACGGGAAGAGTAGCGTTCAAAGCAGTTAAAGATGCAGGTATTGTTTTTGCTGTCGAACCCTGTGCAAGTCTACGACAGTTTATTCGTAAAAAGGCTCAAAAGAATAATATTTCAAATTTGTTTGTAATTGATGGTTTCCTGCATGCAATACCTTTACCAAAAGGCTATGTAGATGTTCTAATAACCTCAAATGCAATTGGATGGAAATTAGATGATGAATTAAAAGAAATCGAACGTGTAGTTAAACCCGGTGGTTACGCTATTCATTTAGGTAGCTCTCCTGATACTGATGACCCATTGAGCAAACATTTAACAAAACCGCAATGGCAATATAACTATTCCAAGTATAAAAACAACGAAGATACGATAAGAAAATATTGGAAGCAAATCTAATTCAAGGGCTCTATTGAGTTCTATTTTCTTAATCTTATGTTTGATGTAGATGACCTTCCCCATCAATTGTGCCGCTTTCTGAGTTCGAGTTACGGGCATGATAACTTCGGGGGAGGTCAGTGAGTGTGCCGAGGAAAGCGTATTGGTTCTTGTTGGTGAAAGTCCAACTTGGGCAAAGGTTAGCTACCAGCCCAATACCAAACTTCACATTTAGGGAGGTAACAACCTAAATGA
>Ga0307438_1000650_pt1 | contig 25252 bp, 31 predicted proteins | sample SalMarWE160110MG_FD_202144 | JGI IMG/M metagenome (GOLD analysis project Ga0307438, IMG submission 202144) | Salt marsh sediment microbial communities from the Plum Island Ecosystem LTER, Massachusetts, United States - WE1603-110 | ecosystem: Environmental > Aquatic > Marine > Intertidal zone >... | reverse complement strand
CGTTGGCCAGGCGCCTCGCTTCGTCGCGCTCCTGCTTCACGCGCCGCTTGTAGTTGACGAAATCGGCCTCGGCGCGCTGCCAGTTGGCGAGAAAGCGCTGGGCTTCCTCCTTCTCCTTCTGGAGCAGGGCCTTGGCATCTTCGAGGGTCTCCGGCCCGGCTGGGGCCTCCGCCGGATCTCCAGCCGGCGCGTCCTGGCCGTCGTTTTCCTTCTCTTGCTCGTCAGCCATTTTCTTTACCAGAAGCCTCCTACGAGTAATACAGGCTCACCAGCTCGCCCAAGAGGGAGCCCATGTAGCGCACCATGGAGGTGGCGCGCGGATAAGGCAGGCGAGTTGGCCCCAGTACCCCCAGCGCGCCCGTCATGCCGCCCGGCCGACCGTAGCGAGCGACCACCAGGCTGCAGTGACGCATGGCGTCCTCAGGGTTCTCGGCGCCGATGATGATGGTGACGCGGCCAGGAACCGCCCAGTGGAAGGGGATAAGCCTAGGCAGGCTGCGCTCGTCCAGGACATCCAGGAAGTCGAGCATCGTCTGCGGCTGGGAGAATTCGGGCTGGCGCAGGACGTTGCGCAGGCCGTCCAGGTAGGCGGGCTCGTAGCTGGACTGGTCCTCTACCTGGAGGACACGAATGATGGCCTGGGTGACCTCGTCCTCGAAGGGAGTCAGCTCGACCGCTTGCTGCTGCATCTGCCCCCCTGTTAGGCCAGCAAACACCCAGCTAAGCCTTTGGGCCGTTCGGGTCAGCTCGTCCTGGGAGACGCCTCGATCGAGGGCAAGGGTCTCCTCATGCGGAGGCCCGTCCTGAAGCACAATGATGAGGAGGGCCAGGACATCGCCGGTCTTCACCAGCTCCAGGCGGCGCAGGCGGGCGCGAGCAGAGTGGGGGGCAGTGACCAGGGCCAGGTTCTCCACTGAGCGAGCGAGGATGGCCGCCGCCAGGTCGGCCCAGGCCTCGAGGGCTGGCCCAACCTGATAAAACTGATGGCGGATGGTGCGCTTGCTCTCGTCCGACAGCTCCTCCTCCTCCATGAGGCTCTCTACGTAGTGGCGATACCCCCTATCGGAGGGGATTCGGCCAGCCGAGGTGTAAGGCTGGGTGAGATAGCCATCCTCCTCCAGGCACATCATCTCGCTGCGGATAGTGGCCGGCGAAGCCTTGAGGCCATACTTGCGCACTATCGTCCCCGAACCGACGGGGTTGGCGCTGTCAATGTGTTCTCTAACGACGAACTGGAGAATGCGCGCCCTTCTATCGGTCAGCATGGTCAGGCCTCCAAAGGGAAATTAGCACTCTAAGCTTGAGAGTGCTAATTCCTATTCCACTTTAGCATCGGCGCCGAGAGCGTGTCAAGTATTGACCGCCTGCCTGCGCCTTTGCTATACTCCCCGCGCACCCGCCTAGCGGCAGTCAGGTGGGCGCTGGTTGGGAACCTACAGAACCGGGAAGGAGATGACCACGATGGCAGAAGAGGAGACCCCTGGAGGCGAGGAGGAGCGACACGAGGGGGGCACTTTGCGCAAGCTGATAGCCCTGCTCGCAGCCGTGGGCGGGGCCTTTGCAGCGCTCATGTGGTGGCGCCGCCGCGGCGGCGGCGAAGAAGAAGAAGGCGAACCGCCTCCTGAATAGTTTCCCTTCCCCACTACCCTAGAGACGAGTTCCTCGGTCGAAGAGGAGGTTGAGTAGCGCCGTCGCCTGATGGAGATTACTTGGCTCGGTCATTCCTGCTTTCGTCTGCGCAGCCGCGAGGCTGTGGTTATCACTGACCCTTGCTCCCCGACCACCGGCCACTCTATCGGCAAACTCACGGCTGACATCGTCACCATAAGCCACGACCACCCTGGCCACAACTACCTCAAGGCGGTGACCGGCACACCCGTGGTCATCACAGCCCCCGGCGAGTATGAGGTAGCGGGCGTCTTCATTGCCGGCATCGCCACCTACCACGGCGGGCAGAAGGGCTCCCAGCGAGGCAAGAACACCGTCTATATGATCGAGATGGACAACATCCGCCTCTGCCACCTGGGGGACTTGGGCCATCTGCCCACGCCGGAGCAGGTGGAGGACATGAGCGGGGTGGATGTGCTGCTTATTCCTGTGGGCGCCACGAACACCATCGACGTTCACACAGCCGCCGAGGTGGTGGGCCTGTTAGAACCGGCGGTGGTGATCCCCATGCACTACAAGACGGCCCTTTCCACAGCCCCTCTAAGCCCGCTTCAACGCTTCCTCACGGAAATGGGGCTTCCCCAGGTGGAACCACTGGCCAAGGTCTCGTTTAACCCTAGTAACCTACCGCACGAGACCCAGGTGATAGTGCTGGACTACAAGCGCTAGACGGCCGAGGGCTTGTCCTGGCCTCTAAGGTAGGTAGGCCAGGGGGTCAACGGCGGCGCCCCCCACCCTTACCTCGAAGTGGAGGTGAGGGCCAGTGGCCCAGCCAGTGGCGCCCTCCGCGCCGACGGCCTCGCCCTGAGCTACCCACTGCCCCTGGACCACGTATACCTGCGAGAGGTGAGCGTAGAGCGTCTCGTAGCCGTTGTCGTGGCGGATGACCACGTAGTTGCCGTAGCCACCGCCGGCGGATACGAGCACTACCTGGCCGCCAGCGGCCGCCGCGATGGTAGTGCCGCTGGGGGCAACGATATCAATGCCCGAATGGTAGGTGCCAGCGCCCCTGGGCGTGCCGAAGTAGTCACTGATGTAACCCGCCAGCGGCCACATGAAGCCGGTGACCGCGACTGAAGCAGCGGGCGGGGGAGGCGAAAAACTGTCGGCAGGAGAGGCCTCCTCTGGAGCAGCGGCGGCGAAGAAGGGAGCGGGCGCTATCGCCGGCGGCGGAGGCGGAGGCGGCACCGCTCCAGGCAGCAACAGAACGGCTCCCTCCAGAACGGTATCGGCGTCGCCGATCTGGTTGGCGCTCACGCCGACAATGCCCTCCACATCGGCCTGATAGATATCAGCGACGTCGAGCAGAGTATCGCCCAGCCTGACGGTGTACAGGATGCCGTCCCTGGCGGGGACAGTCAACTCCTGGCCGATAAGAAGAAGGTCGGGGTCTGTCTGCAGGTGAGAGTTGTTCCAGAGCAGGGTCTCCAGCTCGAGGCCAAAGCGAGCAGCAATGGAGGCCGCCGTATCGCCCTCCTGGACGACGTAGGTGAAGTAGACGTCCTCAGGCTCAGGGATTGTTACCACTGCGGGTTCCGGCGTCTCTACGGTCTGCACAGGCTCTTCCACCTCAGGGATCTGGGACGATGAGCAGGCCGCCATCACATCGATAGGGCCCAGACCCGCGTCGGTGGTGAGCAGAACAGTGGCACGCAGGTAACCGTCCCTGTAGGACTCGCTGCTAACCTGCTTCGATGGGCAGAATGGCACCTCAGCAGCAAAATTGGCCTGGATGATAGCCCGTGAGCCGGGCCAGACCGCGAGAAGGGTAGCAACGACTACGGTGACTAGTACTATGGTATGTAGATAATACCTTCGGTTTCTGCTTCTTGTAAGCGTAGGGACCGCTATCTTGAGCGGGTTGCTTCGGCCCGTCGCATCAGGAGCGTCCTGCCGACGGGGGATAAGCGTACGTCTAATAACAAACCTCCACCGTGAAAAAGCCGCCTAGTAGCTCACCACCACCTCCGCACCTTTTCCCCGCCTGCTCCCATACAGGCAATACTAGGATGCCCAAAAATCTGTAGTATTATACACGATTTGTCAAGCCCTGCGCCACTTTTCATATCTGAGGGTAATCTCGCAGCGATCGGCGCTTCTGGCGGGAAGCCAAGGGCTCGAAAGCATGAACCAACGAAACGCTACCTCAGCCCAGGCTAGAAGGCCTCCACGGCGCTATTGAACTCGCCGGGCAGGAGCTTCAGCAGGGCAGGGCCGCCGTCCAGAAAGAGGGGAGCGACGGCTGAACCTCGGATAGCACCGTCCAGGCCAAGGTAGGGGAAGGTGGTGAACAGGATAAGGAAGACCTCAACCAGAATGAACCCCTTGAGAAGCCCAAAGGCAGCCCCTGCCAGGTGGTCGAGCCAGCCCAGGCTGAGCAAGCCCGCCATCTGCTTCAGCAGAATGGCAGCCAACTGCCCGCCCAGGGCCACCGAGCCGAACAGGACGACGAAGGCCAGCACGCTGGCGGCCGTGTCGTCGTCGATGAACAGGAGCACATTCTCGGCAAGGTCATCGTAGTAGAAGCCAGCGGCCAGCACTCCCACCACGAAGGCGATGACAGTCACCACTGCGCGGATGATACCGACCCTGAAGGCGTCAAAGGTGAACCAAGCGATGGCGATCACGATGGCCACGTCCAGCCAGTTCATTGTTCTTTGCCTGTTTTAGCCAAGAGCTATGTGCCCGCCGCCAGGGAGTGGAACCGGCGATGGCTCCAGATCAGAAGCGCCAGGAGAAGGCCTCCGAACAGCAAGCCTCCCAGAACATCGCTGGGCCAGTGGACGCCTGCGTACACTCTCTGCAACGCTGTCAGCACGACGACGACCAGGCAAGATGCCTGCACCAGAAGACGCAAGGGCCTGGCAGGGATCAGGAAGCCGGCCAGGTAGAAGATGAAGCCGTACACCAGGACGGCGGCGGTGACGTGGCCGCTGGGGAAGGCCGCGCTCGCTGTCTTCTCACCCACCTCGACCAGGTCGTCGGCTGGCCGCGGCCTGTCCACCAAGAACTTAACGCCGCTGTTTGACAAGGACACCACCAGGGCTGCCACCAGCCATGTCGCTCCGAGGTGCCTGGCCAGCAGCCCCAGCCCCAAAGCGGCGCCAAGGGCAACGGCCACCACCAGAGGCATCTCCGCCAGTCGGCTGGCCCAGTCCAGGGCTTCGCTGAAGGCGTCGACGTCGATATCCTGGAGACGATGGCTCAGCCAAAGGTCGGCAGGGAAGTAGTCAGTGGCAGCAGCGAAGCCAGCCATGATGGCGAATCCCAGGGCTGCCAGCAGCCACGAGATCCAGAATACACGCCCCCACCTTTCGCCGGTCAAACGTCGGACGATCGCCTTCGGCTTCATCATCGCGCCATTATGAGACGACGGTCAGGTTTACGCAAGCTGGGGGCGATGCTATGATCCGTTCTGCTTACGGCAGGCGGGCAGGAGGTGGAGCATCGACGACGCCAGGTTGCGAGAACTACTCACCGCCCTTCAAACGGGAACCCTGTCCATTGATGAAACGCTGGAACGTCTTCGGCGTTTCCCCTACGAGGACCTGGGCTTCGCCGAGGTCGACCATCATCGGGCGCTCCGTAAGGGCTTCCCCGAAGTGATCCTCGGCCAGGGAAAGACCGACGAGCAGATCGTGGCCATCGGCGAGGGACTTCTGAGCCAGGGCGACCGCCTGCTCGTGACGCGAGTGGATGCCTCCTCCTATGCTGCCCTCAAGGAAAGTATTCCAGATGCCGTCTATCACCCCGACGCCCGAGCGATCAGCGTGAACCGCCGCCGCGAGCCGCTGCTGACCGGCGTGGCGATCGTCTGCGCTGGCACCTCCGATCTGGCGGTGGCCGAGGAGGCGGCGGTCACTGCGGAGCTTGTGGGCAGCCGGGCGGAGCGCATATACGACGTGGGAATAGCTGGCCTGCACCGCCTTCTGAACCATCTGGCCGTGCTTCAGGACTCGAAGGTGGTGGTAGCAGTAGCAGGCATGGAGGGAGCGCTGCCCAGCGTGGTGGCCGGTCTGGTGGCGGCGCCAGTCATCGCCGTGCCCACATCGATGGGCTATGGAGCGAGCTTCCAGGGCCTGGCTCCCTTGCTGGCTATGCTCAATAGCTGTGCTCCCGGCGTGGCGGTGGTCAACATCGACAACGGTTTCGGCGCCGGCTACCTGGCGGCGATGATCAACCGCCTGGCCTGGCAGGAGCGAAACGATTGAAGGGAGGCGCATCGTGCTGAGAGAGCTTCAACTGGTGGTGGGCGGTCTGGTAGCTCTGGTAGCCCTCCTCCTTGCTACTGCTATGGGCTGCGGCGACGATGGGGGCGAAGGTGAGCTGACCCCCACTCCTGTTACCAGTCCCACCCCTACTGCCACTCCCATCCCGCCCGAGGTGAAAGAACAGCTTCAGCGAATGGTGGTGCAGCTGGAGGATCTGCCCTCAGGCGTTGTTCTAGCGGAAGAACGTTTCGTGACCAATGATGAGTCGGCGGCCGCCAGCCAAGACCAGGAGGGGCGGCTGGCCATGCTTGAGGAGTGGGGGCGGATTCTGGGCTACGATGTCACCTATCCGGCCAACGAGGAGGTCGTGAGCCAGGTGGGGCTCATCCTGGCCAATAGCACGGCCAGCCTCTACGGCAGCGAGGAGGGTGCCAGCGCCTCGTTCGCCGATGCCGCGCAGACGGCCCGTACCACCGACTGGGCTGAGCTCTTTGGCACCGGCGAGGGGGTTGAGGTGGAGGAGGTAGCTAACCCTGGCTGGGTGGACGAGATGCTTTGGCTGCGCATCACGGCCAAGGCTGCGCTCGGTGAGAAGCCCATCACTACCGGTGGGATCATGAGCCAGCAGGAGGAGACCTTCGCCAACGACGTGGTCATCTTCAGGCAGGGGCCGGCTCGCGCCAGCCTCCAGGTCGGCTGGGTCATGGGCAGAGGAGGCGGCGACATCATGGACCAGCTCGCCGAGGCGCAGGCCCAGCACTTGAAGGATGCCCTTCCCTAGGGAAGGCCTTGCCTCCCGTTCTGAGCCCGCGGACAATGGCTAGGGTTGCCTATCTAGACTGCTTCTCCGGCGCCAGCGGCGACATGATCCTGGGCGCCATGGTAGATGCAGGCCTTTCTCTGGCGAGCCTAAGGGCGGAACTCGCCAAGCTCCCGCTGACGGGCTATCGGCTGAGCGCTCGCAAGGTACGGCGAGCGGTCCTGGCCGCCACCCAGGTGAGGGTGGCGCTGGCCAAGAAGCAGCCGTCAAGAAAGCTGGCCGATATCCTGAGCATCATTGAGGACGGCTCTCTCCCCCCTGCCGACAAAGAGAAGGGGGTGACCATCTTTCGCCGCCTGGCAGAGGCGGAGGCCAAGGTACATGGCTTGCCTCTGGCGAAGGCGCACCTCCACGAGGTGGGTGCAGTGGATGCCATTGTGGACGTGATGGGGGCTGTGGTCGGCCTGCGCCTCCTGGGGGTGGAAGAGCTGTTCGCTTCAGCTTTGGCGCTGGGCCGCGGCACGACGCAGAGCTCCCACGGCGCCTTGCCTGTGCCAGCGCCGGCCACCCTGGAGCTTGTGGCCTCGGCGGGGGCTCCCACTGTTGCCGATCAGGGTGGAGAAGACTGGGAACTCCTGACCCCCACCGGCGCTGCTATCATCACCACCCTCGCTCGCTTCCAGCGTCCGGCCATAAATGTGGATTGCGTGGGCTACGGCGCCGGCAGCCGGGATATCCCTGGCTGGCCGAACGTGCTACGCCTGTGGCTTGGCACGGCTGTGGAGGAAGCCAGGCCGCTTATGCTCCTGGCAGAGACCAACATCGACGACATGAGCCCGGAGATCCTGGGCTACGTGCAGGAACGGCTGTTCACCAGCGGCGCCGCCGACGTATGGCTCACGCCTATCCAGATGAAAAAGGGGCGCCCGGGAGTCACCCTCTCCGTCCTCTGCCCAGTGGAGGCGGAGGGTGCCATCGTCTCGCTGCTCCTGCGGGAGACGTCGACCCTGGGGGTACGACTGCGGGAGGTACGACGCCAGGAGGCGGAGCGGGAGGTGCTGGAGTTCGAGTCCAGCCTGGGGCCGGCGGTGGTGAAGGTGAAGCGCCTGCCCGGGGAGCCCCCGCAAGCGGCGCCCGAGTACGAGGTCTGTCGGCGGTTAGCCGAGGCCAGCGGCAGACCACTGGCCGAGGTCTACCGCATCGTTCAGGCGGAGGCGCAGGCGCTTCTGGGCTAGGTTCTGCCGGCGGCAGCGGGCCAACCGTGCCATCATGGCACCCCCATTATCTCCTCAGCCAGGGCTATGGCCTTATCCAGGTCATTTGTGGTGCGCGCCGACACCATAATCCCGGGAGCCTCATCGGTGGGGAAGCGCTCGATGACCACAACCTGGCTTTGGGAGGCGAAGTCGTCCGGAATGGGCAGCTCCGCCAGGGCGGGCTTGCCGCCGACGGTGATTAGCTTCAACCGATCCTCGGGGGCATTGCGAGAGACTCCCAATTTAGATCCTAAGAAGTATCCACGGCCCACCACGTCTCCGCTATCAGGGAAAACCATCCTGATGCTCGTCACGGTGCCCTGGCATGAGCCGGCCATATCCAGGACAGCGCCGGGAAGGCTGAAGTAGAGCTGAGACCCCTCCAGGTCGGTGGCAGGCTGGTAAGGCTCAGGACACGAGTAATTGTCCGAGGTATTAGGCTCCACGATGACGAAGTCGCCCAGTTCGCCCATGAAGCGCGGCTTGGCTTTGTCCGCTTCTGAAGCCTGCTTGGCTCGCTCCACAGGGTCTTCTTCCGACGAGACCAACGCCCGGGCGCCAAAGAAGGCACCCAACGCGATGCCCCGGACAGCCAAACAAGCAACTACCGCAGCCCCTATACGTAGCATGTTTTCACCCCCTCCCTGGATGCACAGATTCTAGACCCGCCGAGTGAGAGCCAGCACGAGATACCTGCTCGCGTTCTGGCTATTGCAGGTGGTTCTCCCTTCGAACTATACCGCACTGTCAAGGGGGTTGCCAGAAACGGCGAACGACTCCGGTCAGTTTCTGGGACTCTAGATCGTACTTGTGCAAGGCCCAGGCGGCCCCGTCGTCATCCAGGCAGGGTTGCCGTATTTCTCCCGCTCCAACTGCTGGGCTAGCTGCTCCTCTTCGGCAGTCAAGCGACCGCGGCGAAATTGGACACCCCAGGTACGCTCGAAGCCCTCCACCAGAGCCGAGGCCATCTCGCGGTGGGACGCCCTGCGCCCCAGCGCTTCCTCAAGAGATGTCGCTCCCGAGGGCTGCCCGCCAGAGGGCGTCAGGCGGATGCTCCCCTGCTGAAGGAGAATGCCATCGCGCCGCAACTGAGCGCTGCCCACCAGCTTGGCACCGTCAAGGGCCAACTCATGGGGCGCCATTGCCTCGAAGCACCAGTCAGCGGCGGGCAAGCGGCCCTGGGCGGCGGCCTCCTGTAGCGGCGGCAGGCCGAGAATGGCCAGGGCCTCGGCCAGGGCGCGGGCGATCTTGGCGTACGACTGGTGGATGCTTCCTGCCACTAGGGGATCATCGGCGAGGGCAACGACACTGTAGCAGATGTCGCCGCGGTGGAGGACAGCCCGGCCGCCGGTGGGCCTCCTCACTACCTCCAGGCCTGCCCCTCGCCAGGTCTCGGGCGGCGTGGGCTGAAACCGGCCGAGCGAGAGGCAGGGAGGACGGAAGCCGAACAGGCGCAGGGTGGGCGGCGAGTGGCCCTGGCCGCAGAGCGTGAGAAGGGCATCGTCTACGGCCATCTGGCGGGCGCCTGACGCCCGGCCGCTGTCCAGGAAGCGCCAGGTAGCGGATGGGGAAAGGGTCACGTCCTGCCGTTATCCGGGCTTCTTTTCCTGACCGCCGACCATGGAGACGAAGGGCCGCAGGAAGTTGGTGAACTCGAGGGGGAAGACGTACTTGGTGGAGGGGCTCTCGCCGATGGACTTCAAGGTCTCGAAGTACTGGAGGCTGAGGGTCTTCTCGTCGATGTTCTTGGCCACGGCGAAGATCTTGTCGAGGGCCAGGCTGAAGCCCTCGGCGCGCAGGATTTCGGCCTGCCTTTCGCCCTCGGCGCGCAGGATGTCGGACTGCCTTTCGCCCTCGGCGCTGAGGATGGCGGCCTGCTTTTGGCCCTCGGCCACCTTGATCGCAGCCTCTCGCTGGCCATCGGCCTCGAGGACGACAGCTCGCCGGTTGCGCTCGGCCGACATCTGGCGGCTCATGGCGTCCTGGATATCGCGTGGGGGCAGGATCTCGCGGATCTCCACGGCCGTGACCTTGACGCCCCAACGGTCGGTCACCTCGTCCAGCTTCGCCTGCATGATCTGGTTGATCTGGTCGCGCTTGGCCAGGACGTCATCGAGGACAATGTCTCCCACTACCGCCCTCAGGGTGGTGACGGCCATGCCGCGAGCGGCCCCGACGAAGTTGCCGACCTTCAGGACGGTCTGCTCAGGGTTGACCACCCGCATGTAGACCAGCATGTCGACGGACACGGGGGCGTTGTCCTTGGTGATGCAGGTCTGGGGTTCGACATCGAGGTAGATCTCGCGCAGGTCCACCTCCTCTACGGCATCGATGATGGGCCAGAGCGGGAAGATGAAACCAGGGCCCTTCACGCCCACGTACTTGCCCCAGCGGAAGTGCACCAAGCGCCTATACTCAGTGACGACGCTAAAGAAGAATGGCATTTCGGTCCTCCTTTCCTGCCACAGTGGGGCAGTGACCGCCCAGTACTAGTCCGGACGTTGCTGGGCCCCATCGGCGCAGGGATTATCGCCCACGAGGGCCACCATGTCAACGGTTCGGCCAGTGCAGATCGCTAGAGCTTGAGGACGCGCTGAGCGTTCTCGTAGAAGATGAGGCGTTTCTCCTCGGCGGTGAGGGTCAGGCTATCGATGCGCTGGGCGTCCTTGATGGGGTGGAACCAGGGCCAATCGGAGCCGAAGAACACGCGGTCGGGGCCGACGCGGCGGACCATCGCCACCGCCTCCTCGTCGGACAGCGTGTGGGAGGCCATCGTCCCCTCGATGGCATTGCTCGTGTCCAGATAGACACCGGGGTAAGTCTGCATGATCTCCAATGTCTCGTCCAGATAGCCCCGGGCCATGTGGGCGAAGACAAGGGTGAGGCCGGAGAAGTTGCGCAAGACATCGGCGAAGTTGGCGGGGCGGGCGTGCTGCTCGGGGTCTCCGGCCAGGGCGGCGGCGCCCGAGTGGGTGATGATGGGCAGGCCCAGTTCCTCGATCTTCTGATAGCCGGGGTAGAGGCGGCCGTCGTTGGGGAAGAAGCGCTGGTTGGCCGGATGGAGTTTGATGCCCTTGGCCCCCTCCTTGACCCGGTCATTTATCTCCTGAACCATGGCAACGCCGTCCATGCTGGGGTCCAGGCTGATGTAGGGCACGAGGCCAGGGTTTTCACGGGCCACGGCGCAGGTCCAGGCGTTACGCCTCTGCAAGCGACCGACCAGATCCAGGCGGATCTGCTCCTCGGCATCGGTGCGCTGGCCTGGCGACAGGTCGGGCGAGAGCTTGGCGAGGGCCGCCTGGCGCATCTCGAACACGGGCGTCATGTTCACCATTACGGCCTTGGCGATGTTGCCCTCTCGCATGAGGGCAACAAGCTCCTCGATGGTGCCGGCGTGGCCGCTGAACCCCGCGCCGGACTGGGCCTGCCAGCCGATCTCCGGCCGGGGGAAGGTGTGGACGTGGGCGTCGATGATGGGATAGTCAGGCATAAGTGATCTCCATTCAGACTAGGCCTTGGGGAAACCCAGACCACGCTCGCGCAGGCTAACGTAGCTCTGGCGGCCGATGACGATGTGGTCGAGGACGTCGATGCCCAGGAGCTGGCCGGCCTCCACCATCTGGCGGGTCATCTCCACGTCGTCGCGGCTGGGCGTGGGGTCGCCGGAGGGGTGGTTGTGCACGACGACAAGGGCAGGGCAGCCCTCGCGGACAGCCTCTCGGAAGAGCTCACCTACCCGCACCAGGGTGGAGTTGACGTTCCCCTTGTAGACCTCGGGCATGGCCAGCACCTGGTTCTTGGTGTTCAAAAGGAGTACCCTCAAGTGCTCCTGATCGAGGAGGCCCATCTCGGCCATGACCAGGTTGGCCACGTCCTGGGGCGAGTGCACTGTCGCCCGCTCCTGGGGCTGAGTGGAGAGCAGGCGGCGGCCCAGCTCCAGGGCGGCCTTCACCTGGGCCGCCTTGGCCTCGCCCACGCCCCGCTCGCCGCATAGCTCGCCGAAACTGGCCTTGGCCAGCCCGGCCAGGCCACCGAAGCGAGCCAGGGTACGACCGGCCAGGGCGAGGACATTATCGGAGGGGGTGCCAGTGCGGAGGATGATGGCCAAAAGCTCGGCACTGCTGAGGGCGGCGGCGCCCCGCTCGCGCAGCCGCTCGCGGGGGCGCTCGGAGGCGGGCAGGTCGCGAATGGTCGGGCGATACTCTACGGCCTCGGGTGAACTCATCGCCTTGGTCGCTCCCACAGCCTCTCGCCCTACTGGGTGGGTACCAGAAGCTTCTGGCCCACCGAGATGATCACGTCCTGGCTTGCGAGACCGTTGACGCGAACGAGCTCATCGATGGTGGTGCCAAAGCTCTGGGCGATAGACGATAGGGTGTCGCCGAGCTGCACCTCGTACTCGATAAAGGGAGGTGGCTCGGGAGTGGGGGTAGGCGCTGGCGATGGGGTGGCCTCGGGAGTGGGGATGGGCGTTGGCGATGGAGTGGCCTCGGAAGTAGGGGTAGGCGAAACCGTGGCAGTGGCCGTGGGCGTTGCGGAAGGGATAGCCGTAGGGGTTGGGGTAGGGGTGGTGTCCAGGGGAGCCGGCGTGATCGTCGGCAGGGGAAGGACAGCCTCCTCACCAGCCTCTCCTCCGGGCAGGCCCGGCGGTTGTATGAGGAGCCAGAGGGCGAGGATCGAGGCCACCAGAAGGGCCAGGAGGGAGCCGCGAAAGACTGTTCCCGAGGGGATGGCGCTGGCCGGGTCCTGACAGGCAGCACAGAGCTCATCGCCGTGCTCGTCGCAGTAGAGCTTGGCACAGCGGGGACAACGATGGGTGGCCTCTTTGCCGCAAACGTAGCAGGTCATGATCGAGTCATCGCTCAGGGGTCACGGATCATGAACCCTTGCCCTCCGACTCTTGAGCTTCATCTATTTTACTGCATTTCGACCGTAGCGCCCGCCTCCTGCAGCTTTTTCACGACGGTTTCGGCCTCGCTCTTGGGTATGCTCTCCTTGACGGTGGCCGGGGCGCCCTCCACCAGGTCCTTGGCCTCCTTGAGGCCGAGGGTTGTTACCTGACGGATGGCCTTGATGACGTTGATCTTGTTAGCGCCAAAGTCCTTGAGAGTAACCGTCCACTCGGTCTTCTCCTCCTCGGCCTCTGGCGCGGCGGCGGGGGCTCCGGGAGCGGCCGCGGCGGCGGGCGCTGCCACGGCCACGGGGGCGGCAGTGATGCCGAACTCGTCCTGGAGCCGCTGGTTCAGGTCGCGCAGCTCGAGGATGGTCATCTCCTTGATGATGTCGAGTACTTTATCTACTCGTTCAACCATGTGCTTCTCCTCCCTCCATTACCTAACGAATGATTGCCTTGAGAGAGCCGTGCTAGGCCGTCTCCATCTGACGGGCACGTGTCTCTAAAAGCCCTACAAGTTCCTGCTGGGTTGCCTGCATCAGGCCCAGGAAGGTGACCAGAGGCGCCTCTAGCAGCGCGGCCAGAGTTGCCAGGGGCGCTTGCAACTGGCCGGCCACTTGGGCCAGGAACACCTCCTTGGGCGGCAGCTTTGCCAGCTCCACGAGCTCACGGGCGGGCAGGATCTGCCCCTCCAGATAGAAGCCGCGGACAGAGAAGGAGGCGGGCGCCTTCGGCAGGTACTCGCTGAAGGCACGGGCGACGTCCATGATGTCGCCGTAGCCGAAGGCGAGGGCAGTGGGCCCCTCCATGAGCTCACTAAGGATGGGCTTGCCCGCTCGCTCGGCGGCCAGGCGGGTGAGGGTGTTCTTCACCACCTTCAGCTCGACGCCAGCGCTGCGCATCTTCCGCCGCAGCTGAACCATCTCCGGCACGGTGAGGCCGCGATAGTCGGCCCCCACGGCGATGGTGATGCGGGCGATGCGCTCTCGCAGCTCCTCTACCATCTGCTCCTTCTTAGGCGTGGGCATAATCGCTCCTTAACAGCCTTAAACTTTAAAGCCCCTGCCACAGCAAGGCAAGGGCTTTCCTTATTGCCTCGGCGGGCATCGTCCGGGACGTTTGAGGGCCATCGGCCCGCCCGCTGTCTGTGGCCTATCGCTCTATTCGATTATAGACTCTAGCTGGTGCTTAGGGATAGGGTGGGCTGGAGATCCAGCTTTATCCCTGGGCCCATGGTCGTGGTCAGGGTTGCGCTCTTGATGTACTGTCCCTTGGCGCCCGGCGGCCTGGACCTGACGATGGCTTCCACCAGGGTGGCCATGTTCTCCAGAAGCTGCTCTTCGTTCAGGCTCACCTTTCCTATGGGCACGTGCACGAGGGCGGTGCGGTCGAGGCGGAACTCGACGCGACCGGCCTTGGCGTCGCGGACGGCCTTGGGCAGGTCCTCGGCCTCCACCACTGTGCCCGAGCGGGGGCTGGGCATGAGCCCCCGCGGGCCGAGGATGCGACCGAGCCGAGTGACCTTGCTCATCGCTTCCTTGGTGGCAAGGGCCACATCGAACTCGGTCCAGCCGCCCTCGATCTTCTTCACCAGGTCGTCGCTGCCCACGTAATCGGCTCCCGCCTCCTCCGCCTCCTTGGCTCCTTCCCCCTCGACGAACACCACCACCTGCACCTTCTTGCCCAGGCCGTGGGGCAACACCACCGTCCCCCGCAACTGCTGCTCGGCGTGGCGGGGGTCGAGCGCGGTACGCAGATGCAGCTCGACCGTCTCATCGAACTTGACGAAGGATGCCTCCCTGGCCAGCTTCACCGCCTCGCTGGGGTGATAGCGCTGGCTGCGGTCTATCTTCGCCAAGGCTTCCTGATACTTCTTGCCGTGCTTGGGCATGGCTAACCTGCCGTCTCCGCTATCTCTACGCCCATGCTGCGAGCGGTGCCCTCGACCATGCGCATGGCAGCCTCGATGTCGTCAGCGTTCAGATCCTTCATCTTGATCCCGGCGATCTCGCGCAGCTTCTGGCGGGGGAGCTCTCCCACCTTCTCCCGCTTCTGGGTAGGGCTTCCCTTTTCTAGCCCCAGCGCCTGCTTGATCAGCTCCGAGGTAGGGGGTGTCTTCAGAATGAAAGTGAAGGAGCGGTCGTCGTAGATGGTGATTTCGGCCGGGACGATGGTCCCCGCCTGGGAGGCAGTACGCTCGTTGTAGTCCTTGCAGAAGGCCATGATGTTGGCCCCGTGCTGACCCAAGGCCGGGCCCACCGGCGGGGCAGGGGTAGCCTTGCCCGCCTCGAGTTGGATCTTGAGGACGGCGCGAATCTTCTTAGCCAAGTTACAGCCTCTCCACCTGGAGGAAGTCCAACTCCACCGGTGTCTCCCGCCCGAAGACGGAGACCAGAACCTTCACCTTCCCCTTCTCCAGGTTGAGATCGTCCACGGTGCCGATGAAGTCGATGAAGGGGCCGTCGATGATGCGCACGCTCTGGCCCAGGGCGAAGCCTACCTTGACCCTGGGCTCCTCGGAGCGCATCTGCCGAAGAATGGAACTGACCTCGGTCTCGTCCAGGGGCGTGGGATGCTGCCCAGAGCCGACGAAGCCGGTGACGCCAGGGGTGTTGCGCACGACATACCAGGCACGGCTGGAGCGTACTCGCTCCTCGCTGGAGGCCGAGGTGTCATCCTCTTGTTTCAGCTCTATCATGTGCACCAGCACGTAGCCGGGGAAGATCTTTCGGGGGACGGTGCGCCGCTGGCCATCGCGGATCTCGATCTCGTCCACGCAAGGGACCACTACCTCGAAGATGAGGTCCGCTACGTCCATGTTCTGGACGCGGTGCTCCAGGTTGGTCTTGACCTTGTCCTCGTAGCCAGAGTAGGTATGGATGACGTACCAGCGGCGGCCATCGTCGGGCCGTTGCTCTTCTTCCTGAGGCTGCTCCTCCTCAACGGCAGGAGCCCCCGCCGCCGACTCCTCGGGAGGGGCGGCTTCTTTCACCGCCGGGGTTTTCTTCCTCCGCGCTGCCACTTATTCCACCGCCTATCCTAAGAGGATGTGCTCTGCGAGCCAGGCAAAGCCCAGATCGAGGCCGCCCAGGGCCAAGCCGATGATGGTGGCCACTATCAGCACGACCACGGTCAGGTGGAGGGTATCCTGGCGGGTGGGCCACACCACCTTGCGCAACTCTGTGATGATATCGGTGATCCAACGAGGACGCCAGGAGAGAATTCCTCCCTTGGCCTTGCCGGGCGCCGCCCGCGGTGCCGCTCGGGGGATGGCACCCCGGCCCCGTCTGGGGGCCTTGGCGACCGACGGATGGCGTCTCATCTCGCGGCTCATTTCAGCACTCTCTCTTCTGAGCCCTACCTAGCGACAGACAGGCCCGCCTGCCGCTAGCGTACCTCCCGGTGCAGACGATGGCCGCGACAGCGAGGACAGAACTTGCGGAACTCCAGCCGGTCCGGATCGTTGCGGCGATTCTTGGTCGTCGTGTAGTTACGCGAGCGGCAGTCTGTGCAAGCCAGGTGGATTACTACCCGTTCCTCTTTCTTGGCCATGCAGTAGAGAAAAGCCTCCCCTCTACTCCAGCACCTTGGTAAGAACGCCAGCTCCTACTGTGTTGCCGCCCTCGCGGATAGCGAAGCGCACCCCTTCCTCCAGGGCGACAGGCTGGATCAGTTCAATGGATAGCTTCACGTTGTCGCCGGGCATCACCATCTCCACACCCTCCTGGAGAGTGACGACGCCGGTGACATCGGTGGTGCGGATGTAGAACTGGGGCCGGTAGCCAGTGAAGAAGGGAGTGTGGCGGCCGCCTTCGTCCTTGGCGAGGATGTAGACCTCGCCTTGGAACTTGGTGTGGGGCTTGATGGAGCCGGGAGCGGCCAGAACCATCCCCCTCTCTACCTCGTCTCGCTCCATGCCCCTCAGGAGGCAGCCTACGTTGTCACCGGCCTCGCCGCTGTCCAGAATCTTGCGGAACATCTCCACGCTGGTACACACTGTCTCGCGGGTATCGCGGATGCCGACGATCTCCACCGGCTCGCCGGGCTTGATGACCCCCCGCTCGATGCGGCCGGTGGCCACCGTGCCCCGCCCCTTGATGCCGAATACATCCTCGACGGGCATAAGGAAGGGCTTGTCGCGTGGCCGCTCGGGGGCCGGGATGTAGCTATCGACGGCGTCCAGGATCTCCCAGATGCACTGGAACTCTGGCGCGTTGGGGTCGGTGCTTTCGCTCTCCATGGCCTTAAGGGCACTACCGCGTATGATGGGTATCTCATCTCCTGGGAAGCGGTAGCTGGTCAGAAGCTCCCGCACCTCCAGTTCGATGAGGTCCAAGAGCTCTGGGTCTTCCATCATGTCTGTCTTGTTGAGGAAGACGACCATGGACGGCACCTCGACCTGACGGGCGAGCAGGACGTGCTCCCGCGTTTGGGGCATGGCACCATCGTTGGCTGCCACCACGAGGATGGCACCGTCCATCTGAGCGGCACCGGTGATCATGTTCTTGATGTAGTCACGATGACCTGGGCAGTCGATGTGGGCGTAGTGACGCTTCTCGGTCTGGTACTCGATGTGGGCGACGGCGATGGTGATGCCTCTCGCCTTCTCCTCGGGCGCCTTGTCGATGCTCCAGAAGTCAGTGTATTCGGCTAGGCCTTTGAGTGCGAGGGCCTTGGTTATGGCGGATGTTAAGGTGGTCTTGCCATGATCAATGTGGCCGATGGTGCCCACGTTTATGTGAGGCTTGGTCCTCTCAAACTTCTTCTTGGCCATGCCAACATACCTCCTTGACGATTGGAGCCCACAGCCGGATTCGAACCGGCGACCTCGCCCTTACCAAGGGCGTGCTCTACCTACTGAGCTATGTGGGCAGGCTTGTTACCGATAGAGGCCAGGCTTATCGCCTCCAGCCCTCCCTTGTATTCATGCTTTCCTGGTGGCGGGGGGAGGATTCGAACCTCCGTAGCCATTTCAGGCAACAGGTTTACAGCCTGTCGGTTTTAACCACTCACCCACCCCGCCACTATCTTACATCATCGCTGGAGCCCAAGGGGGGATTCGAACCCCCAACCTACCGATTACAAATCGGTTGCGCTACCATTGCGCCACTCGGGCGCCACCGCCAGAGACAAAGTCAGCGAGTGTTTAGCCCAAGAAACACTAGGTTCGCCCCAAAGAGGCGATACCAGTTGGTAGTATATGCACCGCTTTCGTCAAAGTCAAGGCAGTGGAGCCGCCGCAGGAGGTGGTGGCTGGGCTAGGGCTGCGCCAGCTGGCGACGTCGCTCACTCGCTGTCTGGCTCTTCCGCCACGGCGGGACGCTCGGCGCGCGCGAGGCGACGTCTCTTGGCACGAGCAGGCGCGCGGCGGGTGAGAATGTAGGCGACGGCAAGGGACGTTACGACCATCACCGCCAGGGCGACAAGCTGAGCCACGCGCAGGCCAGCAACGACGAGATCGTCCCCGTACCAGACGCCGCCGATATCCGTTCCGCGCAGGAAGCTGATGCCGAAGCGCATGGCAGCGTAGAGGAAGGCCCAGGAGAAGAAGATCATGCCGTCGCGCTTGAAGACCCGCCGCAGCACGAACAGAAGCAGGGCAAAGATCACCAGGTCACCCAGTATCTCGTAGACGGTCACCGGGTGCTGAGCCAGCTCAGGGGTCATGGCGGAGTAGAGGGGATAGGCGGGGCTATCGGAGTGGGTGTAGACGAGACCGATGGGCCAGTCGGTGGTCCTACCGAAGATGTCGCCGTTGATGAAGCAGCCGATGCGGCCGACGGCCATGCCCAGGATGGCACCGATGGCGGCCACGTCGGCCATCTCGCCCCAGCGGGGCAAGCGGCGCCAGGCGGCATAGGCCACCGCCCCCAGGGTGCCGCCGATCAGGGCGCCGTAGATGGAGATACCGCCGGTGTGGATAGCGAAAACCTCGGTGGGGTCGTCGCTGAAGTCGCTGAGGTGCTCCAGGACGTACATGGTGCGGGCGCCAATGATGCCGCCGACGACAAGGCAGAGGGCCATGTTGTAGATAGTGTCCTCGTCGATGCCGGCGCGGCGGGCCAGGAAGGCGGCCACCACGACGCCAACCACGACTCCCAGGGCGGTGAACAGCCCATGCCAGGTGATCTCCAGGCCGGCGAACCCGAAGATCTCGGGGTCGATGCCGATCTTGATCACCATGGGCACCAGGGCGCTAAGAGCTTCCATCCTGCTCCTCTCCTCCCATGACGTCAGGGGAGCCAGCCTGTGCCATCGCCGATCACCACGTACGGGCCGGGCATCGTGGCGGCGAGGGCCAGCACTCCTCTGTATACCACATTTCCAGAGGCTAGATCACGCACCCGGAGCTCAGCGCCAAGGGCGAAATAGGCGGACGCTAGGGAAGTCTAGGGGGAGAATGCCTTCTCGCACAGGCGACGCGTCGCGGCGGGGGAGAGGCCTTGGCCCAGATAGCCGGGGCCTACACGAATCTCGAAATGCAGATGGTTCTCGAGGTTGGTGTCGCTGATACCTTCCGGCGTTCCGGAGTTGCCCACGTAGCCCAAGACCTGCCCTGCCTCCACCACTATGCCCTCTGTAATCCCCTCCTCTACGTCCAGCAGGTGGGCATAGCGGGTGGCGATGCCGTCGCCGTGGTCGACCCACACCTGGCAGCCGCGCAGGCGATCCAGAGAGGCGGGATCAGTGTAGCCTTGCTGCGCGGTGCGGGTCAGCAGAGCGTCCATCTCCTCAGCCGTGATGCCCTGATAGCCATGGTCGGCGCGGATGACTACGCCTGTCTTGGCGGCCAGCACCGGCGTCCCGCGGGGAATGGACACGCAGTTGTAGCCATCGTAGAAATCGATCCCCTCATGAATGCCAAAGCGATACTCGCGGGGAGCGTTGGGCATGAGGGTGTCCCAGGAGGGAAGGCAAGCGCCCTCGATGGGGAAGTGGAAGCCGTGGATCACGGCCTCCAGAATGGGGGGCGCTGTAGGCTCGGCGGTGGGGGTAGGGGTGGGAGACAACAAGGGGCTGCCCTCGGTAGTGGGACTCGCTTTCAGAGGGACAATGCTAATCTCCGTGTCAACGTCCTCCTCCGAGGACGTGCAGACTAGCCCCAAGACGACGGCCGCAGCGGCCGCCAGCACCACCAGACTTAGACCAGCCAGGTTACCTAGCCCGCGGATATCCTTCCTCCTCCATGGCCTTCTCGATGGCCGTCATGTCCACCATAGCGGGATCATATCGAACTGTCACCTGTTTGGCCTGAGGGTCGCCGCTAAGAAACTGCACCCCCGCCAGCTTGGACAGAGCCTTGCGGATGGTGGCTATACAATGGTCGCAGGAGATATCGGGGGCCGTGAGAGTTACCTCCTCCACAACCTCACCTCCTCAAGAAGATCGACTTCTTGGCTACCAGGCGAATCGCCTCAGCATGGGCCCGCTCCTCGAGGGCATCGTCCAGAGGCGTCAGCTCGACCTGGCCGTACCTGCGCCTGAGCGCCTGGGCGATAAGATGATCAGCAAAGCGGGGGTTCTTCGGCAGGAGCGAGCCGTGCAGGTACGTACCGAAGGCGCTCTCCCCCTGCACCACCCCCTCGCTGCCATCGCGGCCGTTGTTGCCGAAGCCAGCGATAACCGTCGCCAATGGCCGCGCGCTCGGGCCCAGGTAGGTGCGGCCGCCGTGGTTCTCGAAGCCGACCAGCGTTCCGCCTTGCCAGCGGACGGCCACGTTGCCAATGAAGCGCCTGGCCGTCGGGCCCGGGTGAACCGTCCAGGCGTCGAAGATGCCCACGCCCGCCAGTTCCTCGCCAGCGGCCGGGCGATAGTAGCGCCCGAGAAGCTGATAGCCACCGCACACCGCCAGGAGCACCACGCCCTGCTGCACCGCCTGCTGCAGGGCCTCGGCCTTGGTTTCCAGCAGGTCCGCCGCCACCCGCCGCTGCTCGCGGTCCTGGGCGCCGCCGATGAAGATCAGGTCGTAGGCAGCAGGGTCCAGGGCCTCGCCCAGCTCCAGTTCGTCCACCACCAGGGTGATGCCTCGCTGCTGGCAGCGGCGGCGGAGGGAGAGGATATTGCCGCGGTCGCCATAGAGGTTCATCAGCTTGGGGTAGAGGTGAGCCAAGCGGAGAGCGGCTTCCACAGCCTCAGGCCTCCTTCCAGAAAGGCGGACGCTGGCTCCAACGGGCCAGGAGCTTGCGCACCTGGAGCATGGCGGTGTAGGTGGGAATCACGTACAGCCGCTCGCCCTCCGGCGTGAGCGCCAGAGCCATCTTAAGGGCGCTCTCCGTATCCTCCTCGATGGCGGGAGCGGCATCTATGTCAGCGTATTTCAGGCGGAGGGCCATGTCGGCCGCCCGCCGTCCGGAAGCCAGCAGAAGAGCCGCCTGCCCGGCCAGCATCTCGAAGTCCACGTCCCAGATCCAGGAGATGTCCCGCCCGTCGGCGATGTCATCATTGAGGAGGAACAGCAAGTTCTTCGGCCCCTTCTCGGCGCTGATCGCCCGCAGCACCTGGTTGAGGCCGGCGGGATTCTTGGCCAGGATGGTCTGCACCTCCCGCCCGCGGACGGTCATCCTCTCCTGGCGGCCGAAAGCAGCGGTGAAGGAAGCGACGCCCCCTTGTATGGCGTCCGGCGGCACGCCCAGAGCCACGCCGACGCTCACTGCTGCCAGGGCATTGTAGACGTTGTACAGGCCGATAACAGGCAACGACAGGTCGAGCTTCCCCGAGGGAGTTGATAGCGCCAAGCTCAGAGGGTGGTCGGGCCTTTGTTCCACTCTAGTCGCCTCGATGTCGGCGGCCGGCCGCGTCCTGCCACAGCCGGGGCAGACCCAGTGCCCCACGTGCCCGTAGAACACAGCGCTGTAGCTGTACTCCTGGCCACAGGCGGAGCACCAGCGGGCATCGGCGGCGTGCTCGATCTGATCCACGGCGCAGGAGGTGTCGCCCACGGCGTAGAACAGGACGGGCCCGCGGCAGGCATCGGCCAGGCTGGCCACGCCCGGGTCATCAGCGTTGAGCACGATGGTGGTGGTAGGCGGAAGAGCGGCCACCGCTGGCCGCCAGACGGCAGCCACGCTCTCTACCTCGCCGTAGCGGTCGAGTTGATCGCGGAAGAGGTTGGTGAAGGCAACTACGCGGGGAGAGAGCACGGCGGCTGCCTCCGGCAGCGTCGCCTCGTCCACCTCGAAGACGCCCAGCCGTCGCTCGGGCTGGGGTAATCGGCCGCGGGCATCGGCCGCCTCGATGAGGCAGGCGGTGATGCCCCGCATGAGGTTGGAGCCACTGTGGTTGTGGACCGGCCGATAGCCAGCCGCCTGGACGATGTTCCTGACCAAGCGAGCGGTGGTCGTCTTACCGTTGGTGCCGGTGATGAGAACGCAGCCGTGGCCCAGCCGGGCCGCCAAGCGACTCGCCAGCCCTGGGGCGACGGCATCGGCCACCAGGCCGGGGAGAGCGGTGCCACCACCGAACCCAAGGCGACGGCTGAGCGCTGCCGTCACCTTGGCCGTCGTCACTGCTGCTGCCGTGCGCAGGCCCAAGAGCGCGCTCACTGGTTCCCCTTGCGTGCCTCGATCAGCTTCACCAGGCCACCTAAGAAACCATCGACTGCCACCACCTGAAAGCCCGCCCTCTGCACGTTGGCGACGGTGTCGCGGTTGATGTTGTCCCCCGACAGGCGCAGCCAGGGCGGGTTCAAGAGGTCCATGAGCCGGCCAAGGAGACGGTTGCCCAGGCGAACGTGCTCCAGAAGGATAAAACGGCCGCCCGGCTTGAGCACTCGCCACACCTCCGTCAGGCCAGCAATGGGATCGGGCACCGAGCAAAAGACGAAGGAGGTGGCAGCGTAGTCGAAGGAGTCATCGGCAAAGGCCAGTCGCCGGACATCCATGACGCCGAGTCCCGCCGCCTTTCCGTTCTTGCGAGCTCTGTTTGCGGCCCAGGTCAGAAGGCCCGGGCTGGGGTCTACCGCCACCACCGCAGCCTCGGGCGGATAGTAGGCCATGTTCATCCCTGTTCCCACGCCCACCTCCAAGACGCGACCGCCCTCTACTTTCGACCAGAGGAGGCGCCTCCAGCTCCCGGGCACTAACTCTAAGATGACATCCTCCACGCCGTAGCGATGTTGCGCCACCTTGGTCGGCTTCCAATCCTGCCCCTGAGTCGTTTCCGTGGGCTTGCCCATCGTAGTCTCCTCACCAGTCAAGTTCACCCCGCCGGCTTGAATCGGCGCAGGCGCAGCGAATTGGTCATCACCGACAGCGAGCTGAAGGCCATGGCCGCCGCCGCCAGAATCGGGTTCAGGAAGCCGAACTCGCCGAAGAAGGGCTCCAGGCCGCCCGGCACGCCCGCCCTCGAGAACAAAGCATACAGAATGCCCGCCGCAAGGGGAATGAGGGCCACGTTGTGGAAGAAGGCTTCCCTTCCACCTTGTCCTCAGCCATCTCCTATCCGTCCCTTTCTGAACCGACCTCGCTCAACGATTGGACAGGGTGTAGAGCTCCAGCATCTCCTGCATCACCTGCTCTTCGCGGCCGTTCTTGATGCCGTCGATGACGCAGGTGTGCAGATGGCCCTCGAGGATGATGGCCTCCATCTTCTCGATGGCGCGGCGGACGGCGAAGGTCTGCTTGAGGATCTCCGGGCAGTACTTGTCCTCCTCGATCATGCGCCGCACGCCGGCCAGATGGCCATCGATGTAGTTCATCCGCTTGAGCACGTCTTCGCGCACCTCATGCTTCACGGGGCTCACCTCCTGCTCAGTCTCCGCTGCCTCCATTATAGCACAACCCACACCCAGGGGGAGGGGGTGTGTGATAGAAGGGGCGCGGGATTGTGTCCTTGACGCAAAGGACGCGTGGTACAATGGCACCATGGTGGCTTTACTTCGACGGGTGGCTGGGGTGATAGCCTTAGCATTCACTGCCCTTTCGACGGTCCTCACGTTCTACCAGGACAAGTGGCCAAAGGTCGCCCTAGCTTCGGCGATCATACTTATTGGCTTGCTTATCTGGGAAGTGATGGAGCGCGAGTTTCGAGACAAACCAAAGTTGTTGATTAAACACGAGCCCTATCAGAAGACCTATTGGATGGAGGGAGCATGGCTACATCGCATCGGGGTGGAAAACACCGGCGGAAGACAAGCTGAGGACGTGCAAGTGTGGCTTCGCAGGATCGACCCTGATCCAAACCTAACGATAGATGTCATTCCCTCTAAATTCGGGCACAAAGGCGGTAACTGCAGCAATGGCGGAGACATATGCATTATTTCGCCTGATGATGAACATCACTTCGATGTGATCCAATGTGTGGATGGTCATGGTGGCGCGAATGCCGTGTGGGGACTGGTCACCGTTGAATACATGCATCAGCCCGTTCGGTTGGAGAATCAGCGAGAGTATCATTTCTTCCTACGAGCAAGAGCGAACCATGCCCAAAACGAAGACCGCATATTATCGGTTCGCAACAACGGAGATGGTTCATTAGATACTAGATTGTTGGAGCGATGAGTTTCGCGTAGGGCAGATTCTCAGCCCCAATGAGTTTGAGGAGCGTGTCACGGAAGAGATACGGGTTGTGGCGGTTGTTGAACCGGAAGGCCCTTTCGTCCAGGTAAGCGAAGCAGCCCCACCCCCCTACGGCTTGAGCAGCACCTTGACCGCCTCGTCCTCGTACGCCTACAGCCCGTGCCGCTTCCACTGGGGCCGCCGCTTCTCGATGAAGGAGCTGGCGCCCTCGGTCGGCGAGTCGCCGCGGAAGGCGAGGGTGCGAAAGCTCTCCGCCTCGATCTGGAGGCCCTCGGCCAGCGGGCGGCCGATGCCCCGAACCAGGGCCTCCTTGTCGCTGCGGATGGCCCCCTGCGGGAGCTGGCAGATCTGCTCCGCTAGCTCGCTGGCGCGGGCCATGAGCTGATCCCTGGGCACGACCTCGTTCACCAGGCCGATACGCAGGGCCTCCTCGACGTCGATCAGGCGGCCGGTGATGATCAGCTCCAGGGCGCGGCCCATGCCGACGATCCGCCACAGCCGCTGGGTGCCGCCGTCGCCCAGGCCGATGTTCCAGCGTCGATTCAAAATGCCGAACTGAGCGTGGTCGGCGGCGAGGCGAATGTCGCACATGCAGGCGATCTCCAGGCCGCCGGCCAGGCAGTAGCCGTTGATGGCAGCGATCATCGGCTTGTATATGTCCACGCCGAGGGTGTAGCCAAGAAAGCCCTCCAGGTTCTGGAGCTGCACCCGAAATCGATCCTCTGACATGTCCAGCCACCCCTCGGCTGCCTGCTTGAGGTCAGCGCCGGTGCAGAAGGCCTTGTCGCCGGCGCCGCTGATCACCGCCACGAAGGCATCGTCGTCGTCGCGGAAGGTGCGCCAGGCGTCGGCCAGGAGGTCCGCCGTCTCGCTGTCGACGCAGTTTAGGACCCGCGGCCGGTTGATAGTGATGTAGAAAACGTGATTCCTCTTCTCGTAGACGGCCT
>Ga0307438_1000647_pt1 | contig 25419 bp, 19 predicted proteins | sample SalMarWE160110MG_FD_202144 | JGI IMG/M metagenome (GOLD analysis project Ga0307438, IMG submission 202144) | Salt marsh sediment microbial communities from the Plum Island Ecosystem LTER, Massachusetts, United States - WE1603-110 | ecosystem: Environmental > Aquatic > Marine > Intertidal zone >... | reverse complement strand
GATACTTTATATTTTTGGATGCTAAGGAAAAGTATTGACCTGACTTATAAAAATTATAAACTCGAGAATTACCGGCAGTTAGCCAATTGCAGCGAACGGATCCTACTAGTTTACAAAAATGAATGGATACCATATTATTACAGGGCTTATGCTTACATTAACATGGCTTTTATTGAAGTTAATGAAAGCAATAAGGAAATGTACTGCGACAAAGCCCAGGAGCTTATTGATGAAGCCTTTAAGATAAAGCCTGACGAATCGGAGATTTATGTGCTCCAAAGCATGTTATATTTTGCACGTATGTCTATCAGCCCGATGATCAACGGCCCCTTATATCTTCCTAAAGCAGCGAGCGCTCTTAACGATGCCGAGAAGCTTGACCCCGGAAATCCAAGGATATATTATTTAAAGGGAAAATCGACAATGAACACCCCAAAATTCTTCGGAGGGGGAAAAGAAGCTGCAATTCCCATATTCGAAAAAGCATTAAATGTGTACAGCAGATTTAAGCCGAAAAGCATCGTTCATCCATCCTGGGGCGAAGAAGATGCACTGAGACTGTACAATGAGTGCAAAGCTGAACTATCTGAAAAGAATCCAGATAAACTGACAGATAAGCCGTAGCGGCCAATCCTGAGGCTCTTCTTAACCGCCTTCCTCGAAATAATGAGTGGCATTTTAATTCTCACCACAGTTAATTACCTGATATTTATTGTGATACAACGACAGCAAATTGACATCTTATACAGCAAGACATATGAAGGGCTGAAATACCTGGTCGGTTCCATCATTATAGTCATTATCCTGATCAATCTTTCTCATTTCTTTAAAAACTGGAAGCAGGCAGCTGTAAATGAAGAAAAGCTCAAGAGAGAAAAGCTGTTAATAGAATACGAAGCACTTAAAAACCAAGTCAACCCGCATTTTCTTTTCAATAGCCTGACCGCTTTATCTTCACTTGTTTATAAAGATCAGGATAAAGCAGTTACATTTATCCAGGAATTTTCAAATGGCTTCAGGTATGTGCTTGATAACCGTGAAAAAGAAGTGGTTGATCTGGCGACTGAGAAAAAATTGCTCGAATCAGTTTCATACCTGTACCGTATAAGATATGAATACTCGCTTCAGATAAACATAAGTTTACCTGATGCAACTGATAAATACATTATTCCGATGGCTCTGCAGATGCTTCTTGAAAATTCAATCAAACACAATTCAATATCGGCAAACAAACCATTAATAGTTGAGGTCGGGGAAGAAAAAGATTATGTTGCCGTAAAAAACAACCTGCAACCTAAAAAAACTGAAATTGTATCCAGTAAAATTGGCCTGGAAAACATTAAATCAAGATACAAATACTTATCTGATAGAGATGTTCTGGTTGAGATATCAAATGAAAGCTTCGTGGTTAAAATTCCTGTTTTAAGCATAAAAAATGTATAGAGCATTAATTATTGAAGATGAAAAGCCTGCGGCAGAACATCTTCAAAGGTTAATACACCAGATTGATACAAAAATAAAAATCGACCTTGTTATCTCTTCTGTTGATGATGCAGTGACCTGGTTCAGTAATAATCCAATGCCCGATCTGATTTTCCTTGATGTACAATTATCAGATGGTTTGAGCTTTGAAATATTTGATCATATTGATATAACATGTCCGATAATTTTTACGACTGCTTACGAGGAGTATGCAATCAAAGCGTTTAAATTTAACAGTATTGATTATTTACTGAAACCGGTAAGCATAAGCGATCTTAAATATGCTATAGATCGATTTACTTCAGTCAGTAATAATTTGAGGGATTCTTATATTCAGGCTTTGAGGTATAAGGTTGACCAGGTAATGAAACTGTTAACCAATAAATATAAATCACGTTTTGTTGTGAATGTGGGTATGCATATTAAAACAATTGAAACCGGGAACATAAATTTATTTTATAGTCTTGAAAAATCCACTTTCATTCTCGAAAGCACAGGCAAGACATATGATATCAATTATTCCCTTGAGCAGGTTGAGAAGCTTGTCGACCCTGCGCAATTCTTCAGGATAAGCAGGAAACATATTGTAAATATAGATACAATAGATGATATTATTTCATATACGAGCAGCAGGTTAAAATTAAAAATAAGCAATTCACGGGATGATGATATACTGGTGAGTCGCAGCAGGTTAGCGGAATTCCGGAGATGGCTTGAGAGGTGAATATAGTCATGCGGTTGTGCAATCATATTAGATTGCCCTTGAAGCTTTTGGTCAAAAATGGGTCAAATACCCTGAGATCAAACCGAAGTGGGGAAAAAACTGGACCGAACTGATGGCCTTTATGGATTATGGAGCCAACATCCGCAGAAAGATTTATATAACCAATCCAGTAGAGGCACTCCATCGTATAATGCGCAAGGTCACCAAAACAAAAGGAGCCTGGGTCAATGATAAAGAATCACAAAACAGCTATATTTGTCATTGAAATCCAACGAAAAAAGCTGGAAACGAAAAGCCTTTAACTGGCTTCATATCCGCCGAGAGCTTATTGAAAAATTTGAGACCAGATATGCACAATTTGTTGTCCAATAATGAATTAAACTACAGAAAAGGAAATGACACACTTTTCTGAACATACCCCTTTTTAACTGGAAATTGCTTAGAATTAATTCAATACTGTTAACTGCAGTCGCACTGTTTACCTCATTTTCAGGTATCAGTGCTCAAAAGTCAATACAAGCTTTTTTTCAAAAATCGCCTCCTGTCATTGACGGAGTATTTGAAAAAACCAGATGGTCTGATGCTGACAGTGCAACCGGTTTTATCCAGATGGAGCCCCATCCCGGGGAACCTTCCACTGAAACAACTGTTGCATGGTTTGGCTTCGATGACAAAAATATTTATGCTGTAATAAAATGTTACCAGCGGACACAAATAATTGCCAAAAACCAGAGTCGTGATGCTCTCAGCAAGAGTGATGATATTGCAGGATTATTCATTGACACTTACAATGACAACCGAAGCGGGTATGGTTACCTGGTCAATCCCCTTGGTACACAGATTGATTTTTCGTCTATTGATAATGAAACTTATCCTTGCTTATCTCTACCAGAAACCTGCTCGGGTATGATAAAAATGCATTATAACTGGCAACATATGAAGGCATGGTGATCAAAAGATCCTGTTTTTACTTGCTGCACTCCTCAACCTTCAGAAGAGGGAGAAGTTTATATAGATGGGGCATCGGGCATCAGGGAATGTTTTTCAACAGCCGGTGAAATAACAAATGCCACCAAGCCAAAAATAAACAGCAAATAAAAAATCCCGGCAGCATACCAGTTAATATCTGGTCTCATCAGAAAACCAATTTGCCTGTTGTAGAATTGTTTTGCAATAAATACCAGCCAGACCATGTCAATTGCAAAAAAGACAGGTAAAGTGATAAGTAAGAGTTTTATAAACATATATATTCAATTTATTGATTTGCAATAGTATAAAAATATGTGAAATTTCCGGATAAAAACAGTCTGCTTAATCAAACATAAACAATCTGTGCTCTGTGCCCTGTGCTCTCCGCTTTATTTAGCCGGTTTCCAGATCCTGAACTCACCACTGCAGTGGAGTATTCCCATCAGATAGAGCAGTCCGTCATAATACCTTTCATTAAATGCCGACGGTATTGGCGTATTCCACAGAGCCTCAACGAAATCCTTTGCCAGTGGGTGAGTCGCGGCCAGGTTTACAACAGCATTTGTAGCAACCAGGCCTTTAGCATGGCTCTTGTTAAGCATCTGCCCGTCGAGTGCATATTCCGTTCCGTATGTATCCATCCCCTGCGAAGCAAAAAATGTCTGCAACCGGTTGCTCAGATCCTGTTGTCGGGCATCTTTACGCCACCACGACCAGTCCACAGCTCAGTTCCATATAGCATCGAATTCATATTTTTTATCCATCTGAACGGCAATCATCATACCTTAGGAAATGCCTTCACTGCGGACATCATTATGAAGAACATCACTAACGTAAACTAACGGACCATTTTCATTACGACCTGGTTCAAAATATACAGCATGAGTCACAGAGTCACCATGAAAGAGCTGCTGAAATGCAGCCTCGTTCCTGCTCCTTATTTCCCTTCTTGAGTGCCCATACTCCCGGAAAAGATTCCTGTATTTCCCGGTGTAGAATGCACCTTTCTCCTTCTCCATATTACCTGCTGAATATTCAGCCGTGCCTTGCCCTGAAAGCTGATACAGTGCCGTTATTGAAATTAGCAGCCAAAAAATTATTAATTTTCCCATGCTGGTTTATTCCTTAAACAGTTTTACCTTCATGGCAGAAGGACCTTTGAGCCCTTTGCCGATTTCAAAAATGACAACATTATTTTCCTTTATAGGTTCCAGCAGGTTATTTACATGAACGAAAATACTTTGATTTGATTCCAGATCGCGGATAAAACCAAAACCCTTTGATTCATTAAATAAAGTGACAACCCCTTTCCGTACGAAATCAGGAGCAGTATCAGGATTGTTTTTAGTTATCTTAAGTTCAATATCTTCCGCATTAATAACTGTTTTCTTATCCGGATCGGGAGGATTTGGTGTGATTTTTCCGAATTCATCGACATAGGCGATCATATCGTCAAAAGTGTTCTTTTTCCCCTCAGTTTTCTTTTTCGCACGCTTTTCCTCTTTTTCTTTTCTCTTCTTCTCTTTCTTATTTCTTACTTCCTTTTTACTGTATGTTTCCTGTGATCTGCCCATAAGTTGAATTTTCTTTTATTATTGATTTAAATATATAATCATCTCCAGAAACTGATGGTGAGCACTTAAAAACTAACCGGATATATGATTAGCAACATAATGCGCAAAATCCCGAAGCTGAATCTCCGGCAAAGGTACGAAAACATTTCAAACCCGCTTAATGGAATCTCCTCCCTGTTCCCGGGATTACGTCTTAACATTCCTCAAACTTCATTCTCCAGCCTGCAGCCGCGGCCTTTAAAACTGAAGACATAAAGAAATTGGTACGGGTTTTGATATTGATATTATGAAGAAACAATTCTTCTAATACTTAAAGAGATGAAAAAGTTTATAATCACATCCATTCTCGCAGTCCTGGTAGCAGCAGGGACCACCACCATGGCACAGGACTGGCCGGATGAATACCTTGGTCTGCCGGGAGATAATCTTAACCTTTATGCAGTAATGAAGCTGTTCCAGGAATCCGAAACACTTGAAGGTTTTGAGAGAAGCCTGAATGATGAAAATTACAGGATCAACAATCTCGACCTGAATGGTGATAACCTGGTTGATTACATAATGGTTTTAGACTATGTCGACGGAGATGTCCATAACATAATATTACGGGTAGCACTAAACCAGAATGAATACCACGATGTTGCTGTTTTCACCGTTCAGCAGTTCCGCAACGGATCAGTGCAGATACAGCTCATCGGCGATGAAGCTTTATACGGCAGGAATTATATCATTGAACCAATATATGATGATAATTATGGTGAGACACCAAATCCCGGATATATCGGCAGACCGGTAAACAGGGTGAATATAACCGTGGTCAGGACCACACCTTTTGAAATCGCTGCCTGGCCCCTGATAAGATTCATCTATCGTCCAACTTACGTTATCTGGCGCTCTTCATGGTACTGGGGCTATTACCCTTCTTACTGGTATCCGTGGCGTCCGTTCTACTGGCATTACTACTACGGATATCATTATAAGTGGCACCCTCATTATTACAAGTATTACCGCCACTGGCAACATCACCGCTACACACGATATAATGACTTTTATTACAGCAGCATACGTTCACATTCACCGCAGGTGAGCATCAGAATAAAGGAAGGCAATTATAAAACCACCTATTCACACCCCGAACAGAGAAGAGATGGTGAAGCTCTTTACGCAAAGATTCACTCCGGTCAAAACACGAGGACGCAGGATAAAAATGCAATTAACAACCAGGGAAGAAGATCCGTCTCTCAATCAACTCAGAACCGGACTTCTGCAGGTACCAGCTCCGGTACTACACGACGGACAACTACAACTGCTACCAGCAGGTCTGTCACAAAGCCCTCTTCAAGTCAAAGTGCCACTAACAGGAGGTCAACAACAACTGCTACCAGCAGGTCTGTTACAAAGCCCTCTTCAGCTCAAAGTGCCACTAACAGGAGGTCAACAACAACTGCTGCCAGCAGGTCTGTTACAAAGCCCTCTTCAACTCAAAGTGCCACTAACAGGAGGTCAACAACAACTGCTGCAAAAAAAAGCGGTAATACCAAAAAATCTGAAACAAGCAAATCATCGCGCAGGAAATAAAAAATAATTTGTATCAGGTAAATGAACTGATTTAATCAAAGGGATTCTTTCTGCTGAAATCAGGCAGATAATTGCGGTTACTGTCCTTATCCTGGACCCATCCATTACAAAATCCGAGATTTTCCATAGCTTCGACTACAGCCTCATATTCCTCCCTGCTAAGAGGCCTGTTTAACTGTGAATGACTTATTACAAACCGTGTCGGATGATACTGCGACATTAGCGATATATGCAAACCTGTTTACTCTGCACTCCCGAGGGCATAAGGTGCAGTTAGAAAACATCAATCGTTCTTCGTCAGAATAAGTTTCCTCTATTGTTAATTTATTAACAGACATTTTTTACCGCCAATAGAACAAAATACGTCACAAAGGTATACAAAGGAAGGCAAATTTATTCAGACCTTTGTGTTACCTGGTGATTACCTTTATGTTACTTCGTGGTAAAATAAAAAAGAATCCCCTCATAATTTGCTAATTCCAAAACATTGGTTACCTTTGCAAACGAATTGAGGGGTAGTTGAGAGCTAGGGGACCAGAGTCCCCTATTTTATTATCGGTTTATAAATATATGACAGATAAAAACAAAATAGAAGCACTTGTAAAGGGCTTCATCAGGGATTCGGGACTCTTTCTGGTTGGTGTTAAGGTAAGCACCACAAACAAAATCACCGTTCTTGCCGACAGGAATGAAGGTATTACCATCGATGAGTGTGTGGCAATACATCGTCATTTAGAGAAAAACCTCGACAGTGAAAAGGAAGATTTTGAATTGCAGGTTTCTTCACCTGGTCTGGATATGCCTTTCGGAGTAATGGAACAGTATTATAAGAATGAAGGGGAAATAGTTGAGGTAGTTACTGTTAGTGGTGCAAAGTTCACGGGTAAACTTAAAACCGTTACAAAAGGAGGTTTTGAACTTGAGACTGAAATAAAAACCAAAGGAAAGATAAAAGAGTTGAAAGATATTTCTTTTAATTATGAACAGGTTAAATCAACAAAAGCAGTTATAACAATACAATAACATTAAGAGGTTAATACCAGATGGAAAATGTTAATTTGATTGACACTTTTTCGGAATTCAAGGAGCTGAAAAATATTGATCGCCCTACTATGATGAGCGTTCTTGAGGATGTATTCAGAGGCATGCTCGCAAAAAAGTATGGCTCAGCTGATAATTTCGATATAATCGTCAATATTGACAAGGGTGATTTCGAAATATGGAGAAACAGAGAAGTAGTAGATAATAATGATTTTTCTGATCCAAATACACAGATACCCCTTTCACAGGCTAAGGAGATTGACGAAGATTATGAAATAGGTGAAGAAGTTTCGGATGAAGTTAAATTCCTGGACTTTGGGAGAAGGGCAATTTTATCACTCAGACAAAACCTTACAGCCCGTATACTGGATCTTGAAAAGAACAATATCTACATGAAGTATAAAGACAGGATAGGGGAAATAGTTACGGGGGAAGTATATCAGGTATGGAAGAGGGAGATTCTCGTTCTTGATGATGATGGAAATGAGCTGATTATACCAAAAATGGAACAAATACCGTCCGATCACTTCCGAAAGGGAGATTCTATAAGAGCTGTTGTAATAAAAGTGGAAATGAGGAATAACACACCCTTTATCATATTAAGTCGTACCTCGCCGGTATTTCTTGAAAGACTTTTTGAACTTGAAGTACCTGAAATATTTGACGGACTCATTACAATTAAAAATATTGTAAGAGTACCCGGCGAAAGGGCTAAAGTGGCTGTTGAATCTTACGATGAAAGGATTGATCCTGTCGGAGCATGTGTTGGGATGAAAGGTTCAAGGATTCATGGAATAGTCAGGGAACTTCGTAACGAAAATATTGATGTAATTAATTACACTGCAAATAATCAGCTTTTTATTCAGAGAGCACTCAGTCCGGCAAAAATAACCTCAATAAAGCTCAATGAAGAGACAAAAAGAGCTGAGATATTTCTGAAACCGAACGAAGTCTCGCTGGCTATCGGAAAAGGAGGGCTGAACATTAAGCTGGCAAGTCAGCTTGCCGGGTATGAAATAGATGTTTACAGGGAACCGGGAGGTGAAGATGAAGAAGACGTTAATTTGGAGGAATTCAGTGACGAGATTGAAGAATGGATTATTGATGCGCTTAAAGCTATTGGTTGCGATACAGCAAGGAGTGTTCTGACTCTATCTATTAGTGACCTTGTTAAAAGAACAGATCTTGAGGAGGAAACTGTTAAAGAAGTAGTAAATATTTTAAGGGCTGAATTTGAATAAGACATAGTATTAAATGAAATAATAACCAGCTCATTTTTTGAAGTAATAAAAGGCAAGGTATTTCTATGACAGATGAAATTAAGTTAACGAGACTAAGTAAAGCAGCCCGCGAATTTAATGTGGGGATTGCCACGATTGTGGAATTCCTCCATAGGAAAGGATTTGTCATTGATCCAAACCCAAACACAAAAATTCCTCACGAAGCTTACATTCTGCTGGTTAAAGAATACAGCACCGATCTTAGCGCCAAAAAAGAATCAGAAAAACTAACCCTGAAGGATCTTCACAGAAAGAAAGAATCCGTTTCAATCGACGATGTTTCAGAAAAACCTACTCAAGAAGAACCTGAAAGAGATGAAGAGATACTAATCAAAGATACTTCCGGAACCAAACCGGGTATTGATATACATACTGATCTGAAGAAACCTGATATCAAACTGGTCGGGAAAATTGATCTTGATAAAACATCACGCCCAAAAACTGAAAAAGCTGAACCGCAGGAAGATACACGGCCAAAAGAAGAAGCCAAAGAAGTCGCTGTAACTGAGAAGCCGGGGGTGAAAAAACCTGCTGCTAAAAAGGAAGAACCGGTTTCAACTGAAAAAGACAAGGAGAAAAAGTCAGAAGCCGGTATTGATACCGATTTAGCAGATAAGATCGAACTTGAAAAAGAAAAAAAGGAAAAACCGAAGGATAAAGAAGAAGTTAAGAAGGAAAAAGCAAAGTATCCTGAAGAAAAAGAAAATATTATCGCTGAAGAAACAGTTCAAGAAGCTGAAAAAGAAAAGATCCCGGCAGATGAAATAACTGATAATGATCTTTTACTGGAGGAGGATGAAGATCTTGTTCAATTATTTAAACCCGAGTTCAAAAACCTAACCGGTCCAACAGTTGTCGGTAAAATTGACCTGCCTGTTGAAGAGAAAAAGAAATCGTCTCAACATCAGCCTGTCAAGGTTAACACTGATGAGGATCTCAGGAGAAAAAAGAAAAGGAAGAGAATTTCAAAAGAGGTTGAGATAATCCCGGTTAAGAAACCAGGTTTGACTGATAAGAAAGAAAAAACAGGCAAAAAAGTAATAAAGAAAAGACCTGTCAGGGCTGAAATTGATGAGGAAGAAGTTCAGAAACAAATAAAAGAGACTCTTGCACGGCTTACAACTAAAGGAAAATCAAAAGGTTCGAGATACCGGAGGGAAAAAAGAGACGCTATAAGCCAGAAGCACCGTGAAGCTGAAGATCAGATAGAAAAGGAAAGAAATATTCTCAAAGTTACCGAATTTGTGTCGGTTAATGAACTGGCAACAATGATGAATATTCCTGTTACTGATATCATCTCAACATGTATGAACCTTGGTCTTTTTGTTTCGATCAATCAAAGGCTCGATGCTGAGACTATGGCACTACTGGCCGATGAATTCGGGTACAAAGTAGAATTTGTCAGTGCTGAACTGCTGGAAGCAGTCAGGGAAGAAGAAGATTCTGAGGAAGATTTAAAACCCAGATCACCGATTGTTACTGTAATGGGTCATGTTGATCATGGAAAAACAAAATTGCTTGATTATATAAGGAGGACCAATGTCATTGCCGGTGAAGCAGGAGGTATAACCCAGCACATAGGAGCTTATAGTGTTCTTCTTGATGACGGACGCCAGATTACTTTTCTTGATACCCCCGGTCATGAAGCTTTTACGGCTATGCGTGCCCGTGGTGCCCAGATAACTGATATCGCTATTATTGTTGTTGCTGCTGACGATGGAGTAATGCCTCAGACAATCGAGGCTATCAACCACGCTTCAGCGGCAGGTGTTCCTATAGTCTTTGCAATTAATAAAATAGACAAATCAACGGCCAATCCCGATAAAATAAAAGAGGCACTGGCAAACATGAATTACCTTGTTGAAGACTGGGGTGGTAAATACCAGTCGCAGGAGATTTCTGCAAAATCCGGTATTAATATCGAACTTCTTCTGGATAAAGTCCTTCTTGAAGCTGAACTTCTTGATCTTAAGGCAAATCCGGAAAAACCTGCAATTGGGACCGTCATTGAATCTTCACTTGATAAAGGCAGGGGATTTACCGCTACAGTGCTGGTAAAAGCCGGCACATTAAAGATAAGCGATATCATTCTTGCCGGTACTTGCTACGGCCGTGTAAAAGCCATGTACAACGAACGTGGCAATAAAATTAATAAAGCAGGCCCTTCAGTACCTGCACTTATACTTGGATTGAACGGAGCTCCCCAGGCTGGTGATAAATTCAATGTAATGGATAGCGACCGGGAAACAAAAGATATTGCAACCAGGAGGTCACAACTTCAAAGAGAACAGGGATTGAGGACCCAGAAACACATCACACTCGATGAAATAGGCCGGAGAATAGCTATCGGCAATTTTCAGGAACTGAATATTATTGTAAAAGGAGATGTTGACGGATCAGTTGAAGCTTTGAGCGATTCACTTATTAAACTTTCTAAGCCGCAAATACAGCTTAATATAATACATAAAGCGGTAGGACAGATATCCGAGTCGGATATCCTGCTCGCTGCTGCATCAAATGCAATAATCGTAGGATTCCAGGTACGTCCCTCACTTAGTGCACGCAGACTGGCCGAAAAAGAGGAAATAGATATCAGGCTCTATTCAATTATCTATAATGCTATTGAACAAATAAAATCCGCAATGGAAGGAATGCTGGTTCCGGAAATCCGGGAAGAGATAGTCGCAACTATTGAAATCCGTGAAATATTCAAGGTCACAAAAGTAGGAACAGTTGCAGGATGTTACGTTAAAGAGGGAAAAATAACCAGAAATACTAAAGTACGTATCATACGCGATGGTATTGTAATTTATACAGGAGAACTCGGTTCCCTCAAACGTTTCAAGGACGATGTCAAAGAAATAACAAGTGGTTATGAATGCGGTCTAAACATAGCCAATTTTAACGATATCAAAGTCGGGGATATAATTGAAGGATACCAGAAAGTAGAGGTTAAAAAGACACTCTGATAAAAACCAAAGAGCTAATGCTGGGTGCTGCCCACCTTCGCCAAGGCTTCGGTGGGTAAAAGGTGCTGGGTGCTGGGTTGGAAGATTTGGATCTATTACATTAACCTGCAACATGTAACATGCAACCTGCAACCTTGATTAAACTATCGCTTTATACTTTTCTGCAGAAAGAAGCTCATTTACTTCCGAAGGATCTGTAATTTTGATTCTGATCATCCATCCTTTGCCATAAGGATCTTTATTAACCAGTTCCGGTGATTCCTCAAGTGCCGGATTTACTTCAAGTATCTCACCGCCGACCGGCATAAACAAATCTGACACTGTCTTTACTGCTTCAATTGTTCCGAAAACTTCTTCTTTACTCAGAGTCTCCCCCAGTGTTTCAATTTCAACGAAAACAACATCACCCAGCTCGCTCTGTGCAAAATCAGTAATACCAACAAATCCTTCGGTTCCATCAATCCGAAGCCATTCATGGTCTTTTGTATAAAATAGATCTACCGGAATGTTCATATCTGAATCTTGTTATTTGATTAAAGAATTCTGTTCTTATTTTGAAAGCCATCCAAAAATAGAGATTTTTTATTTATTAAAGGTCTGAAATTATAATTTTCAGGAAATTCCGGTAGCAGATTTTCTTACTGGACCAGTGTAAACCTGAGACTGAATCCGAAATTGGTATTCGAGGTTGGAAAGGTATTGGCAACAAACGGATTGTTCATGGTGTGATCGGCAAATATCTGCAGGTTGAACCTGTCGCTCAGAACATAGTCAGCCTGGGCTCTTATTGTAAATTCTTTTCGTCCGACTACTGGCTGATTTACATCTTCAACCAGTTTTCTTGCAACTGTTTTATTATCACGTATCACCAGATCAAATCTTATATTAAGGTCGCTTCTCAGTGTTTTCTGACTTCCGCCTGTTCTGACAATTATCTTAACATCATCGAATCTGTATCCTGCTCCGAAAATCAGCTCATTGATACGTGCATCAGCTATCTGGTTACTTGTAAGATTCAGTGAAACAGTCCTCGATTTCTTCCATTCGATCCTTGTGTTCAGGCTGTTCTTCCAGTTCAGATCAATATTAATAAGAGGACTGAACTGTTCACTAATTGTAACAACATTTATTTCATATTGCTGGATAAAGTTATTCTGCAAATCTCTTATGGCACTGATACCATTTGCATCAGCACTGTAATTAAGGTTTGTAGTATAGGAACCAACCTGATATATGCTTCTGTACTGATGGGAAATATTTACTGATCTGAAGATTCTCTGTATAAACGGGAACCTTGATAATCCGTCAAAGTTCAATCTCCAGTTAGGCATCATTTTTAAGACAGAAGGAAAAGTTGCAAGAGTTACCTTTCTGGGATTTGTTCTGGTATATGCAGCTAAAAAAGCCGGTATTAAAACCTCACGTGAAGTGCTGCCATAGCCGCTCTTGTAAGGTCCTTCCACAAGTAATCCCGTTAAAGGATCGGTATCCGGATCATACCCGGGATCAAGCTTTTGTCTTTCTTCTGCCCTCCTTTCCGATATAATTACCGAATTTCTCTTGAAAGCCTCAAATGTAGGAGATACATAGTCATTATCCTTTGATATCTTTTCGAATGCAGTTCCCCAGGAGATAACGGAAATTGAAAAATTACCTGTAACGATACGGTTTCGCGTACTGTCAGGGAAATTCCCATTATAATCAGCTATATAATAAGAACTTACATTCTCAAGGAATCTTCTGTCAGCATTGATGTCAATCCTGAGTCCCGGAAAGGGTTCCACAGTACTCCGCATGGAGATATCAAGTTTATTATTATACGAAGCAGGAGTATTCAAAAGTGTATCGGTGGAAAGCCAGCCATAACCGACTGCCTTATCGAAGAAGTTCTTATCGCTGTACCCCAGAATAAAAGGCCAGCCGGGAGCCAGAATATCATTAAATTCCGACATCCCCAGGTATTTTGTTTCTGGTAGAAAACCTGGCAGTAATTGTCCCTGAGCCGACATATACGTAAGACTGACTGACCTGATTCCCATCAATGCCCTTAGTATATATTCGCCAGTTACAGTGAACGGATTTCTTTTTCTCCGCACTCTTCCGTCTATTGTCACCTGTGTGGCATCTGCACTTTCTTCCGCCGTGAAACTGATCCTGTTCTCGCTTGCAATCTCAACTTTACCCTTCAATTCAGTACCATCACTTTTTAAAACTCTTACATTTACATCCCTTGTTCTTAAATTATGAGTGATAAACCTGGCCACATTTGCTCTGAAGTTTACTCTTCCTCTGGTAAATGTAACTGTCTTATATTCAGCTTTCATCCTTTGAACTGCATCAGGTCGTGTATTATTCTCGATATTTTTAAGAAACTTTGACTTACCATAGAGAGTTGTCAGATTTGCCATAGCAGTCAAAGTAAGCTCATTGTGATTTTTTATTGTGTTTCCCAGGTTTATTTTCATGGTATCGGGGAAAAGAGGACCAGCAAGCCATGTATAATCAGATCCGTAACGGGCATTGGCATTAAGCCACGATAACAGAGGAAGTTTATTGACAGGGATAGTATAGGTTATATTAATAAAGTGGTTATATGTTGTTGTCCTTCCAAAGTTTTTAAGGTTGATAAGTACCGAATCACGCCAGTTTTCATATTGATTGGCGTATCTTCTTTTATCAACACCTCCGGCTGGTTCATCAATCCTGGCAAGATTAGTGGCTGTAAAGTCAACTTTAAGCTGGCGGGTGATATCAAATTTAACATCATAAATCCGGCTCCACTCGAAGTCCTTTCTGAATGATGGAGTGATACGCAGATAGGGATTATTTATATTCCTTGTTTTCACCTCATTATAATAACGGCTAAGGTCGGTTCTGAACGACAGGCTTCTAGGTAAAAGATAAAGATTGAAGTCCTTTATTATTCTGAATACTGGTGAATTCAGAAACCTGACATTTTTAAAAGGCATAATATTGGCTGGCTGTGACTGATAATCATAGTTCAGTCCCCCCCTGTAGTGCTTCTCAAGATCTATTTCCGTTCTGGTATTACTACGATAAACCTCATTATATGTATAATTAACACTAAAGTTCGCCAGGTCCCATAAGTGAGGTTTTTCTCCACGCCTTGTTAATCCTGCATTACTTATTGTTATTGTTTTTCGCCTGGCATAGTCACCTGATATTGTCTTGATTGAATCACGTGTCTCTTTATCTACAGCTTCTTTTAGAGCCTTTTTTAGTGGAATATCCGGGTCAAGCGGATTATACTGGGGTGTAATGCGTGTCTCAGAGTAACCAACATAAACAGGTATTCGTACACCAATCTCCTCGGGGAAAAACTTACCCATCTCAAAGCTCGAGGAGATATCATATTTCACTATCTGTTCCTTGCTTCTCTCATTTACTTTCTTATCAATGCTTCCCCATCCGGGAGTGCTTGCCTGACCAACCATATCGACTGTACCAAAATCAGCCAGCCTGGCCTGAACATGTGCATTGGCAGCCCAGCCTCCATTCTCAATAAAATCGCTCAAACGCAATTCATTTACCCATACTTCGCCGTATTTGGGATTGCCGTCATCAGAGCCTGTACTTCTGGTCTTAATAGGATTCCTCACGCCTACCATTATTACCTTTACATTGCTCAGGTTGGGATTCCCTGAGACTGCAATCCTGTGTGATTCATAATTATAAATAAATACATCCGATACACTGAGTGACGAACCTGGCTCCTGCATCTGACGGTTACGTTCCTGCTTGGCTTCCTGGAATATTGTGAGGTCAATATTGAAACTGTTTTCTTCGGGCCATACCAGCGCTCTCGATGCGTCACTCTTATTATCGTATCTGCCTGGCGGAGTGAGCTTTAAAGGAATTTCATACTCATAAAAATTACCTTTATAATCCGATCCTATCCTTATGAAAGCTGTCAGTTCATCATCATAAAGTGGTTGTCCGATCATTGCTTCAGCATGCACTTCCATCCTCAGCCTTCTGTATTGTCTGATATCGAGATTAACATTTCTGAAGGCTGCACGGGCATCACCATCCTCGAGATTCTGAACCCGGAGAACCATTGCCTGCTCATTAAGCTGGCGCAACTGGGGATTCTGAGGATCGACTATCCTGGTAAAACCCGGTGGCAAAACGTAGTTGACAGGCTCTTTCCCTGAATTCTCTTCAATGCTTACCGAACTAATTTCAAAAGTGCCGTCAGCAGCTTCGGGTATGGTTATCCTTTCCCCGCCCTCCATAAACGAGATATTATATTTTCTCCACTCAGCTCTTACCAGATCGAGTTTAGCAAACCGCATCACTAAAGGTTCTTCAAAATCCCTGAGAAACATCCTCATAAAACGTATAGACTTAAAATCTCTTATTGGTCCGATAACTTTGTAATAATCGGTTATCGGGATTTTGAACTGGTACCATTTCACTTTTGACTTAACTCCGTTTGCCATGGTAGCTTCATATTCAATCTCATCAACAACATAGTCCGAACCAACCCTGATATCTCCTGGTCTGATGCTAACCCTGTACTGATAATAGCTTTCTGTTTCACTTAAAGTATTATCACGGTTAATATCTTCCATATCAGGTAAGGTGGAACCTGTAGTAGGATAAGGTTCAGGCGACATTTCCGAAGTAGGGGAGTTACCTTCCTGCCCGTTATATTTCTTATACCTGTCAAGTATTCCTTTCTGTTCAAAATCGTAATCAGATCCTCTGAAATAGTGAAAGTCATCACTAGAGGGATCTTTTAGTATTTCCTGATAAACCTCCGGATTTGCGATCAGCATTGATCTATCCAGATAATCAGTAAAGAATGTCTGTTCATCCTGATTTCTCAGCCCATCGAAGCCGACATCCTGGTATAACCTCGATTCGGGAGCATTGTCAAAAGCATGGACCACAGCCTGAACAGTCGGCACCCGGCCCCATGCTGTTGTATCAATATTTTTGGACTCAGCTGAGCCCGGCAGGCCATTCTCAAAACTTTTTCGTGAATCCCGCAAAATGTCTTCTGAAATATTTCCGAGGTTAATGTAAAGATCACCTCCTTCATGTTCAGGATCCTCGACAAAAGGATCCATGAGCCAGAATTTAATGTATTGAATGTTTGCAGTCTCAAAATCGCTTGTAAGAACCTCTCTCATAATGCCGCCCCATCTTGAATCCGGATCATTAAGCTTGCCATCTGCATTCATCCCCCTTGAATAAGGGCCGGGATCAGTATCATAATTATACGGGCCCTTTTCTTCAGGGTAATATGCAATGTTCAATACAGCTATATTTGTTGGTATTCCGCTGGGACTCTCCCTGTAGGGAAATATTTCATTTTCATAGATCTCCCGGACAAAATGGCTCGATTGTTCATCGGCATTTTGCTTTATGTGATCAGGTGTGGAGGCTCCGTTCCTGAGGAAAAGCGGATCAATAACATACCAGGATATCTTAGCCCTGTTGTATCCGCTCACAAGGTTGTTATTAAACCTTGCTTCCGGAAAAAGCTGATCCTGACCCTGCGGGATACTTGACACGGTCCAGGCATTAAATGATTTAAGATCAAGAGGTATTTCACTTGCCTCAAAATCATCAATATAGGAGTTGCCAGCGCTTGAGATTGCCCTTGAATGCCCGGGGATCAGATTGGCAAATTCCCCAAAGAAGGAAAAAGTTGAGGGAGTCTTGGTTTCGAGAAGGGGGACCTTATCTATGATCTTTGTCAGCAGTTGGGACTCTGTTTTATAGGATGTGTTTAATCCCCAGATGGTATTTGAGATCGGCTCTTCCCCAAAATTTACCTTTTGAGTATATGGCCTTTCAGTAAGATGTAATACAGTACCCCCGATGTTAAAATTATCAGATATCCTGTAATCGAGATGAGTACCTAGAAGGGTTTTGGTCTGGAAACCAAAGAACTGATTACTTTCAAGAGATACCTGGATGGGTGTCTGGGATTCAATCAGTGCAGGATTGATGATTCTTACACTCCCCATATTATAATCGACAGTATAATCAATGTTTTCAGTAAGAGGAACACCACCGGCAGTTACCTTCACTGCTCCCTGGGGGATGCTTGTTGCATTAAGCCGGATCTCCGATCCCGATTCGGAAGAGTACTGGCCTGTCATAAGAAATTTATTCTTCTCGGCCATTTGCCTTGCTACTGTCTGGGTTGAATCATAAAGCTCCTGAAAAACATATTTATCAGCTATACGGTTATCAGATATTTTCTTTCTCAGGTGACTGCCGAAAGGCTCGATGACAGGAAAGATGATTTTCCCCCTGTCAACTCGTACTGTGATATCATCAATGAAATCAAAATAACCATCGGACTCTCTGTCGAGCTGGGAATTCAGGTTATCAAACCCCATGACCTGAAGTAGTATCTGGTCTGCAAGCTTCCCTTCGGGAAGGTAATTGATTGAGTTACCTGTTTCGTCATCCTGATAGAGAATATTCAGCGCAAAATCAGTTCTTTCAAGTTTACCTGAACCGAGCGAGTAAATATTCTTCATCATCAAGTCCCATGTCGGAAGTTTTGGACTAAGGGTTGTACCTTTAAGTAATTTCAGAATAAGTGTCTGTGGAGCGTTTACTCCGTCAGTTGAGAACTCTCCTATCTTATATACCTTTCCGTCAAGTATATATTCAAAAGCAACAGCAAGAACTTCGTCTGTATTGAGAGCAGTGTTAAGGGAAATATATCCGAGCTGACGGTTGAAATAAAACTCTCTTTCATTAAGCCTCCTGGCGTTTTCAATCTTCTCAAAATCCCTCCCGATCTGAAAATCCGGATATAAGGGATCAAAAGCGTTTGTCACCTGATCAACATCCCTGACCAATCCATAGGCTGTTGTGAGCTGTTCATATAACTGGTTGGTATTGTTGTCGGGCAACAACCCGGCACCGGGAGTCGCCTGGAAAGCAGGTATATTGTTGAATATGTGATTATCATTCTCAGCAAGGTCCAGAAAAGCAACGATATTCCTGTTGCTGCCTTCCTCAAAACGGCTTGTCTTGTTTGTGATCCATACCTCAATACGTTCGATATTAATCCCTGAACTTACAACAGGGAGATTCTTAAGGGCATCATCGTAAATATCCCTGAAATATTGCGAAAGAAAAAAATGTCTGTTTGCTTCGTATTCATCGGCATATACCTCAAAGTCACTTAATTGGGCACCGCCTCTCACATCAATTACTGAAGATTCTCCTTTCTGCTGTGACAGCACTGTTGTAACTGTAAGCTTGCCGAACTGCATTTCAGTTTTAAGACCAAAAAGGCTGTAGCTTCCGGTAATAAGGGTTCCTGTTAAAGGAAGCGTGACATCTCCTGCTTCTACCAGTTTAAGAATCTCATCCTCCTTGCCAGCATACTGAAGTTTTGTCCTGTTCTCAAATTCAAACATTGCATCAGTATTATAATTGACACCCAGTTGCATTTTATCACCGATGGTACCCGTTACATTCATTTGAATTTTTTCCTTGAAATCAAAGGTGGGGATAGTCCTGAGTTTCTCTGAAAGAGTTGGATTTTGAATTCTTGAGATATTAATTCCGAAAATGAGTTCTGCCGATCCCTGCGGAATAATATTAATAACATTACTCCCGAATATCTTATCAAATGCCGCTCCGCCTATCTCAATCTGTGGTATCAGCGTTGATCTGAATCCAACTTCTTCACCGGCAATCCTTGATTGCCAGTAATCGCGCATTGCTCTGTCAAACTCATATTCCCAGAACTCTTCCGGGCTCATATGTACCGGAATACGGTAATTAAAATCTCCGACTTTCTGATAAATAATATATTCGTTTTTCCCCGGATCATAAACAACAGTTGACTTGATATTTGACGGATTGTCGAGGAAAAGTGGGGACTTTTGTGTTGATTCCCAGGGTATACCGGAAACATCCTCTAATTTCAGTATTGGTTTTGGGATTGTATCAGGTGTGATTGTTTGTTGTGTTATCTGACCATATGTTTCTCTCGACCGTAAAGCCGTAGCAGCGAGCAGAACAATATAAGATATAGTCAGAATATTTTTATATGATATTCCTGATCCCAAACCGGCTAGTCTTCTCTATTACAAGTTTTTAAGTGCCCTCTTTATCAACTCCTCCACAGTCAGATTCTTTTCTTCTCTGATAATCTTATCAAGGATTTTTGAGACAGCACTTTTGGCAAACCCAAGCATTACTAAAGCAGATAACGCCTCTTCGCGTCTTGTATTGTCTGCAAACGCAAATATTTCACTTGTTCCGGTTTGTTTACCAAGTTTATCTTTAAGGTCAACAATAATTCTCTGAGCAGTTTTTAATCCTATCCCTTTTATATCTTTCAGTACATTTACATCAGATCCCAGAATGGCTTTCTCTATTTCGGGCGGACTCATGGATGACAGCATCATTCTTGCGGTGCCTGCGCCAACTCCGGTAACGGATATCAGCAACCTGAAAATATCGCGTTCTTCCTTATCGGCAAAGCCAAAAACCTGATGGCTGTCTTCCCTTATTATTTCATGAATAAGAATCTTATGCTCTCTTTTATCTCCCAGTTTAGAAAAAGTTGTAAGGGAAATATTAACGAAATATCCGATCCCGGAGGTTTCAATGGTCAGAAAGGTTGGTGTTATTGCGGTTATGGTTCCTATCAAATAATCGATCATATTGGGTGCTCAGTATTTAAAATTTCCGGCGGAAGTTCGTCTGCACGGTCAGTATGAATATCAATATCCTGATGTTTAAGAGGATTTTGTGTGATCTCGTCATACAGTTGTCTGTTTTTGTAGATGTCGCAGGCGAGGAATATAGCATGCCGGAAAGAGTTTTCTGACGCTTCTCCTTTACCGGCAATTGAGAAAGCAGTACCATGTACGGGTGATGTTCTGATAAATGGTAATCCAGCAGTGAAATTGACTCCTGAATCAAATGACAAGGCTTTAAAGGGTGCTAGTCCCTGGTCGTGATACATTGAGAGTATCCCGTCGAATTTTGTAAACGATCCTGCACCGAAAAATCCATCAGCGGAGAATGGTCCGAATGCCATAATTCCTTCATTACATGCCTGTTGTATTGCAGGGATTATTATTTCCGATTCTTCTCTCCCAAGCAGTGAGTTGTCTCCGGCATGAGGATTAAGACCCAATACAGCTATAGCCGGTTTGCGTATCCCAAAATCGAACATCAGCGATTGATTCATCAAACGGAGTTTGGTGAGCAGTAATTCTTCAGTAATAAGCTCCGGCACTTTGCCAAGTGGTACATGATCAGTGGCCATACCTATTCTCATGCTTTCGCTTATCATAAACATCAGAACCTCTTCAACTCCTGTTTTTGATTTAAGGTAATCAGTATGTCCGTTATAATGAAAATTCTCCGATTGTATATTCTTCTTATCAATAGGTGCTGTTATAAGAACATCCAGCCTTTTATGCTTGAGGTCGTCTACAGCTCTTTCGAGTGAAATAAGTGCTGCCTCTCCTCCCTGTTGGGTTGATTTGCCAAGCTCGACTCTTACATTATCATCAAGGCAGTTGATCATGTTTGCTTTCTTGTGATTGGCTTCTTCAGGGGTTCTTATATTATTAAAGCTGAAGTTACTAATATTAAGAGCTTTCCGGTGATACGCAGCCACCTTCGGAGAACCATATACCACCGGCACACAGAATTCATTTATCATATTGTCCATGAGCGCCTTAATAATTACCTCATATCCGATACCATTAATATCTCCATGCGAGATACCTGCGATTATTGTTTTTCGTTCCATAAAAACTTATTTCTTTCCCAGAAGATTTGCTGCAATTTTCTTCAAAAAAGTTGAAAGCAGCCTTAAACCTGAGCCACATCCGTCCTTTAACCTGTAAAAATCATCTTTCTTCAGAGAACTGGTTCCGGCAATATCCATATGGATCAAAGGAAAATCAGTAAAACTCTCAAGAAATTTACCTGCAGTGATGGCTCCTGCTTCCTTTCCTCCAATATTTTTGAGGTCTGCTATATCCGATTTTAAAAGCTCACCATACTCTTCCCAGAATGGCAATTCGGCTGTTCGTTCATACACCTCTTTCCCGCATTCTTCGAGCAGGGAGAAATATTTTCTTTCGGCATTGCCCATTATGGCAATTGCCTGATTTCCAAAAGTCATTGCCGCCGATCCGGTAAGAGTGGCAACATCAATAATCAGTTCCGGAGAGTACCTTGATGCATAACTGATTGCATCAGCCAGGATAAGCCTTCCTTCAGCATCGGTATTCCCGACTTCTACAGTCATTTTATTATGCATGGTAATAACATCACCCTGTGTATAAGCATTACCACCCGGCCTGTTGTCTGTTGCAGGTATCAAACCAACAACATGAAGGGGCAAACCCGTTTTTGCCGCAGTATGCAAAACACCTGCAACAATTGCAGCGCCTGCCATATCACCTTTCATACCCGCCATATAATCGCCGGTTTTGATATTCAATCCACCGGTATCATATACTACTCCTTTACCTACAAGTATAAAAGGTTTCTCATTAAGACACTTTTGGGGGTGCCATTCAAGAACACAAAAAACAGGAGGATCTACACTGCCCCTGTTAACAGCAATAAGACCTCCCATCTTCAGAGCCTCAATCTTCCCCTTATTAAATACCTCAAAATGTAATCCGGTATCCGACACCATTTTTCTGATCTCTTCTGCAAGAGCCGGAGCGTTAAGATAGTTTACCGGTTCATTTATCAAATCACGCGTAAAATATACAGCTTCACTTAAAACAGCAAGCCATTTAATCTCTTTATCATCAACATCGCCATATAACAGAAGTCTGGAGGGAAAATCCTTCTGCTCTTTTTTCTCCTGCCTGGTTTTGTATTTCTCAAATGAATAAAAACTTAAAAGCAATCCCTCAGTGAAATCTTCAATAGCTCCTTTATAAGCATCATGTGAGGTTATTACCAGTTCACTATGGTTCTGTGATTTAATAAGTATCTTAAGCTTGTAAGCCGTCCTTCGTAGCTCCTCCCTGGTTTTGTAAATATTATCTTCCTCTTTTATTCTTACCAGATAGGTTGATTTGTAATATGAATTAATGTACACATAATCCTCCTTTGCCAAAAGCAGTTGATGGGCATACTCCTTCTCAGATTTGCTGAGTATGAGATTTTCAGGTACAAAGTCGCTTCCAAGGATAGATATAACAGATTGATCGGGAGATATTTGTGATGTTTTTGATATAGTATATTTCATATAACGTAGCTGAGTTTTCTGAAGATGTAAAGTTAATTAAAATATTGAATGTTTAGTTTCCAAAGCATTACCTTTGCAATGCCTGATTCCTGCAAGTTGCAAAGGGTGTTTCTGATGCTAACAAGGGTACTGAAAATTTGTTGAACAGAATGGTTTTAAAACAATTATATGATAAGGCTCTTGATCTTGTTCCCCTGAATACAGCTGAAGGGCTTATTCTTTACCAGAAGGCCCCCCTTGAAGAACTTATGTTAATTGCTGATAAGCTCAGGTATCATCATAATCCCGGGAAGATTGTCGGCTGGATGATCGACCGGAACATTAATATTACAAACATCTGTTTCTCTCAATGTACTTTTTGCAATTTCTGCAGAAAAAAAGATTCACCTGATGCATATGTCACATCAATAAATAATTACATCAAAAAAATTGATGAGCTATTTGCCCTTGGTGGAAACCAGCTTTTGTTACAGGGTGGTCTGAATCCCGATCTTGGACTCAGCTTTTATGTTGATCTGTTCAGAAAGCTCAAGGAGTTATATCCTTCACTTAAGCTTCATGCTCTTGGACCTCCGGAAATTGTTTTTCTTTCGAAAAAGGAAAGGATCTCTTTTTCTGAAGTTCTTACAGAACTGATCGCAGCTGGGCTTGACAGCCTTCCCGGCGCCGGAGCTGAAATTCTGTCTGACAGGATTAGAAAAACCGTTTCACCTGCAAAAGCAACCTCAGAGGAATGGCTTGAAGTGATGAGAATAGCTCACAGGATGAACCTGCCTACATCTGCTACAATGATGTACGCACATATGGAAACGATTGAAGAGCGGATTGAACATCTTGTCCTCTTAAGATCCCTTCAGGATGAAAGACCGGGAAATCATTATGGTTTTATTACTTTCATCCCATGGCCATTTCAGGATAAAGGGACTCCTCTCTCCGATAAATTAAATGTAAAAAGCAGTTATACCGGGCCGGATTATATCAGGTTAATCGCAATAAGCAGGATCATGCTGACAAATATACAGAACATACAGGCTTCAATCCTGACTGTCGGAAAAGATGTTGCTATGTTATCTCTTTATGCGGGAGCTAATGACCTTGGTTCAGTTATGATAGAAGAGAATGTAGTAAGCCCGGCAGGAGCAACCAACCGCTTTAATCCCGAAGAGATGAAATCAATAATAAAAGAGGCGGGATTTATTCCCGGACAAAGAAACCAGAAATATGAACTGATTTGAAAAGCCCCATTCAAGAGGGCCGGGGGCAAAACAAAAAACCTGCACTGGTGATGCAGGTTCCCTCCCGACAGATATGATCTCATCATATATTTTCCTTACTGGTAACCTCTTTGCCCTCCTCTTCCGGACTTAATTTTGAAGCTTTCTTAAATTCTTTCATCCCCTGGCCAATTCCCTTCATGAGCTCAGGAATTTTACGACCTCCGAAAAGAAGAACCATAATCAGTAATATCAGTATGATCTCAGTTAAACCTATCTTTCCCATCTCTTTATGTATTAAATTTTACTCAAAGATAAAAATACTATATTCAATTACAAATCCGGCAAATAATTAATCTATCGTCTGAGCAGCCTCAGAATATCATTCCCGTTTGCAAAGATCAAAAGTGAAAGCAATATTATCATGCCTGTTATCTGGGCATATTCAAGAAATTTATCACTTGGCTTTCTGCCGGTAATTACTTCAAATAACAGAAACATTACATGACCTCCGTCGAGAGCCGGTATGGGTAATATGTTCATAACAGCAAGTATTATCGAGAGAAATGCTGTAAGGTTCCAGAACGATTGCCAATCCCAGACACCTGGAAATATGCTTCCTATAGTAATAAAACCACCAAGCGACTCGTAAGCTTTTATATGTCTTGAGAAAATCAACTTAAACTGCTTCAGATAATCACCTATTGTTTTGAAACCTTTGCTTATCCCGGCCGGTATTGATTGTAAGAATCCGTATCTTATAGTTTTCAGTTCAAAAATCTTACCAAGCGTCTTGGAGCTTGCTATTCCAAGCATTCCTGCCGATGTAGGGATTACTTTGATGTTAACAGGTTCCCCGCCGCGCAGAATATTTAATGTCAGCGTCCGGCTTTTATTTTCTGACAGATAATTCTGAAATTCCTCATACCAGGTGAATTTAATACTATCGATACCAACAAGCTCATCATCAATAAGAACACCGGCCTCTTTTGCGGGTGACTCTTTGCCAAAGACTGAAATAACAAACGGCGAGAAAGGTGTTCTTGGTTCAATCTGTCCTTTATTTTTCAGCAATTGTTGAATATACTCAATAGGTATTTCAATATTCATTATCTTCCCGTCACGTTCAACCTGAATGGTTTTACGATTATTAAGGACTATATCGGGAATAATCTGAAGAAAGTTTTCAATATGCTGGTTATCAACCGTTAGAATCTTATCCCCGTTACGCAGACCTATTGCATATCCAACCGAGTCGGTTACGATCCCATATTTCACATTGGAGGTAGGAAGATAAGTTTCTCCCCATGCATACAATACAAAGACATAGATTAATAAAGCCAGGATAA
>Ga0307438_1000643_pt1 | contig 25546 bp, 24 predicted proteins | sample SalMarWE160110MG_FD_202144 | JGI IMG/M metagenome (GOLD analysis project Ga0307438, IMG submission 202144) | Salt marsh sediment microbial communities from the Plum Island Ecosystem LTER, Massachusetts, United States - WE1603-110 | ecosystem: Environmental > Aquatic > Marine > Intertidal zone >... | reverse complement strand
TTTACTTCAGAAAGCTGAATATCCACAATCCTTCTGATTTCTTCTTTTCCTAAGGGATTAAAGATGATTACTTCGTCAATCCGGTTTAAGAATTCTGGAGCAAACTGGGCCCTAAGAGCGGACATCACTTTATTCTCTATATCTTGCCGCCTCCCAGAAGACATTCCCTGTAGATAACTACTACCTATATTGGAAGTCATAATAATGACTGTGTTCTTGAAATTTACCGTCCTTCCTTGTCCATCAGTGAGTCTGCCGTCATCCAGAATCTGAAGTAAAGTGTTATAGACATCAAGATGAGCTTTTTCTATCTCATCAAAGAGGATAACTGAATAAGGTCTCCTTCTTACTGGCTCGCTGAGCTGGCCTCCTTCTTCATAACCAACATATCCTGGAGGTGCGCCAATAAGCCGGGAAACAGTATGTCTTTCTGTGTATTCGCCCATGTCAATTCTAATCACAGCTTCTTCATCATCAAAAAGGAATTCTGCCAGGGCTCGGGCAAGCTCTGTTTTTCCTACCCCGGTGGGACCCATAAAAATGAAAGAGCCCAGCGGACGCCTGGGATCCTGCAGCCCAGTACGGCTCCTCCTTATAGCATTAGAAACAACTTCTATGGCTCTATCCTGGCCTATCACTCGCTCTCTTAACCTCTCCTCCATCCGAGAGAGTTTATCCTTCTCTCCTTCTATAAGTCTTGAGGTGGGTATGCCTGTCCATTTTGAAACCACCTCTGCAATATCCTCTTCATCTATCTCCTCTTTTAGCATCTTTTGATTCTTTTGCAGCAGAGCTAATCTCTTATTCTCTTCCTTTAGTGATTTCTCCAATTCTATAAGAGTGCCATAACGAAGTTCTGCCGCTATTTCCAGTCTGCCTTCTCGTTCAGCTTTTTCTGATTCAATCCTTGCTTGCTCTATCTTTTCTTTGGCCGCACGGATTTTCTGAATAATAGCTTTTTCATCATTCCAGTGCGATTTTAGCTCATCACTTTTTTCTCTCAGATTGGCTAACTCTCTTTCCAATTCCGCTCTTCTGGCCTCAGATTCCGCATCTTTTTCCTTTTTTAAAGCCTCTTTTTCAATCTGTAATTGAGTTATTCTTCGCTCTACTTCATCTATTTCAGTGGGGCGACTATCCATCTCCATGCGAAGTCCAGCCGCAGCTTCATCAATAAGGTCTATAGCTTTGTCGGGAAGAAACCGCTCACTTATATAGCGATGAGATAACCTGGCAGCAGCAATAATAGCTGAGTCTTTGATTCTTACTCCGTGGTGAACTTCGTAGCGTTCCTTTAAACCACGTAGAATAGCTATGGTATCTTCAACAGAAGGTTCTTCAATATAAATAGGCTGAAACCGTCTTTCCAGAGCAGCATCCTTTTCTATATTCTTTCGGTACTCGTCCAGAGTAGTAGCACCAACGGCCCTTAGTTCTCCTCTAGCCAGGGCCGGTTTTAACATATTGGAAGCATCTACTGCCCCCTCGGCAGCTCCAGCCCCTACTACTGTGTGAAGCTCATCAATAAAGATAGTTAATTGACCTTGCGCCCGTCTTATCTCACGCAAAACAGCTTTCATTCTATCTTCAAATTCACCGCGAAATTTAGCTCCGGCTACCATTGAACCAATATCTAAAGCTAAAAGGCGTCTATTTTTCAGACTATCCGGAACATCGCCAGCTATCATTCTTTGAGCTAACCCCTCTACTATTGCTGTCTTGCCCGTTCCGGGTTCGCCTATAAGCACAGGATTATTCTTTGTTCGCCGTGATAGAACCTGTATGATACGTCGGATTTCCTTGTCTCTACCAATCACCGGATCTAATTTACCCTGCTTTGCTAAAGAAGTAAGGTCTGTGGTATAACGTTTAAGAGCCTGATATTTTCCTTCCGGATTCTGATCGGTAATGCGCTCGGCCCCACGAATATCAGCTAAAGCTCTAAGAAGAGTGTCTTTATTTACACCATTCTTTTTCAAGGTTTGACCTGCAAAAGAATTATCTTGACAAAGAGCGATAAAAAGATGCTCAACTCCCACATATTCATCTTTCATTTGAGTAGCTTCCCGCTGAGCACCTCTCAGAATCCCATCCAAAGAAGAAGACATGTATACCTGACTTGCACCGTAGACTTTGGGGGAATCCGCTATTCTCTTTTCAAGACTCTTTCTTACAGCCCCAGTATCGGTCCCTATTTTCTTCAAAATGGAAGGTGTTAATCCATTCTCCTGCTCGACTAAGGCAAGCAAGAGATGTTCAGGGGCAATCTCTTGCTGATGCTCTGCTTCTGCTCTAGTCTGAGCATCTGCCAGAACCTCCTGAGCCTTAAAAGTGAAATTATCCAGTTTCATATTTTCTCCAGTTTTCTCATTCTTCATCTGGATTTTAACTCACCATATTTTTTTGTCAAACTTAATTTTCCATATGCTGAAAAATCTCTTTTTCGAACAAAATTATCCTAATGCCATTGCCAGGAGCAAAGCGACAAAGCAATCTCTTTTCTTTGCTAATTGGCTTGACTTACCTCAAGAACAAGATAAAATTCAAAGACACTTATCGGGAGTCCTTCTGGAAATTTAAACAAGTTACCCCTCCCCTCTCCCTTCCCTCTCCCCCGTGGGGAGAGGATTTAAGGTGAGGGGAAAAAGGAAATTCCTATACTATTAAATTAGGAACATTATTCAAAAAAGGGGAAGAAAATGAGAAAAAAGAGGGCAGTAATAATTGCTGCTTTAGTAACGCTGCTGTTTAGTACTATTGCATTGCCATACAGCAATGAAGCCATTGAAGGCATCTGGCAGGGAACTTTGAAGGCTGGAGCAATAGAGTTAAGGATTGTGTTTAAGATTTCCGAGCAATCGGACGGCGTGCTGACTGCCACTATGGATAGCCCTGACCAGGGAGCAAAGGACATACCTGTAGATGAAGTTATTTTTGAAAATGGCAACCTGCGTCTCGAAATTAAGTCTGCTATGGTGATCTTTGAAGGAAAGCTCAAGGATGATGACTTGAGCATCGAAGGAGAGTTGAGACAAAGTGGGCAGTCGTTTCCTCTCGTACTCAAGCGCGTTGATGAACCTGCCGAAGTCCGCCGACCCCAGGAGCCGAAAAAACCTTATCCCTATCAGGAAGAAAAGGTAGTTTATGAAAACAAAGAGGCAGCAGTTAAGCTGGCCGGCACTTTAACTAGTCCTGGCCAGGAAGGTCCATTTCCGGCTGTATTGCTCATCTCGGGTTCTGGTCCTCAGGATCGAAACGAAACGATATTAGGTCATCATCCCTTTCTGGTGCTTGCAGATTATCTGACTCGTCTCGGTATCGCTGTTTTGCGAGTAGATGATCGAGAAGTGGGGAAATCAGGCGGCGATTTTACTCAGGCTACAAGTGAAGATTTTGCCAGCGATGTTCTGGCTGGCCTAGAATATCTCAAGAGCCGTCAGGAGATTAACCCAAAGCAGATTGGTCTTATCGGACACAGCGAAGGAGGAATAATTGCACCTATGGTGGCAGTTCAATCTTCAGATGTTGCCTTCATTATATTGATGGCAGGAACAGGTCTAATGGGAGAGGAGATTCTCTATTTACAGGGCGAGCTGATCCTCAGGGCAGAAGGGGCCAGTGATGAAGCTATTGCCAAAAACCGCTCCCTACAAGAACAAATGTTCACCATAGTAAAAGAGGAGAAGGATAATTCTGTCGCTGAGAAAAGGCTGCGCGCGATACTGCAGGATGCGATGTCGGAAGTCAGCGAAGAAGAAAGAAAGGGAGCTGAGGCTACCGTTGAGGCCCAAATCCAGTGGGTATTGTCTCCCTGGTTTCGTCACTTTCTAGCCTACGACCCCAAACCAACTTTAATGAAGGTGAAATGCCCTGTACTGGCCATTAATGGCGAGAAAGATGTCCAGGTGCCACCCAGAGAAAATCTGGCTGCCATTGAGGAAGCGCTGAAACTTGCAGGCAATAATAACTACACCATAAAAGAACTACCGCGTCTTAATCATCTCTTCCAGACTGCCCAGACTGGTTCTCTCTCTGAATACGCACGGATTGAAGAAACCATCTCACCTACTGCTTTAAAGATAATGAGCGATTGGATACTGGAACAAACCGAAGACAAAAGTATCTCTGACTGTGGCTGCCAATAATCCCTCACCTCATTGAATTAGCTAAAAGTAAGGTATCGACCGAAACTTCCATACTTCAAAATATTTAGAAAGGGAATCTATGGGCGGTGAGTCCAAGATCATCCCTCATTTCAATTATTTCTTCTTGCAGTTTTTTGTTTAATGGAATACCTTTTTTCCTTCTTTCAAGCCAAGCAAGGTGTTCCTTCTCTCCGGCCGTATAAATTCTACTCTCCCCTGGCATTTTTTTTGAAGCACGCAGAGCGCTCAAAATATTACCTGCTGTTTTCTTAAAGGACTTCAAATCTATAAAGGAGGAAATGTTAATTGCTATAAAAAAATGTCCAAGATGGTAAGGAACCCTCTTTCCATTTTTTATCCCTGAAAGCATTTTCAAGAAACTTCCTCCCTGAAGAGCAGAGCAAAGAATTTCTACTATAGTAGCATAGCCATAACCTTTATAACCACCACCCTCTTCCCCAATGCCACCAAGGGGTGCAAGAGCCGCCTTCCCCGTCTGCAACTCTTTTAAAATCTGATGGGTATCTGTTCTCGTCTTTCCGCTTTCGTCTATGACCCAACCCCTGGGGATTTCTTTTTCCTCCCTATCATATACTTCAATTTTCCCGCGTTGAGTGATCGAGGTAGCACAATCAAGAACAAAGGGAAATTCTTCATCTGTAGGAATTCCAAAAGTCAGAGGATTTGTCCCCAACATATTTTCGATGCCGAAAGTTGGCGCAATGGATGGCCTGGCGTTGCTTCCGGTAATTCCAATCATACCTGCTTGCACAGCCATTATTGCGTAGTACCCGGCAATGCCATAATGAGTAGAATTTCTCACAGCAACCATTCCCATGCCAAATTTCTCAGCCTTTTCAATAGCCATACCCATAGCCTTTTTAGAGATTACTTGCCCCATCCCGTTATGACCGTCAGCAACAGCTGTGCTAGCTTCTTCTTTTACAATTTCAAAATGAGTAACAGGAGACTGAATTCCTGCTTTAATTCTATCATAATATATTGGCTTTAAGCGGTTAATACCATGAGAATCTATTCCTCTTTTATCTGCAGTAACGAGAACATCAGCGCAGACTTCTGCATCTTCTTCAGCCACTCCTAACCCTTTGAAAACATCAACTATGAATTTTTCCATAATATCAAACTTAACCCAAATAATATCTTCACCCATTTACTTGTCTCCTTTTGCCCCAGTGGATATTATTCAAAAGAGAGCGTATAGCGTTTAGCGGATAGCGTATAGTGAAAAACAAAGAGACTTAAATACAATTCACGAAATACGATTCACTAGCTCTGTTGTGCGTGATGGGTATTGAGCAATACGGTGTCTCTGACTAGATGCTCAAGAGTCATAAGGGGCAACAGCAGGTGTTTCAACTCTTCTCATAGTAGTACTTAGACCGCGAATATACGACTTTACCCATAAAAAAGCCACTGTTGATCCGATGGTATTGCCTAACGCTATGCCCAACCATACCCCTATAAGGCCCATCTTCAGGATGAGGGCAAATAATATAGAGAATAGAAGTGTCAACGCAATACTGCGAACAATTGTTGCTATAAGAGCATTTATCCCCTTGCCCACACCCTGGAATATAGAAGAAGAAAACATCCCAAAGGCTGTTGCTAAATAAAAAAAGCACATTATCCTGAGAAAAACTACCAGGTCACTGGCAATGCGAGTTGCACCTTGGGCTCGGGTAAACACCGCCGTGATTTGAGGAGAGAGGAAAAAGACGGCAATACCTACTACCACCTCAATAATAATACCTATCTTTAAGGCATGCATAAGGGCTATATTGAGTTTTTTGAAAGCACCTTGACCAAAAGCAGCACCGCTGACTGAGACAACAGCGGTGGCAATCCCAAGAAGAGGGAGTGTCGCAATGGTTGCCACTCTCCATCCGGTAGTATAGACTGCCACTCCGTCGGTGCCGGCTACGCGAACCAGGATGAGATTTATAACCAACATCGTAAGTGACATAGAGAGCTGCTGTGCTGAGGCAGGCAAGCCAACTCTGAGGATATCTCCTACTATCTCCCTGTTGAATCGAAACTTATGGAAACTGAATGAGACGTAACTATCCTTCTTGAGAAAGAGCCAATTGAACAGGAGTAAGGATGTGATGGAAAAGGATAAAATGGTAGCCCAGGCAGCCCCAGCAACACCAAGCCCAAATGTATATATGAAAATGGGGTCCAGTACAATATTAATCACAGCTCCCAGCACCATAGCAAACATAGCTCTTTTTACATCTCCCTCACTGCGAAGTATAGCATTTGCTGTGTTCACGAAGAATATGACAAGGGTACCGGCGAACATTATCCTGGCATAGGATACTGCCATAGCAAGCGTCCTTCCGGCACCCAATAGGGTGAATATTTTCTCAGCAAAAATGAATAATGGGACAGTAAGAAAGACTGCCGCCAAGAACATTATGACAATAGTATGGGCTGCTACGTTATCTGCCCCTATTTTATCCATGGCTCCTATTCTACGGGATATAGCAGAACCACCTCCTAAACCCAGTCCCCTGCCTATAGCCATAGTCATAAAGAAAAAGGGGAAGAAAAAACCCACCGCGGATAAGGCATCTGCACCCAGCCCAGAGACCCATATAGCATCAACAAAATTATATATTGTTTGTACCGACATTGCAGCAATCATAGGTAAGGCGAGCTTGATGATAGCTTTCTTAGGTTCACCCAACAGAGTCTTAACGCCCTCAGTCTGTATTTCAGGGGAAGATGTATTTGGCATTTTTAGGCTTTTCTTCTAGAGATTCCTGCTGAGCCTCGACCGGCAGTTCTGGGTCGATGAGAAATCTGCTGCATTCTCTTAAATATTTTCTTGCGGTTTAGCTTTCTTATAGGAAATCGCCTTTGATAATTTTTCTGAGCCATAAAAATCGCCTCCTTTTGTGTTCATTGTTCATAGTTCATTGACTAAAAATCTCTGGCTATGAACCTTATTTTTCTATCGATGAACTATGAACTGATATATTTTCCCAGGATATCCCAGGAACCTTCTAATTCATACTCTCTAATCAAGCGTTCCATTTCCTGCGCTACCTTAGTCTGAGCAATAGTAATATCATCAGGATGACTGCGCAAGGAAAACTCATAAGCCTGTCTAATGGAAGTTCCAATATTGATTTTACTGATGCCATTTTGAATAGCCTGCATTATTGAGGACCTCTCAATACCTGAGCCTCCGTGTAAAACAAGAGGAATCTTAGTTACCTCAACTAGCTTTTTGAGATGTTCTATATCCAGGCGGGCAGAAATCTTCTTTTCATCTTTAGCTACACCACTTATGGCTCCGTGAACATTTCCTATAGCCACTGAAAGCCAATCCACTCCTGTCTCTTTCGCAAAACACTCAGCCTCTCTAATTCCGGTAAATCCTTTTTTAGTAGCGAAAAGCTCCTCATAAGGAGGAAGAGGACCATCTTCATGGCCGAGCACAGCTCCTAGTTCAGCCTCAACCGGCACATCACAATTATGGGCAAGTTCCACTACTTTTCTGGTAACAGAAATATTCTCTTCCAAGCTCAATCTTGACCCATCAACCATAACTGAGTCAAATTTAAGCTCAAGAGCCAATTTTATGAGATACTCCCAGTCAACCTTTTTCCCATCTTCATCAATTACCGGGACATGGTCTAGATGTAGGCGAGTAAATATTCGCTCTCCCAAAGCATAATACCTTTCGGCAACCTTCTGAAAACTACCCGCACCAAACTTTTCCACATCTGGCCGAGCAACTTCCACCAATCCAAAGGTGCGATGCTTTTTAAGGCTCTCTATAATAGGTTTAATCATGGGTATGTAGGCAACATTGAAGGCAGGAATCAAAATTCCCTGCCGGTATGCTTGCTTCATAATCTCATCAACAGAAGTCTTTTCTTCGATCATCAGGTTTTCTCCTTTCTAGTTTATATTATAACCGAGAACTATACTGCTAGTCCAGTTTTTCTAAGAATTTTCTCTTTTCCGTCATTGTTCGTAGTTCGTTGTTCATTGACCTGCTAGCCCGTTAGTTAATTGGTTAAATAGTTGATTTACTCCCTCCCCCCATCCCTCTCCCCGCAGGGAAGAAGGGAACGAGTATTAAGCGCGTAGAACTCAGACTCTTCTCTCTTTCTCTTGAGCAACAAGCGACTAGCAACGAGCAACCGATTAACTACTCACCACTTACCATCTTGTTGTTTTTTGTCAATGAACTATCTGCTAAGGTTTTCCTCTTTTCCGTCATTGCGAGACTGCCGAAGGCAGACGTGGCAATCTCAGGTTTTGTCTTTTTCACTATACGCTAATCTTAAGGGTTACATATTTTATGAGGACGGTATCCATTCTCTAAAGCTTCATTTCTGGTCTTAAAATAGACACGATTGCCAGGAATTACCTTGTGAGCTCTCTTGCAGCCCGGGTAATGAAAAACAGATGAGATCTTACTGGCTAGATAATAAGGTTCATCTGCTATCTCTCTGGCCACAAGAGTGTTCTCTTCCTCATATAGTTCGTAATTTAAAGGGATTAGAAGTTTCTTCTGGACTCTCTTGCTCAAAGAATTTAGCGGCACAAAAAGGTGAGGTTGCATTTCTTTGCGCGAGGGGATCTTCAGCATCTCTGAATAAGGCCCCGTCACCAACGCACCAATTTTACCGGAACCATCTTTGGCCAGTCTTGCCCAGGCTGGTTTTCCTGCCTCACTGCAAACACGATACCTATGAAAATCACCTAATTCAGTACACAGAAGAAGACTTCTTATGAGAACAGGCTTTCCTCCCACTAAAAGGTCAGAATGTCCCAGGGATTTCCAAATCATCTTATTATTTACTAATTGTATTTCTGTGGAGTATTTCCTTCAAATTTCTCTTGGGTACGTGAAGCACTCTCTTTTCATCCTTCCAGTACTTAACAGAATCTCGCAAGGGTTCTTTTAAAGGACTCTCTTTAGAATAACCTAGAGCTACTACTAAATCAATTATATATCTGGGAGGAATATTCAAGTTCTTCCTCAATGCTTCCCTATCAATAGCTCCTAAACAGCAAGAACCAATACCCTCTTCAAGGGCTGTCAAGGTTATATTCTCTGCAGCAAAGCCAACATCATGTTGGTATCCTTCAGTGCGAATATCTCTATTAATAAGGATAATAATATAAACCCTGGGTACTTCGAGCTCTACTGGTCTCCCATCTGTAATATATCCAGCCCACTTCAAAGTGGCAAAAACCTTATCCAAAAGATTTTCTTCATCAATTATTAGATACTCACAGGGCTGTAAATTTGCCGCAGAAGGAGCAAGTCTGGCTGCATTTACGCACCTTTCCAGTGCCGGATAGGAAACTCTCTTGTTTTCAAAACGCCTGATAGTTCTCCGCCTTACTATAGTCTCATATACTCCCATCTAGTTCCTCCTATTTTACTACTTTAAATACTTCCAGAAATACTTCAGAACAATTCCTCTTCCCTCTCCCCAGAGGGGAGAGGATTAAGGTGAGGGGACACAAGTATCTAGAATTTAGACCGTTTTTTCTTTTCTTCCAGATACGAGATACTAGACACGATTCACTGTTTTTTCCCATACCTCTTCATATATTTTTAAATCTTTCTGTGAAAAAAGAACAAAGCGCACTTCTTCAAAGGTGTATCCTTCAAGAAAATTTCGCACTGTAGAAAGAGCAATGTCAGCAGCACACTCAATAGGAAACCCATAGGCACCTGTACTAATAGAAGGAAAGGAAAGAGACCGAATACCCTTATCTCTAGCCAGGGAAAGGCTATTTTTATAGGCATTATGCAGTAGTGTGTCTTCCTTACGTTTTCCCCCTGACCAAACCGGACCAACAGTATGAATAACATATTTAGCCTTTAGGTTTCCTCCCGTAGTAATAACTGCCTCCCCGGTAGGACATCCTCCTTGTTTTGCCCGAATTTTTTTACATTCTTCCAGGATAGTCACACCGCCAGCCCGATGAATTGCCCCGTCCACTCCCCCTCCTCCCAGAAGAGTAGTATTAGCAGCATTGACTATTGCCTCTGTCTTTTGTTTAGTTATGTCTCCTTGAATTAAGGTGAGCTCGGTTTCATTTACCTTTGTCTGCATCATCTGGCTCCAATCTTTTAAATGTTTTTCTTTTTCTTTTCTCTCTCGGGTATTCAAGCTCTTGCACCAAATTCCGATAATAAGAATACTCCAAGAAAAGTCAGGAAAAGAGATTACTGAAAAAGTCTCTTTTCCGAACAGAATTACCCTAATGTCATTGCGAAGGACGAAGTCCTGAAGCAATCTCGAAGCAATCAGACAGAAACGGTACTTGACAAAATTCTGAAATGTAGTAAACTCCTAATAGTTATAGAGATATGAAAATACTAAAGCCTCACCTGCTTGAGGCGAAATAAGCCCTGCTACGGCAGGGCTTTCTTTTTGCAGAATTAACTTCCAGATTGTGGCTTCATGATATTGGGTTTCATGTTCTTTAGATACATGAACTGATGTGCTGCTTTCTTGAGCAAGCTGGACAATCTATCCTTCCCTGCTATAACTATTACCGTTTTATGTTTTCCTTTTAGGTATCTTATTAATTTAACAAAATCTCCATCCCCGCTGCATAATATACAAACCTCATAATCATCAAGATTGTCTACAGTATCTATTGTAAGCTCAACATCAAAATTACATTTATGCTTATACTTTTTTTCTTTAGCATCATACATCCTGTTAACAAGCTTTTTTCTTATTGTAAATCCTTTTTCCTCTAAAGATTTAAACTCTTGGTTTTTCTCTTTTCTCATATTCACGAAATCTTCTAAAGAAGACGCTGGGTATAAATCGAAGAATACAATCTTAGAAGGTACTCCTTCGTAGAAATAGATTTTGTTAATATTATACATTGAACTCAAAAACATCTTAAATTTTCCCCAGTCGATATTCCACTTATACTTCTCTAAATAATAATGATAGTTTCTATAATCAATGAAGACGCTTGCCTTGGGTTTATTCTCCGCACCAGTAATTTTCCCCTCCTCTAAATTCTCTTTAGTAGTTCTTTTTCTCATATATTTCTTCTTTCACTTACTCCAACGTTAAATCAGAATAAATCTGAATGCAAGCTAATCTCCTAACTTTCTCTGATTCTGCCTACAAAATCATATGAAACTCACAGAAAACTATCTGGACACGTCCTAATATCATTGACTTTGGCCAGCAGAAGTTCAAACTCTAAATTCCTCGCTTTAGTCCCAAGTAGGTATTCTTTATCTTCGATCTCCCCATACCCCGCCCACAAAACAAAAACTCAAACTCAATAAAGCAATAGCCAGTAACTTTTTATTTCTCATCCTCTTCTCCCTTGTCTATATAAAGTGCAATTGCCAGTCCTTGAAATTGCTAGTTTCAGAAATTGCTATAATCTGATAATTGCTCCTATGCTAAACATACCACTCAGGTCAATGGTGATTCCTTCGATGCGTTGCCCATCGTATTCACGAACACTACGAAAATCCTCCATTCTTACCTTTGGCAAAATATAGACTTCCCCCTGCAAAATAACCGCCCCAGTGCCAAGTCTAAAGCCGGCCAAGATTTGAAAGAGGATAGGTCTTTCAGTCTCTTCCCCCCTGCTCCACCAGACAGGGCTAGCACGGATTGATATAGTCTCGTCCCATTGAAACTTAGTCATAAATTAGCCTAGCCCTGCTCCGATATAGTAAGACAGTGCTTTTTCAGAAGTAACGGTATGGATTCCCGATACTGTATAGGCGTTGACATTCAGGTTATATTTTGCCTTATACCCAGTCCAACCGTAGCCGTCTTTTACGCTTATCTGCGTATTAAAAGTGCTCCATTCCCCTCGGAATTTGAAATTGCGGGTGATAGCATACTCCACAATTAACCCACGCACTTCTCCACCTTCAAAATCTAAGTCCGCCTCCCAGAAATCACTTGACAGGTTAAGATAATCTTTTAGTTCGCCAAAACTCGGAGTATACTGGCCAATTAGACCGCCAAAACTCAGCCGTCTGAACCCGTCTGGCTCATTCTGAAAGGCAAAAGCCCCCACTGAAAGAATTAGAACCAAAACCAGCACTAACGATAAACCCTTTTTCATTCGCTTCTCACCTCCTCCTTACCCTACTCAATAGTTTTTGTGCCAGGTTATTTTGAGGAGAGATATTTCCCCTCCCAGAAGAGTGGTATTGGCAGCATTGACTATTGCCTCTGTCTCTTGTTCAGTTATATCTCCTTCAATTAAGGTAATCTCGGTTCTATTTACCTTTGTCTGCATCATCTAGCTCCAATCTTTCAGATATTGTTTTTTCAAAGCCCCTCTGGGTAGGCCTATAATATTTTCTATTCTCCAATTCTTCCGGTAAAAACGTCTGCTCTACTTTAGCTTGAGGGAAGCTATGAGGATACTTATAATTCTTGCCATAACCCAGTTCTTTCATCAAAGGAGTAACTGGATTCCGAAGATGCAAAGGCACCGGTAAATTTAATGTCTTTTTTACATCTTCTTTGGCTGTTAGAAGACCTGCGTAAGAAGCGTTAGATTTAGGAGCAGAGGCAAGGTAAGTAGCTGCTTGAGCTAGATTAATTTGAGCCTCGGGTAGGCCTACAAACTCTACTGCCTGGGCAGCAGCGGTAGCTATCGATAAAGCCTGAGGATCAGCATTTCCCACATCCTCTGAGGCAAAAATAACCATTCTTCTGGCAATGAAACGGGGATCTTCACTGGCTTCAATCATCCTGGCAAGCCAGTACAGAGCTGCATCTGGATCAGACCCCCGCATAGACTTAATAAAGGCAGAAATAACATTATAGTGTTCCTCACCTGCTTTATCGTACAAAAGGGCTCTACTCTGCAGAACTTCCCTGGCTGTTTTAATATCAATATGACGTATGCCTTTGTCATTTGGCCTACTGGTTTCAGTAGCTATCTCTAGAGCATTTATAACTACCCTGGCATCCCCATTGGAACTATCAATAATCAAATGCAAAGCTTCCGAGTCGAGCTCTATCTTATATCGACCCAATCCCCTTTCTTTATTCTTTATTGCCCGAGTTAAAATCTTCTTGATTTCGTCGGAAGTTAACCTTTTTAAAACAAAAATTTTCACTCGCGAAAGAAGTGGCCCGATAACTTCAAAGGAAGGGTTCTCAGTGGTAGCACCAATCAAAACAATAGTCCCGTTCTCAACATGAGGCAGAAAGGCATCCTGTTGGGCCTTATTAAACCTATGGATTTCATCGATAAAAAGAATGGTCTTCTGATTATAGACTTTTAGCCTGACTCTTGCTTCTTTTACTACTTTCCTGACCTCGGCTACCCCAGAGGTAACAGCAGAGAACTGAACAAAGTGTGAACGGACAAGATGAGCAACAATACGAGCCAAAGTTGTCTTTCCTGAGCCAGGAGGTCCCCAGAAAATCATAGAAACAAGTTTATCTTCCTCCAGCATCTTTCGTAATATTTTACCCTTTCCTATGATATGCTCCTGCCCTACAAACTCATCCAATGTTTCTGGTCGAATTCGATCAGCCAGAGGAGCCTGCTCCTTTGCTTTATCTATTTTTTTCTGGGAGAATAGATTCTTTTCCATTATCCTGCTCTCTTCCTATCTGCCATTATATCAGAAATTTCCTCCTTGAAAAGTCTCAATTCTATTACTTGAAGTATAGGAATTTCAAAAAGCTCTGCAAAATGCAAAAAAGTTCTTCCTTAACTTAGAAGCTTGGAGATTTATACGGCTACCGAAGGACATTCTTTAGAAGAGAGCGTATAGCGTTTAGCGGATAGCGTATAGTGAAAAAACAAAACAACTATAACAAAATAATACTCTCCTCTCCCTACCGGGGAGAGGATTAAGGTGAGGGAGTGTGAACCACAAACAAGATGGTGAATTATCTTTTTTAGCTTTAGGCTTTTTGTCTTAATGATTTATCCTATACGCTAAACACTACCCGCTATACGCTAGAAAGAAATTGTCCTGAGGTATTCCTTGATAATCATTCTATTTTCTGCTAGAATATAATATATCTTAATTTCTTCCCTGTCTTATTAACGAATCAACTAGTTATAAGTATTAGAAAATAAAATAGTAGAAGGGAAAGGAGATTTAGAAATGATTTTAAAATCAGGAGAGGAAAAAAGAAGAGAGGATAAAGCTATAGTTGAGGAATTTAAGGGGGATAAGGGCTCTGAGGAATCTTTGCAGGGAGAAGGAAACGTTTTTTTAACCACTCAAAGACTGGTCTTGGAAAAGGAAGCGGAAGGTAAAACAGTTACCGTATTTGAGTTTCCCTTGAAAGCAGTTGACGAGGTTAAGGTAAAGGGATTTATAGGTAAGGTTTTATTACTAAAAGTTGTCCTTAAAAAAATAAACTCAGCTATCAAGGGAATAGACTTTTCTGGCAAAAAAGGATTTGCCAATCTGAAAATTAAGGTAAATGACCCAAAGGGATATGCTGATGAAATAAGTTTTAGAAGCAGAAAAACATAAAACAAGACAAAGAGGAAAAGGAATGGGCATCTGAATGGTTAGGGAAATAACAATTGCACCAGATTTTACGCCAGGATTCGTTGAAGTAGGAGGTAAAATTCCTAAATTCCAATATCAAAAATCCTTAAAGCAAGAATTAAAGGAGAAAAATCTCACTCAAGAGATGTGTCTGAACTTTCTTAAATGTATGTTATTAATTAGAAATTTAGAGGAAATGATCCGGGAACTTAATGAAAATAAAGGTAGATACGGACCCGTTAAATATCTATACAGTGGAGCCTCACATATCTCTATCGGTCAGGAGGCTATTCCTACTGGCGCTATAGCTGCCATTTCAGCAAGTGATTATATTACCAGTAGCCACCGAGGACATGGAGACGGTCTGGCTAAAGGTTATTTCGCTCTCAAAGAAATGAGAGATACTGACTTAGCTAAACTCATTAAAAGCAAAGAGAAAATCAGCCGCTATTTGGAAATCTCTGCAAATAATAAAAACCATGAGGAATTATTAGAAGGGGCACTAAGAGTATATCTTTACAGAATCATAGCTGAATTATTTGGCAAAGAGGAAGGCTGCTGCAAAGGAAGAGGCGGGGGAATGCACATAGCTGACTTTAGTAAGGGCCACCTGGGAGCAAATGCTATTGTGGGAGGAAGTCTGGCTATGGCTGTGGGAGCTGCTATCGCTTCAAGGAACCTTCAGGATAAAAAAGTAGTAATATGCTTAGCTGGAGATGGTGCTTTCAATAATGGCATTGCTCACGAGGCGATGAATATGGCTACTATGGCTCAATTCACCAATGGTTTGATGAGCAAAGAATTCGGGGTTCCTGCTATCTTTGCCATTATTAACAACCAGTACGGAATGACAGGGCAGCAACGAGGTGAAGTAACAGGAATAGATTTTCTTGCTGAAAGAGGATTCGGTTATAATAAAGAAGGAATGTACGCCGAAATCGTTAATGGTATGGATGTATTAGCTGTTATGGATGCAACCAAAAGAGCCGTAAAGCGGGCAAGGGATGGTAAGGGACCTATGCTTTTGGAATTTTGGTGCTCTCGCTATAAGGGACATTCATTGAGCGACCGACTGGATAAAAAGGAAGATGAAACCTATCGCACTATGAAGGAGTTAGAGGCCTGGCAAAAGATAGATCCTGTGCGAACTTTTTCGCATAAACTAATAAAAGAAGGGGTTATCAGTGAAAAAGACTTTGCCCATTTAGAAAAGCAGTCCAGACAGAGAAATGAAGATATGGCTTTAAAGGCAATGGACTCTCCCAGTCCTGACCCAAAAAATATCTACTTTGGTCTATTTAGTAATACTAACTCAAATGAGGTTCCTCCTCAATTTAGAAATGCTCCTATTCTTAAAAAACCAGAGTTCTTGGAGCGAGACCCCGATATGGAAATTACCTATAGAGAAGCGATTAATGAGGCACTATTTGAGGAAATGAGACGGGACAAAAGAGTTCTTCTGTGGGGAGAAGACATCGCTGATTATGGGGGAGCTTTTAAGGCTACCAGAGGATTAATGGAAATAATGGGAAGAGAGCGGGTTTTTAATACGGCTATTTCCGAATCAGCTATTATTGGTGCTGGCATGGGAGCAGCTTTAAGGGGAATGAGACCCGTAGTAGAAATTATGTACATTGATTTCATCTTGCAGGCTATGGACCAATTGGCAAATCAGGCAGCAAAATGGAAATATATGTCCGGCGGTCAACCAACTATACCCTTGACAATAAGAACAACTATCGGCGGTGGAAAAGGATATGCCGGACAACATGCTCAAAGTCTGGAGGCGATATTAGCACATTTTCCGGGATTAAAAATTGCTCTACCCTCTAATGCCTACGATGCAAAAGGAATGCTCAAAGCAGCCATTAGAGATGATAATCCGGTAATAGTTATTGAACATCAGAATCTTTATAGGCATCCTTTTGGCAAAAGTATGGTGGCCAAAGAAGAATATGTAGTTCCTTTAGGAAAGGCAAAAATTAGGCGCCAATTAGACGAATCCAAAACTGGCGTAACGGTAATTTCCTGGTCCTATATGGTCTCCTTGGCGCTACAAGCAGCCGAACAATTAAGTAAGGAAGGTATCGAAACCGAGGTAATTGACCTTCGTACTCTTTATCCCCTTGACATTGAGACCCTGGTCAAATCTGTGCAAAAAACAGGAAAAGCGGTAATAGTCCACCAGGCTGTCCGTTTTATGGGCTTTGGAGCAGAAGTAGCCGCTCAATTACAAGAAAAAGCATTTGACTATCTGGATAGCCCTGTACTTAGAGTAGCTGCTCCTGATGTTCCCCCTCCAGCAGCTCCTGTGTTAGAGAAGGCATTTATGCCCGGGGAGGAAGAAATTATGGGGGCAGTGAAAAAATTGACATAGTCATCCATGCGTAAAAAAAGAGTATCCGAATCCAGGGTAAAACTTACTGAGATTGTTTTCCCGGAAGACACTAATCCCTACGGAAGTCTTTTTGGCGGACGGCTGGTCTCACTTATGGATAAAGCAGCTTTTCTTTGCGCCACCAGACATGCCCGAAAAAATTGTGTAACTGCCAGTATGGATAGGTTAGATTTCCTTGCTCCCATAGGCAAGGGGTATATCGTAGAGATAGAAGCTCATATTAATTATGTTGCCCGTAGCTCCATGGAAATTGAACTGAATGTCTCTGCTGAAGATACGCTCAGCGGCAAGCACCTGAAAGCATGTTATGCCTATTTCACTCTGGTGGCTCTCGATTCAGCAGGAAAACCTTCTCCTGCCCCCCAACTTGAGCTTCAAGGGGAAGAAGAATACAACCGGTTTCAGGCAGGGAAGAACCGACACGAGGAACGCCTGAGAACAAGAATTCGCTAGTAGCATCGAATCGGAACAAAACCCGCCTTGTAATTATAAGAAACACCTAAGGACACCCTCTCTCCCCACCGGGGAGAGGATTAAGGTGAGGGGACACAAGTAACGAATTCCAAGACTATTTCAAGATTTCTGCCATTAAGTCAAAATCTATCCCGCCCAGATATTCATAGAGAATCTCTTTATCTGATATGTCCCAACCTTCTATTATGACTAGCGTTTCATCATCAGGAGTGAGAGATAATTTTCCTGTCTTGTCCTCAGAGGAAAATTCCTCCACAATTGTTATTCTCTCACCAGCAATTCTCTTTTTTTCCAATTTGGTATTGGGCTGAGCAGCTGCCAGAGCTGGATTCTTCAAGAACACCGCTATTTGTTGCAGGAGCATAGATTGAGCTCCTATAGAGATTTCTATGGTTTCATCTGAGTTTTCTTTGTAGTATTTTCTGGTTACACCAAGACCTTGGCCCAATCCAAAAAACCCAAAGGCTCCTGCCTCACTCTCTTGTTCCTCCATTGTCCAGCCAGATAATGGGTCAGGAAGAGCATTCCTTAATTCATCTACCTGCAGCGATTGAATCTGAGCAATAGCAAAATTAAGCTCCTCTATTGCTTCCGAATAGTCCCCATCTTCGTATGCTTCCTTAGCATAGTCTATCCCCTCCAAGACTTCATCGGCGCAAGCCGATACCACCAAAGCCAAAGCCAATATCACTACCACTCCTACTCCTACTAATTTTTTCATCCTGCTACCTCCTCCTTATATCTTCTGTATTCTCAGTCTTCTAACCACTACAATAACTTTTTCTCATTCTATCTAAAATATAAAAAACCGTCAATTCTTGCTTTAAGAAGAATCTGTTTCAGAAAAAATGGGCTTTTTCTGCTAATTCATAGCCGCTTTTTGCCCCTCTAGATAAAGCTATTTCTAAATAGGCTGCCTGAGAATTGTAATAAGGAGGTCCCTTTCGGGAAAATAGAGTGAGTATTCTACCTGCCTGTCCCACAGAAACCCCTTCACAGGGCTGATGACTTCTAATGAGGGTCCTCACTCCTAGTTTAGTAAGTATATCCATAGTCAGCTTCTCTCCGAAAATTCTGCCTGCACCCCTGGGAGAAGGATAATCCTCCTTCCTCTCTCCCGGATCGTTCCACAATATCTCCTTTAAATAGTCTGTCCTGGGATGGGTCTGATGAGCATAGGCTATTTCATCTACTGAATTAATGCCCTGAGGTAAGCCGCCGTGCAGCATTAGATATTTTCCCTCCACAATCACGCTGTGATGCAGTCTATCAAAAAGCTCTTGCAGGTGGGCATAAACTTCTTTTCCTTTATCTCCGTATTTTCTTACCAAAAAAAAAGGAAGATCATGAGGATGAACCTTTAAATCTCTAGGCCCCTCATGATTACCTCTCAACAGAATAATTTTCTTCCTAAAGAGGTTTTTAAGCTTCAAAATAAGGCAGTAGACTTCGATGGATTCTTCCCCTCTATCTCCATAATCTCCCAGGAAAACTAGATAAGGCGAATTTTCATTCTTTTCTTCCATATAACCACTCCTGGCAAGAATGTAAGTTAGGCTTTTCATGTCTCCGTGCAAGTCTCCTACCAGCAAAGCTTTACCTTTCAGAGGAAGATAGACCAAACCACCTCTGATTACCTGCTCACCAGTTTTTCCTTCTTCTCTCTCTTTTTCCAAAATCACATTAACTTCCTCAATAAGAGTAGAAAAATCATCTGCATTAAGAAAAGAGGCCTTTTCAATCAATTCCTTCATTCTCATATCAGGAATGATACGTCTCTGTGGCGAAAAGTCAAGAAACGCCAAAAGACGATTCCTCCCTGTAATCATTTTTGGTTAATTGGTTAAATGGTTAATTCCCCTCACCCTATCCCTCTCCCCACAGGAGAGAGGGCACTACTCACTACTCGCCAATTAACCACTCACCATTCACCATTCACTACTTTTGGGGAATGTCCTTCGGCAGCGATGTGATAGAAGAAGTGCCGAAGGACAATTTCCAGGGATACTTGACTTTTTTTTGCTATGTGTTACTATTCTTATAATAGTAATACCTCCAGATATAATTAAAAAATGCCGCAGAATGGGGGTGAGTCTAATGGAAGAAATAATGAGATTTGGGGTCTCCATGGAGAAAAATCTTTTAACGAGCTTTGATGAATTGATCTCCAGGAAAGGATACACTAATAGGTCTGAGGCGTTCAGAGACCTCGTCAGAGAGCATCTAGTGGAAGAAGAGTGGAGGACAGAGAAGAAAGAGATGATAGGGACAATCACCATTGTTTATAACCATCATACACGGGGACTCTCAGATACTCTAACTGATCTCCAGCACCAATTCCTTAACCTGGCAATCTCTACTATGCATGTACATCTAGATGAAGTTAATTGCCTCGAGGTTCTAATAGTTAAGGGAAGGGCAGATAAAATTAAATTTATCGCCGATAAACTGATAAGCATCCGTGGGGTAAAGCATGGAAAGCTAACTATGACCACTACGGGAAAAGAGCTGTCCTAGGAGGCTGGTGAAAAAGTTTTTTGTAGAGGTTTCATTTATGAAACCCGTTTTGCTAAGGGGTCCGATAAATCGGACCTCTACTTTTTGAGAGGAAGATTTATGCATATTTCAGATGGTGTTTTATCGGCCCCGGTGTGGATTGGAGGCTACGCCGCTGCTGCCACTATTATAGCAGCTACCATCAAGAAAATAAAAGTGGATAATATGCCCAAGGTAGCGGTAATGACTTCCGCTTTCTTTGTTGCCTCTCTAATCCGTGTCCCTCTCGGCCCCACCAGTGTGCACCTTATCTTGAGTGGTCTGGTAGGGATAATTCTGGGACCGGCTGCTTTTATATCAATTTTTATTGGTCTTGTTCTGCAAGCTTTTCTCTTTCAGCACGGTGGTATCACTACTATTGGAATCAACGCCATTATGATGGGGACGCCGGCTTTCCTGGCTTATAAAATATTCAATCTAAGAAAAAACTTTAACTTTGAAGCTAATGAATTCATTTTTGGAGCTCTGGCTGGTGCCTCTGGGGTCTTCCTGGGAACCCTGATTCTGGCATTGGCCTTAATAACTACAGGGAGTGAGTTTATGGGGGTGGCCAAATATGCGGCGCTGGCCCATCTGCCCGTGATCATCATCGAGGCAATCATAACCGGCTTCATTGCTTCGTTTCTAATGAAGGTAAAACCGGAGATTCTGAAGGGGAGGTGATGGAAATGTAGATGACTACCCTAACGCCTAAATGTATAGCAAATTAGCTCATAGCTGATAGCTCATAGTAAATTCAAAATAAAGTTCAAGTTACCCCCCCTCTCCCTTCCCTCTCCCCCTGTGGGGAGAGGATTGAGGTGAGGGGAAAAAAGAAATTTCTATACTATTAAAGTATGGTAATGTCAAAATTTTATGATAGACAGGAGAATAAGATGAAAAAAATTAGTATAATGGTACTGATTATGACCTGCCTGGTTATTGGATGGGTAGTAAGCGCAAGTGCTCACTTTGGCGCGCTAATCCCTTCTGACGATATCGTCACCCAAGAAGATAGTAAAACCATAACCTTAGAAGTAAAGTTCCTTCACCCCATGGAAGGTGACTACATGGAGATGGAAAAGCCAAAGGAGTTTGGGGTAGTAATTGGCGGAGTGAATGTGGATTTATTAGGGACTCTCAAGGCAGAGAAAGGAAGATGGGTTAACCAGACGGAAGATTTTACCTATTGGCAAACTACTTATAAAATCAAGAGGCCTGGCGACTATACGTTTTACGTTGAACCCAAACCATACTGGGAGCCGGCCGAGGATTGTTACATTATTCACTATACCAAAGTATGCATAGACGCACTGGGGCTGGAAGAAGGTTGGGATGACGAAATTGGTTTGGAGACGGAGATTGTACCTCTAACAAGACCATATGGATTGTGGACCGGTAATCTATTCACCGGAGTGGTGAAGGTCAAAGGAAAACCAGTACCTTATGCAGAAGTAGAAGTAGAATATTACAATAAAGATGGTACGATAAAACCTCCTGCCGATCCTTATGTTACTCAGGTAGTCAAGGCCGATAAGAATGGGGTATTCTCCTATGCTATGCCAAAAGCGGGATGGTGGGCATTTGCCGCTCTGAATGAAGCCTTATGGACAATTAAGCGGCCTGATGGGGAAGATAAACCTGTTGAGATTGGTGCCGTTTATTGGGTAAAAACCAGAGATATGAAATAGCGGGTCGAAATTACCATTTTTTCGTTGCTGGTTACTCACGTCTCGTCAATTAATCTCTCTGATACTCGTCTTGATTTCATTCCTTGTTCTTCTTTTTTCCTGCGGAAGAGGAAAGGCACGAGCGACAAGTAACCAGCAACGAGCGACGAAAAAGGAGCTATAATGAGAAAAAATAATTTAGCCGGAAGAATTCTTGATTACCATAGGCTCTTAATCAGTCTTGCCTTCTTAATTTTGCTGTTGTTAATGCCAGTCTCTGTTGTCTTTGCTCATAAGGTAAATATCTTTGCATACGCAGAAGGCGATACCGTATATACGGAAAGTTATTTCTCTGATGGGATAAAGGTAAAAGGTGGAATAGTGGAAGTTTATGATAGCCAGGGAACTAAACTGCTGGAGGGCAAGACCGATGAAAATGGGAAATTTGATTTTAAGCTCCCCAAGAAAGACGATTTGAAGATAGTCCTTCTTGCTAGCCTGGGTCACAAAAATTCATATACTCTCTCAGCAGATGAACTAGCCGGTATCATAGCGAGCGAGAAGGTACAAGAACCAGAATCCATAGAGTCCGAAGTCAAAGAAGTCATGCAAGTGGATTTAGAGCAAATCAAAAGAATCATAGACAGCTCTCTTGATGAAAAGCTAAAGCCGATTATGAGACAACTGACCAGGGCGCAGCAAAAAGAAGTATCCTTTACAGAAGTGGTAGGTGGGATTGGTTATATCTTTGGCATTATGGGGATCATTTTGTATTTTGCTAGCAAAAAAAAGAAGGGTGAAAAGAAGAATGCATCTACCCGAGATTGACAAATTTGCCCATCTTAAATCGCCCTTGCATTCGTGGGATGCAAGAGTAAAAATAGTTTCTATTTCTACCTTAATCCTCTCTATTGTACTCCTGGAAGATATTAGAGTGGCCTTTCTTGGACTTGTTCTGGCCATCATTTTAGTCTTCTTGTCCAAAATTCCTTTATCTTTTGTCTTTGTTCATCTGAGATGGGTTCTTTTCTTTGTTCTAGCCCTTTTTGTCGTCATCTCTCTCACCGTTCCCGGCAATCTCTTAATGAAACTCTCTTTTTTGAGCATCTCCCGGGAAGGGGTCAGACTCAGCCTTTTAATAAGTTTGAGAGCAATTAGCGCTGCCCTACTTATATTTCCTATGCTGGGGACAACCAGGTTTTATTTGACTCTCAAGGCTCTTCAAAAAATAAAGATTCCAGCTCAGCTCATTCAACTCCTTATGTTCACCTACCGATACATCTTTTTTTTCCTGGATGAAGAAAGAAGAGTGTTTATTGGTGCTACTTCCAGGGGTTTTGTCAGAAAAACAAATCTTTTTAGCCTAAAAACTATAGGAAGCCTGGTGGGGATGCTGTTAGTTCATAGTTTTGAGAGAACAGAGCGCATCAGGGATGCTATGGTCTCCCGGGGCTATAATGGCAGATTAAAGACACTGGATGAATTTACTCTCAGTGCTAAAGATTTTATTAAAGCATCACTCATTATAGCTATTGCATTATTATTAAATCTTTCCAGGTGGATAAGATGAGGATAACCAGTGAATCGTATCTAGTGTAGCGTAAAGCTAAAAACTAAAAGCGAAAAGACATAATTCAAAATTTAAAACTTATTTTTCTTTCTTTGAATTTGATTTTGAATTTTACGCTATGGTTTTGCATTTTTCGCTTTACGTTTTGCCTTTTTTATGCTCTGTAGTTAAATATGATAAAGCTGAATGGTTAAGAAATGAAGAAGATAATAAGAGTAAAAAATCTCGAATATACCTATCCAGATAATACCAATGCTCTTAAAGGGATAGATTTAGATATCTTTAAGGGCGAATCCATTGGTCTCATCGGACCCAATGGCGCAGGTAAATCTACTCTCCTTCTTCATCTAAATGGGATTCTTCGGCAAGGACGTGATTCAATTGAAATTCTGGACATGAAGGTGGAGGAAAAAAACCTTACAAAAATCAGACAGAAAGTAGCCATAGTCTTCCAGCAGCCAGATGATCAGCTCTTTATGCCCACAGTTTTTGATGATGTTGCTTTTGGTCCAATAAATACCGGCTATTCTGAAGAAAAAGTGAGAAAGAAGGTAAAGGAAGCATTAAAAGAGGTCGGGATGGCAGGTTATGAAAAAAGATGTCCCCATCATTTGAGCCTTGGGGAAAAGAAGAGGATTTCTCTAGCTACCGTTTTATCAATGCAGCCGGAAATTCTGATTGTGGATGAGCCCACCAGTAATCTGGACCCTAGAGCAAGAAGACACTTAATAGAGCTACTTAAGAATCTTACTCTGACCAAAATAGTTGCTGGTCATGACCTGGAATTGATTCTCGAAATTTGTCAACGGGTTATTCTCTTAGATGAAGGCAAAATAGTTACTAACGGAGAAGCGAGAGAAGTTCTGAGCAATAAATCGCTTATGGAATATCACGGCCTGGAGGTACCTTTGTCCCTCAAGTATAGATAGTCAGTTCAATTTCCTCATCTAAACAAGACATTCCAGGAGAACTCTTTCCCAAGGTCTAAACCTAAATGCCCAATCATCTTGGCATATTATACTTTTTTAATATGATTAAGTCAGACACTTTGCCATGATAAGAAGCTATTCAACTCTCCAGCTCATAGATTTTTTGGAAGGAAAAAAAAGATGAGCTCTAAATTCCATTGGTTGCTGAACTGGCTGTATTTTAATTATGGAGGCAAGAATGCATAAGCTAAATGGGATATTTTTACTCTTAATATTTGCTCTCTCGTTTACATCCCTAGCGGTTGCAAAGGACTTAGATCTTACCATAGTTTACGATAATAATCCCTATAACGAAGAACTGGAAACAAGATGGGGCTTTTCCTGTTTGGTAGAAGGACTTGAGAAAACTATTCTTTTTGATGTCGGCGGTGAAGGTTCGGTGCTTCTTAACAATATGGAAAAACTCAAGATTGATCCTAAAAAAGTAAATGTAATAGTCCTTTCTCATATTCACTATGACCATATTGGTGGACTATCTGATTTTTTGAAGAAAAATTCTCTTATCACTGTCTATATACCAAAATCTTTTCCTCAAAGTATCAAAGATAAAGTCAAAAAGGTAGGTGCCGAATTGGTTGAGGTTCATAGCTTAACAGAAATCTGCAAAAATGCCTATTCCACAGGAGAACTTGGAACTTGGATAAAAGAGGAGTCTCTTATAATAAAAACATCCAAAGGGTTGGTAGTAATTACAGGTTGTGCTCATCCGGGAGTTGTAAATATCGTTGAGAAAGCAAAAGAGATGCTTAAAACCGATGTCTATTTAGTATTAGGTGGTTTTCATTTGTGCTGGATGAATCTCTGGCAGATCAAGGGTATTGCCAAGGGGTTAAAAGAACAAAAGGTTAAGAAAGTAGCTCCCTGTCATTGCTCAGGTGATCTTGCCAGAAAACTGTTTAAAAAAGCCTATGGAAAGGACTTTATTCTTTCAGGTGCAGGAAAAAAGATAAAAATAAAGGATGCTTTCTAATTGTTTGAGATTACTAATAGCTGGTTTTACTATGGGTTGGGGTCCCTGCCTTGCCTATACTGCTCCGTTGCTTTTGCCTTATATTGGGGCCACAAGAAGAAATTGGCAGGATGGCTTAAAAGTTGCTTTAGTCTTTTCGATTGGGAGGCTTTTGGCTCTTGCCATTTTGGGTGGACTTGCCACTGTGGCTTTTAGCTCTATCAATCGATTTTTTCCACCTCAAAAGTCCGGTTGGCTCTATTTAATGGTGGCCTTTTTTATGATAAC
>Ga0307438_1000636_pt1 | contig 25714 bp, 23 predicted proteins | sample SalMarWE160110MG_FD_202144 | JGI IMG/M metagenome (GOLD analysis project Ga0307438, IMG submission 202144) | Salt marsh sediment microbial communities from the Plum Island Ecosystem LTER, Massachusetts, United States - WE1603-110 | ecosystem: Environmental > Aquatic > Marine > Intertidal zone >... | reverse complement strand
AGGTCATACAATATTTCGTACAATCGTGATTGCCTGGTGTAGATACTGTCTAACCCTGAGGTGTAAGCACCCCAATTTTCATCAAGAGTATTCCTTGTTGGACCGAATACACCCTTTGCAACATCCTTGATACTTCCAATATTGTTAATGACAGATTGAAATCCAGCTTGGGGTATCCTGTACCATACATCAAGACCCCTTTCAACACAGAATTTTCTCCAGGCTCCTGTTTCGCCGAGCTCAGTTCTCCAGGCACTGGACGGTTGACTCTGGACTGTATCTTCTGGATCTGGAATCAACGCATTTATTAAAGCTACTCGAAGCTCTACAAAATAAATTAATTCGTCGAGAGAGAGCTCATCGGCTTGATCGCTTAGATAAACTTCAAAAGCCTGTTCGCCAGTTCCAGTTAGTACCCCAATGGAATTCTCCGAGAGAGTTTTTGCATTTTCTAAATAATCGAATAAGTGTATATAGTAGTCATTTAAATCCTCAAAACTGGAAGTATAATCATTGGCAAGAGAGAACACGGCTTGGTTCCCGGAGTAAAGCAGCTCATCGATCATGTCCACATTTGCGGTGAACTGATCGACCATCTCGTGTAGTTTATTCCTGTATTCCGTTATATCATCCCTGGTACCCTCTGCATTTTCTTTATTGGAATTTGCTTTTGATTCATCGAAGGCAAACCCGGTCTGGAAGGTCAACTGTTCTCCATCAACCGTTCTGGTTTCATAGGTGGGTGCGCCGACCGGGTTTACGACACCGATTTCCTGAATAGAGGGTAAGTCCCCGGTAAGCAGATTTTCATATTGCTGGAGGGTTCCGTTAACAGACTCGGTTTTGCCACCGAGTGCTTCAATGGATTGAGCAATATTATCCTCCTCAACGCTCAGAGCATCTTTACCGTTTTTCATTGAATTGGTTGCAGGAGAAATTATATCATTCAAGGTACTTTCCAGTTCATGATTATAGTGAGGACCATATTCGTAGTCCGCTGTATACAATGCAAGGAATGCAAATTGTACATAAATATTTCCGGTTAAGTTATTAATCAATTGCTGCCCCGCGGCTTCAATCTGTTCATTGCTCATATCGGCAAGGGAGTTAAAGGCTTCATCCATTTTCCCCTGAAGGTTATCTATCTTTGATTCCATTTGACTCGACATATTCTTTGCGCTTGAAATCAGGTTATCGTATTTGGAGTTTCTGCCCTCCCCTCCATCGAAACCATTACTTCCGGCACTGATCCACAGACTACCGTTGAAAACCTCGACCCAGAAGATTTCTGCACTGAAATGCCCAACAGCATAGATAAGAAAATCAGGACTCCCTATAAAGGCGCCCTCGAGCCCGCCGGAAACACCTACAAGCCCGCCCAATATCTCGCCGTGAGCGTACAGACTTGCGTAGGCACCCCAGCTCACGTTTCTCTGGTACCAGAACATGCTTTCAAAATCGATACCTCCGGAGAGAACGTAGATATTAAAGCCTGCATGAAATTCCGCTGCAAGCATAAATCCAGGAGCACCCAGGAAGAAATCTAAACCGAGTTCCGCAAGGTCGATAGCGGGTATCAGGGTTACATTGCCGCTTAATTCCACTCCCCAGACGTCCTCTCCAAAAACATATATTAGACCCTCTCCATTTCCTTCTATGAGTCCGTAGAACTTGACTTCCGTATAAAAAGTACCTGCCAGGTATGCCGGGTTCCAGCTTACTTCAAGACCGAAATAACCCCAGCATTTATCTTCAAGAGCCCAGATTTCCGCATCGATAGACCAGTAGTTTTCTGTTAAAGCCATTAATGCATTCCCCCTAACGAGTTCCGGTTCTGCCACATACATATCTGCGTATAGAAGTACAGCAAAGTTACCAGGGCTGGGTTCTATTTCGTTGTAATTTACATTATCTTTGTAGTCATCACTGAAACCACACATAACTTTCACAATATCTATATCAGCCGGGTCTGGATTATAAAAGAAACCGCCGCCGACCCCAGTTAAATATACGGGGGGAACGACAGGGATATCCAGCCCCGAAGCTGCCAGGAAGAGGCCGAATGTAGGTTCATTAGCATTATTTTTTCCAATTTTTCCAACCGCGATTCCCTTTATATCGTTGGGAAGTTCAACTGAACCGGCAAGCCTTAGAAGTTCTCCCGTGTATTCAATGTCGGCATGGAGTTTGACGCTTCCCCCAATATCTGCTTCAACGCCGTTTAAAAAGAAGTTTGTGTCACTATTTTTCTCGAAGATAAGAAGTCTGTCAAATTCACCGCTGAAGACTGTTGAGCCGCCGTAACCCACAGAAACCGAACCATTTAACTGGGAATAGCTATCGACCTCTATCCCTGTTGAATCTATGCTGCCGTCTCCTTCCCTCATCTCCTCGTCACTTGATGTATTCTTTTTAAGGTTGAGTGTGGTTGGACTCTCGCTAAAACCTATGGAACCAACAGAAACATTAACCACGTCCTTGATATTAAGCTCTCCACTGCAATTCTCTAAATTGATAAAGCCATTATCATTAACCAAAAGGTTTGCAAATCCGATACTTCCGTCCACACCCGCAAGATTTACCCCAAAGCTGCCGGACAGGCAAAACGCAAAAGGATTTGCCTCAATGCCAAAGCTTTCTATGTTGCAGTTGAGTACTTCGAGGTCTATATTCTTACCCTGAAGTACATTCCCGAGATACATGGTTTTCCAGTCAACATTTCCGTCGAAATCCACTGTAATTCCCGGATTAATGGGATTTATATCTCCCAGAGATATTTTCGTGGTGTCATCTGTGGTGGGGAAATATAAATCGGCAACCAACCGTACTTCACACGAATCTTTTTTTAACTCTCCGTCACGGATGCTTAATTGAAGACCCAGGTAGGTGAGGTCAAATGTGGTGATCCAGAAGTCAAATTCAGTATTATCCCCATTAATGCCTGAAACCTCGGGACCTATGATATCCATACCACCGGTTACATCTCCATCCATATTAATGGTCAGATTGAATAAGCGGGTACCAAGTATTTCAAATGGCTCAGGCAGGTTTATCCTGCCTTTACTTAGAAGTACCCAATCCTGCGGAGATTGGGTTGAAATTGTTAAAGTGTCAAGTAAAACATATTCATTATCTGGAATAAAGTGGAATGGATCTGACAGAGCAAAATTACCGCTTAAATTGAATTCCTGCTTGTTTATATCATATTCAAATTTAAAGTCGCTGAACTGAGTGACTTCTTTATTGTCAAGCTTTATCTTTCCTGAAAGAGCAACCCAGAATTTTTCGTCTCCATATCCAAGCTCAATTGCATCATGATTATCTATATCCTGAATAGCGAAGATGAGCCCCCATAGAGTAAATTGCTGATTGGTGCTGAATCCCTTACCTTCGATTCCCTCATCGGTCACAATTATATCTTCCAGAGTTAGTAAAGGGGTGTTCATCTGGATGGGAAGGGAAAGTTCAGCATCGATTGTAAGTTGTGTTGACGGAGCAGTGAATTCAACTCTGGTTATCTGAAGGCAATCATAAAGCTCAAAGAGGGGATTTTCTTCTGCAATCAAACTTCCGGAATTGATCACTGAGGACTCAGGATGTGCAGTATTAGGGGTAATTATCAGATCATTAATAGAGACTGAAACGATATTATTTTCCAGAGATTTTATTCTCAACTTTCCGGTTCCTGAAAGATTGAAATTATTATCATCAACAGGTTCACATGTACCGCTTATATCTGTCAGGTAGGCGAGATCAGGTATTATAATCAGGGAATCCGGTGCTTCCCCGGCTATTTTACCGCCTTCTTTTACTACGTAAGTTAAGGTTGTGTCCTTTGGATTTGGTTTTTTAATTTCTACTTTCAGGTTATGAACTCCTATGTCTTTGCTCTCTGTTGGCAGAGGATTTGTCTGAATGGTCACCAGGGTATCTGAAATATATTTATCAAAATCCTGCCAGTGCTTTTTATCGATGGAAACGGTTCCTTCGATTGTTCCTGAAGCTCCTTCTGGAATGGTTACCTCAATGGCAGCTTTAATTAGTTGCTCTCCATAAATGGTATCGGGTAATACCACTTCGAGTCCGGTTACTTCAAACTCTTCTTCAGGAATAGCAAGTGTTTTGAAGGAAAAACTCCATACCTCACTTTTACCCTCGTTCTCTCCAAGCGGATTCCCTGCCTGGCCGAATGCCTGCACCTGCCACACATAGGTTTTCGAAGTGTCAAGAGGAAGAGCTTGGGGAGTATAAAGAAAAGACGTTTGGTTCACCATCTGTTCTTCGAGGGTCGGGTAGTTAATAATCGCCTGGTCCTTTGTCTGACCGGGAAGGAGCTCACATAGGGTTAAGTGATATGACACGGGGTAACCCGGGGGCGCATTTACAGGCGTCCACTGGAAGTTTGGATACTCCATAAGCAGGCTATCCTCATCCGGGGGGTAAATAAGAGAGGGATAGGAGGGAGCCATAATCGTAAAAACTGCTTCCCGGTGAATAACAACACCTCCTGTAGAAATATCCTTTGCTTCTATTATAAGTGTATAAATGTCTTCAGGAAAACGACCGCTTCTTACAATCAAATCTCTTATTGACTCTTCATAATCTCCACTACCAGACCAGTCGGAAAATTCCGTATTACCCTCGCTTAACACATCCCCGGTTTCAAAGATTTTGGGATCGCTTACTCCGTTTAATATCCAACCACGAGAGGCACCCGTAAGTTCTACTGATATCTCGACTGTTTTCGTTTCGGTTCCGTTATAACTGATAGAAAAAGTCGCTATACCCGGGGTGTTCTCCCAGTCGCTGACATAAGGTGAAGGCGTTGGCTGAACATAAAGAGAAGCATCCCACTGGGAATAAGAAGCAAATGAAACGCCAAAAAGCATTAATGCCAACAGGATTGCGAATAGTTTTCTGTTCATTTTCTCTCCTTTGTTTAAATTTAGAACCCACCTGAGAAACTCAGGCTTGCTTTAAATTCATTATAATCTGGGTGGTCTTCAGTTTCTCCTGAAAATTTCATTATTTGAAAGTTCGTTCTAATGGAACTGGAACCCAGGAAGCGGCAAGATATTCCAAGAGAGACGTGTGTGGTGTTTCCAATTGTGGTTGGCGCATAGGAAAGGTTAAGAGAAATGGGAATTTTCCCTTCAAAGGCGCTGTATATAGCACCACAACCGTAATTGGTAACTGTGAGGTTAGTATCGACCATTTCGTTCTTTAGCCAGGAGAATTTGAGACTTGTAGATAGAGTAGGAGTAATTTGGTTTTTGTAGTTCATGTTAAAGCTTTTTGTTCCCGATGTCGTTTGATTAATTTCATCGTTGTTATTCTGAGCGGAGAAGATAAAACGGATCATTTGTTTTTGTCCCATTCCACCGAATAAGAATGTAGGAGAAACAGTTATCGTATGAATATCGTTATCGATTTTTTGAGCTATCGCGGTATCGTAAAGAGCTTCATTGAGATTTTGATTTAGCATATAATTGACGGAAAGATTGAACGCTGAAGTGGGGATGAATGTGGTTGATAGGGAAAGATTACTATTCTTTGTAGTGGTGCTCTTATCCTCGATTAGATTATCCTTTTTTTGTCTAAAAGAGCCATTAAGCGATATGATTCTAAAAGGACGAAACAGCCCGTGAACCCTGTACTCCACTCTATCATTATGGTTTGTTGATAATCCAAGCGAGGTATAACCGGGTCCTACATATCGGTAAGAACCGCCAATCGAGCCTTTAGTGGTAATTGGGATCGTCGCTTCTGTTTTATAAGCGTAATCTGCACGAGTGGAGTAGTGGACTGGATATATTTTTTTTAAAAATTCAGGAATTTCTTCAATTTCTATTGTATCACTCCGCAGATCTCTTGTATAGGCACTGGCAGCGATTTCACCTCTGAAATTTATATTTAAAAGGTTAAAATCGACAGAAGTCCCTGCAACAAGGTTTTCTTGCGGAAGAGTATTACCCCAACTCTTAATGGAATTGCTATCGTCTTTTGCCTTGAGCATATTTATTCTAAATCCACCGAAACCAATTTGAAGACCATAAACGTCTCTCCGGAATTTCTCATCCAATGAGTCTTCACACGCTTCCTGCGATTGACCGCCTATTACAGAAAGAGTAAATGCCCCTGGATGCAAATTGAGACCTAAACCTCGAACGGTTACACCGCTAAGTGTAAGTTCGGAAAAACGAGGTGAAAAATTCCAAACGTCCAAACTTCCCCAGCTCCAACTGGGCGTTATTGAGATGCGATTTATTGGTTGGGCGACAAATTTCTGCTCGGTGGTTAAGAGACAGTCCATCTTTAGACCGATTGCAAAACCGTAGAAAGATAAAACCGGTGTAAAATATAACCTGCCGGTGTTTCCCGGTCTTCTTGCATCTATTCCATCCATATGGTATGCCTCAGTATAAAGACCGTAGTTCCCGGTTAAGGAAAAATTCGCTGCAGATTCAAGAGTAAAAAAAATAGTGAAAAAAATAAGAGCTTTTACCAAGAACCCCTTTGAAAATTGCATGGAACCCTCCTTGTTTCCAGTTAATGTAAAAAGTATTTTTAATTTTCAATTATACTCTCCTCTATTCTCTTTGCCTCTTCATCTCTATTTTCCACTTTCAATAGTGTCGAGAGGTATCCTAAAAGTATAATATTTTTTGGTTGAAGTTTCGCCTTCGTTTTCCAATCGTTAATTAGATCAGAAATCTTTTCTTCTTTATCATAAAGTCTTATTAACCCCTCATAGGCTTCTTTTTCCTGGCTATTAAGTCCAAGAACTCTCTTGTACGCCAAAATTGCTTCTTCATTTCTTCCCTGTTTCTCATAAGCCTTCGCAAGTCCAAGGTGGGCTGTTTTTACCTCAGGTTTATTTTTAATCAGCTGTTCGTACGTCTTTACTGTTTCATCCCAGTTTCTTTCTTTTTCATATAATAATCCCAGATATTCAAGAAGGATTTGGTCTTCCGGATAATCATCAAGCAGTAATTTAAGAGCAGGTTCCAGATTTTGCGGCTGCTCGATAGAGAATAGAAAATCAAGGGCGTTACGTAAAACCTGCTCCGGTTCTTTTGCTTTTTTTGCAAATTCGCTTACATTCTTAAGCTCAGATAGGTTGAGTTTTCCCTCTTTTCCTTGAAGTTTGCCAAGCACTTCTCCTTTAACTTCCGAGAGTTTGCTCAAGCCTTTATTTGCAGCTTTTTTTGTATAGAATACAGCACTGGATGTGTCGCCGTTATTTGCTCTTAAAGTTGCATATTTGTAATATGGCAGAGGATTATCGGATTCAAGTACAACTGCCTTTTTAAAAAAGTTTTCTGCTTTCTCAAGAACCCCTTTTTCTTCATATAACATTCCCAATTTTGTATATGGATAAGGTTCGGAATTCTTTATTCTTATCATTTCCTCATAGGTTAAAATTGCCTTTTTATCATCAAATTTCTTATATATTTCTGCTAATTCCTTATAGAGCTGCCATTTTTTATCGCTAACTCCGATTGCCTTCTGAATTATATCCGCTGCTGCTTCATGATTGCCTTGTTCCTTATATAGTTCAGAAATCTCCTTATATGCGGGAATATAACCGGGATTTGATTTAAGGTATTTCTCGTATTCTTCCCGACCCTCATTGTATTTTTCTTCTTTTCGATAAGTCTCAGCAATTTCTTTATGGAGTTCAAAATTGTCGGGAAGGTAATTTAGTGCTTCCCGGTAAACCTTTCTTGCTTTTTCGAAATTTTTTGTTGCCTCATATTGGTCTGCAAGCGCTTCATATACTCTCTTTTCTTTTGGGTGTTTAGTTTTAAGTTTATTATATATGGCTATAGCCTTTGGGACCTCATTGTGATAACGATAAAGATAAGCAAGATTTAGTCCAATATCAATATCTTCCGGATAGTAGTGATTCAAATTTTTCAAAGTTTCCAATAACCCTTTTACGTCTTTTTCTTTCTGGTAAATTTCTGCTTTAAGTAAAAGTAAACCTTTGTTTTCTGGTTCAAACTTTAAACCATCATTGATAATCTTTTCTGCCTTTTCTAATTCTTCTTTCTCAAATAAAATGATTGCCAGATTTTGACTTGCCCTTATATTCTCAGGGTTTATCTTTAGAGCTTTTTCGAAATCTGTAATTGCAGGATTTATATTTCCAGCCCTGTAGGCTTTTACTCCTTCGTTATAATAGCACGTGGAAAGCAAATCTAATACATGATTGTTTTCCGGAATTAATTCTAAAGCCTTTTCTATTTGATAAGCAGCTTTTTTATATTCACTCCTCTCAAAGTAAATGATACCGAGGTTCAGAAATATCTTACCCTCTTTAGGGCTAATTTTAAGGGCTTGCTTTAGAGCCTTTTCCGCTTTCTCTAACTTTTTTGTTTTTTGGTAAGCCTCAGCAAGCGCCAGTAAAGCTTTTTCATTTTTTGGCTTTATGTTTAAAGATTTTTCAAGAAAAAAGATTGCTTCCCCGTATTTTTCCTGAGAAAGATAATTAATCCCCATATAGAATAGTCGCTGAGCATCATCAATGGCAAATAGCCGAACAGGCGAAAATAAAGACAAAATTACCAGGAACACCAATAAAGACGAGGACATCAGGGAAAGGAAAGAAACCTCTGAAATCGAATTCATAAATAAAGGTCTTAAAACTATATGTTTGAATTCCATTGCAAACCCCTCTTCAAATAAGAAGTCTAAATTAAGTAAAAACTTCTATCTTAAAAGTATATAAGTTTTTTAAATATCTTAAAAGTATATAAGTTTTTTAAAGTTTGTCAAGACGTTTTTAATTTTGCGCTCTTCGCCCTATAATTACCAATCATGTTTAGTATTATTTATTCTTACGGAACTGTCGGGCAGGATCTTGTGAAGGCCTCCAGGTTTCTTAGAAAGTCATCTCTTCCTGCCCAGTTAATTGGAGTATGCGAGAATAGCAAATTAAATTCATCTTTCGATAAGGTTTGGAGATCTTCTATAGATGGGTTTATTATACTTTCCTCTGGTATGAATTCTTTAATTTTGGTGATGGTTATTTTTGATTTAGAAGGGTATACTTATTGACAAATAGAAGGGTTAGGCTCAATTATTCCCACAAGTTCTAATCCTATTACTTTAGCTTTTTCCTTTATTTTTTTTATGTTCATAATAGTTCATTCAGCGTTTCGAGAACGGTTTGTGTTTCGAAACCGCGGCGTTTAAGATATTGAAAAATTTTTTTCTTTGAATTTTTATTGCGACCGTATTTTTTTATTGCTTTTTCGAAAACCTTTAAGGCGTTTTCTTTCTCATCGACTGATTGCAGCAGACTTTCTATTTCTGATTCCTCGATTCCTTTATCCATTAATTCCATTTTAAGAGCAAAGTTGCCTTTAGGGTTGTTCTTATTTCTGTCTTTTATCCAGGAGTTTGCAAATCTATGATCGTCAATCAAGTTTGCTTCTCCCAAATCGTCCAATACTTTTTTTGCCACCTCTTCCCGGATTCCTTTATTGAGAAGATGCTCTTTTGTTTCTTTTCTAGACCTTTCTCTATATGATATGTAATTTCTAGCTCTTTCTTTAGCGTCTGTAATTTCTTCAAAATTTTTTATTGAAGAAAGTTCCGAGGGAGTAATTTCTTTGTTTTCGTAAAGATTGTATTTTACGACTGTGTCTATATAGAGACCTAAGGAAAACTCACCGTCAATATATATATTAACTCTGTTTTTCTTCTTTTTCTGCTGTTTTATCTTCGTTATCTTGCCCATCGGGTATATTTATCTCTTCTCTTATTTTGTCCTCTAACTCCTTTGATATTTTGGGATTTTCTTTGAGGAAAAGTTTCGCATTTTCTCTTCCCTGTCCTAGTGAAATTTCGCCGTAAGTGTACCAGGCTCCGGATTTTTCTACAAGGCTTAAGGATTGTCCGAAGTCAAGAAGTTCACCTTCTTTTGATATACCTTTACCGTACATTATATCGAATTCCGCTTCTTTAAAAGGCGGCGCGAGTTTGTTTTTTACGACTTTAACTTTTACTCTTATTCCTATTGATTCATTCCCCTGTTGTAGAGTGCTTATTCTTCTAATATCCATTCTAACAGATGCGTGAAATTTCAGTGCTAAGCCTCCGGGCGTAGTGTATGGATTTCCAAAGGAAATACCAATTTTCTGTCTGACCTGATTTATAAAAACAGCAGAAGTTAAAGCTTTGCTTAAAACACCTGTTAACTTTCTAAGTGCCTGAGACATAAGGCGCGCTCTAAGACCCATGTGGGCATCACCCATTTCTCCCTCAATCTCAGCTTTTGGCACGAGGGCTGCTACCGAATCTATTGTTATTAAGTCAACTGCTCCGCTCCTAACCAGCATTTCCGCTATTTCCAGAGCTTCTTCTCCCGTGTCGGGTTGCGATATCAGTAAGTCTTCCGTGTTCACACCGAGCGTTTTCGCGTATTTCGGGTCGAGGGCGTGTTCGACATCGATAAAAGCGACTGTTCCTCCTCGTTTTTGAGATTCGGCAGCGATATGAAGAGCCAGCGTAGTTTTTCCCGATGCTTCCTTTCCGTATATTTCGATAGCTCTGCCTCTGGGGATTCCTCCTATTCCCAGTGCGGCATCGAGAGAAATAGAACCAGTTGGTATAACAGGAACTTCTATTGTTTTTTTGCTACCTAATTTCATTAATGCGCCATCTCCGTATTGTTTATTTATTTTACTCATTACGGAATCGATAGCTTTCTTTTTATCTTTATCCATAATTACCTCCTCAAAAAGAGTATTATAATAGATATAGGCAAGAAAACGACAAATAGAACAAACATTAGTTTCCAGTTAATTTTTGTCCTTCCTTTTAACCATATCCAGATTGCTTCATAAGAACCAAAAATTCCCGCTAAACTTCCGACAGATACTGAGTATAAGAGAAGTTTTGCATCGTTTGAAAGTGAAGGTGTAATCAAAGAAAGAAGATTAGATGAAAGTCCAATTGATCCTACACTTCCGGCAGAATATATTATCCATGGGGGTAAATTGATGCCCGTTATTGGGAAAAAATAGAATATATAGAAAACAGCAAAAGAAGTTCCCACGGGTACAAAAACCCACCAGTTAACAGCTTTTAAAGGACCTGTTCCCATAAATACGATACAAAAAATCCCTCCCAGTATTACTAATCCTGAAAGGCTAATGTTATAGTGTTTATCAATATTAAAATATCCAAAAACAAAAAAGAGTAAAATTAAGGAGAATATGAGTTCCGCTTTTTTCCATTTTACAGAACTGCTTGTATCTTTTATTTTATTTTTTTTGCAGATAAAATAGGTTACCGCGAGGAAAACGAGGAGACTTGCTATCCATAAAGGTAGCATTATTGAAGTGAAGTTGTAAATGCTTAAGGAGGGGGCACCTTTACCCAAAGCTATTGATATATAAATATTTCTGAGATTTCCAAATGGGGTTAGAATGCTTCCCATTATTGTGGAGGCAATGAGTAAGGTAAAAATTTTTTCTTTTTCTTGGAACCGCAAAATCCATTTATCGAAAGTGGAAATCAGAACAAAAGAAAGGAAGAATGGTGCCATAATATGAGATAGTACTACAAGCATCATAGTTGCTTTTTGTTCGTTTGTGTTTTTTAGTATTTTTTCGCCTAAGAAATCGATTATTTCAGAACGTTTAATCGACGCTGCTGAGAAAGCGAGTATAAGAATTAAAAATATGTATGCTATCGGAGGATGAACCGTCAAAATTTACCCCCTTAGAGGGGCCTCCGAAACGATTTCATATATTGGTCCTTTTGGTGTTAGCGTGCTTTTAAAAAGAGTAACTTCATTTACGGAAAAAGAATCAAATGAGAAGTCGGTGTTTTCAGGTAAGCTGTATTTTCCATTTTTAATCCTTGCAAATGTTATATGTGGAGTAAATTTTCTTATTTCTTTTTCAAAACCAAGATCGTGGACCTTGTTTTCTACAGTTGAAAATAATTCAGTCAGGTGTTTGACTCCTTCCTCTACACCAACCCACAGGATTTTTGCCCTTTTTTGAGAAGGGAAAGCCCCGACTCCTTTTAGGGAAACTTTAAATGGGGAAAATTCTCCCTCTATTTCTTTAATTTTACCTTCAATAGCAGGCATTTTATCTGTTTCTCCCAGAAACTTTAGGGTAATGTGTAAGTTTTCTTTTTTTACCCACTTTACAGAGGGCGGAGTTTTCAAATACTCATATAAAGATGAAATTAAAATTTTAGCCTCCTCTGGTATCCTGATTGCTGTAAATAATCTTATTTTATCTCCTCCAGTAAAATTTTTAACATTTCCAGAACTCTTATTCCAGCCAACTTTCTTATATCTTCTCTATTTCCTTTAAGATGCACTATATTAGTAATTATCTTCTGCGGAATGTCAACTCCCAGAGCAACTGTTCCCACAGGTTTGTTCTCGGTTCCACCAGTCGGGCCCGCAATACCAGAAGAGGAAATACCGACATCGGTTTTTAATAGTTTTTTTACCCCAATAGCCATTTCCCTGACTGTTTCCCGGGAGACGGTTCCGAAGTTCTTTAGAGTTTCAGGAGAAACGGAAAGCAGAGACGTCTTTATTTTATTAGAATATGCGATTACTCCACCGGTAAAATAATCAGAACTACCGGGAATAGAAGTTAAAAAGGAGCCAATCAGCCCTCCGGTGCAGGACTCTGCCACGGAAACAGTCCAACCTTTTTTTCGCAATAAATTTCCTATATCTTCAAGTAGCTTTATATAATGTTTCTGCATTATAAAGGTTTTATGGTGTGCATAACAAATAAAAAAATGCTTGCTAATATTCCTGCTATTATGTCGTCTAAGACTACGCCTGTTTTTATTTGTTCTACTTTTTTTATAGGGGGGATTTTAAAAATATCGAACAGTCGAAATAGAATCAGCCCGATAATCAATGTCGACACATCTTTGTTATGAAAAGCAAATGTTACTATTGTACCAATAACTTCATCGAGAGTAAACCAGGAGGGATCACCTGAAATTTCGAGAGATAATAGTATACTCAGTAATAGAATCCCGAAAGCAATTACAAAGTAATAGGGAGAGGTCCAGTCCAGGAGAAAAAACAGAAGCAATCCGGTAACTATGGAAGACCATGTCCCTCCGCCTTTGATTTTTCCAAGAAAGAAAAAACTTCCTATAAATTTTTGCCAGAGCGAGATTTTATTTTTTTTCATTTTTTCCTGTCAGCTTTTTTAAAATTCTCTTTTGTTTTTCTGTTAGCAGCTTATTTAATTCAATTTGAAGTACTGTTTTATTCTGTAAGGTTCCTAATCCGGAGAGGTAAGGGAGGCGATATATTTTACTTGACTCTTTATCCGTATCAAATTCATAAATTCCTTTAACTCCTGAAATTAAAAAGGCACAGTAATCAAAATCTGTGGGTAGCAGTAAAACTTTCTTTTTTGGGGCTTCTAAATTAAGTAATTCCCAGAGTTTTATAAGCGGGAAAGAATTATCTCGATATTTTGCCAGACCTCCAATCCAAGCTGGACTTTCAGGAATTTTTTTTGTTTTCCCTAATCTGCTTAAGGATTTGACCTGGTTGATATTGATTCCGAAAAAAATTTTATCTAGGCAAAATACTAAGATTTTATTCAATGTGTATATTAGTGTTTTCCTTTATTTTATCTATTATCGATATTAAGGTTTGGGCTCTTATTTCGGTATCTTCCATTGAGGCAACCTGTGCTTCAGTTTCTTTTGAGAGAGCCAGAGCTGCTTCTACCTGTTGTTCATTCAACGAAGACAATTTTTTTGCTGCTTTTTTTATTTCGCTTATGGAATCGAATCCTTCTTTTAATATTCCAGAGATTTGATCAGCCATACTTGTGCTAAGGCCAATTGATTCTGAAATCTCCTTTAATTCTTCAGCCGTTTTTTGAATGATTGATTTACTATCTTCGAAAATAGATATTGATTTTTCTGTAGATTCGACTATTGACTTTACTGCTTCACTCATCCTTTTAATGTTGTCCTTTGTTTTTTCCAGATAAGAAGCAGAGTCATTTGAAAGTTTACGAATTTCATCTGCAATCACGCTGAAGCCCTTACTTTCTTCGCCTTCTTTTCTTGTGGCTTCAATGGATGCGTTAAGTGCCAGAAGGTTCGTGTCGTCTGATATCTGTTCCATTAGCGAGTTAAATTCTTTGATTTCTTCGAAAGCGGAAGATAATTCTTCCAAGCTTTTCGATCCTTCCTCGATTTTTTGAACGAAAGTATTGATTTTATTAACTCCTTCTTCTGATTTTTCTTCTCCGGAGTTGGCGAGTTCGATTGATTTTTTTGAGGTTGCTACAAGCGTTTTGATCTGCGATTCTATTTCTGAGGATAGGGAAGAAAGTTCTTCATCGTTTTTCTGTACAGAATTAACCATAGAATCACTTTCTGCTTTGTTCTCAAGGATTTCCTGAACCGAATTGTTAATTTGTTTGGAAGAAGAAGAAAGCCTTCGTATCCCACTTAATATTGCCTCTCCCTGAGTGCGAACCTTATCAGCGGTTTCCTTTATTTCGGAGATTATAGAGATTGTTTTTCCCAGGAAAATAGAAATTAAATCATTTATGAGAGCTATTTCATCTCCGGAAACAATTATTGTTTTTTTAAGGGATGAAAAAGGATCGTTTAGTATTTTTTGGATCCTTTCTTGTATAGCATCAATAGGTTCTTTAATCGTTTTAATCAAAATTAAAATTATTAAAGAGGGGAAAACGAGGTAAAACAAGCCGAGCCAGGATTTTGTTGAAATATATCCGGTAAATACGGAGAAAATCAATGCAGGTATGCCTAGCAGTAAAACTTTTTGGGTGATATTTAAGCCTGTGAATTGTGTGTCTTCGAGTGTTCTGTAATAGGGGGAAAGCAGAGTAAAGCCTAAGTGATAAATGAGACTGAGCTGAATTAGTCCGATAGGAATAAGGCAAACGCCAATTTTAAATATGTTTTTAATTGAAGTTATTTCAAATAAAGGGTTTATTATTAAAGAAAAAAGTAGAATAAAAACGCTAAAATTAATGGCAGCATGTAATCCAGAAACTAAGGGGATATCGTAAACAATGTCTTTTCTTTCGCCGGAAATTGCTTTTCTCAAGCGGGTTTCCTGATAGAAATATAAAAAGCCGGTAAGAATTAAAGATAGCACTGCCAGAGAAGTAAGCATTTTAGTGTAGTCACCCAGAGATATAATCCAGCGCACACATGAAAGCATGAGGGGAGTCCCCGTTGCAATGCTTACCAGAGAAATAATTAGGGCAAATTTATTTGATAACTTCATTTATTTTCTCCTTAAACGATTGGATTTGTTTGCCTTTCAATAAACTTTCGATATTTATAATGCCCACAACAATTGATTTATAAGAATAACCTCCGGAAAAAAGTTTTGGAGGAAATATATCAGGGAGAGGTAGTATTTCGTCTTTCTGGATTTCTATAATTTCTAAGATCTTGGATACCTGAATACCGACAAGTTGTTTAGAAATTTCTACAACTATAACAGGTATCTTTTTTTCTTTTTTGTTTTCTGTTTCAATTCCGAAAAGTTCCCCGAGGTTGACTACAGGAACGATTAAGTCTCTTATTTCGGCAATTCCGGATAAAAATTCAGATAGTTGAGGTGTACTGGTTAATTTTATTTCATTTCTGATTTCCTCTACGCTCGCGAGAGGTATTCCGTAGAACTCATCCCCAACTCTTACTATCATTACCTCTTCTCGTTTTGAGGGGGTTTTGATTTTTTCGGGTTTTTCAATAAGTGTTTTTGGTTTTGAATCTTCCTTGGGTTCGATTTTTTGTGTTTCTGTTTTTTCCTTTAAAGCTTCCTTGGTTTTGGTTCTTTTTGTTTCTAATTTTTCTTTTAAAGGTTTTTTCTCTTTTAGTGGTTCTTTTTTGTCTGGAAGTTCCTTCTTGCGTGATAGTATTTTTTTAAAACTTATCTTTTTCCTTTTTTTCACTTAAATCTCCAAATCAGCTGCCACAGATTCAATAATATCCGGAGGGATTTTTTTTAGATTTTCTGTTGCTCCAACGAAAAGAGCATTTTGGGCAATGTTATTTATAACTCTTGGAATACCCTTGCTGATTTTGTAGAGCATGTCTAAACTTTTTTGCTCGAATATTTCGTTCTTACTTCCGGCAACTTGTAAACGATGCTTTATATAAGATTTAGTTTCTTTTCTACTAAGTGGTTCCAGATGGAAACGAACATTTACTCTTTGTTTTAACTGAGGTACTTTGTCTATTTTATTTTTTAATTCGGGTTGCCCAAGTAAAACAAGATGCAGTAATTTTTCTTCTGGAGTCTCTAAATTTAAAAGCAGACGTATTTCCCTGAGCGCGTCAAGGGAAAGTATCTGAGCTTCGTCAATCAAACCTATCACTGTTATATTTTTTCTACTGAAGTCCAGTAATATTTCTTCTAACAGGTTTAAAACTTTAAGTTTGAACCGGGGAATTTCTTCTCCCCCTATTTTTTGTAATATTGTTTTTATAAATTGAATTGAGGTTAGTTTTGGATTTCTTATCATGAATGGAAAATTGTCCTGTCCTTTTAGATTTTCTTTTAGAGCGTTAGCGAGAAATGTCTTCCCGCTCCCTATTTCTCCAGTTACTAAGGTTAATCCACCTTTGATTTCGGTTATATTATATAAAAGTCTTGCATAGCCCTCCTCAAATTCGTCACTGTTATAAAGAAAATTTAAGTCAGGCGTATTAGAAAATGGTTTTTTAGAAAATCCCCAGTATTCATTTACCATTTAATTCTTCCTTCGCTTTTTTAGCCCAAATGTTGTATTTGTTTGTTTTGATTAATTTTTCCCAGATTTGACTGCACAGGTTGTTTAATCCCTGTTTTTGGTAAGCCTTGCCCAGGTAATAATATGCTTCGTATAAATTTGGGCCCACGCTTATTGCTTTATTTAAAAATTCGACAGAGTCCTCATACATTTCTCTTTCGTAATAAACTAATCCTAGGTAAAAAAGAGCATAAAGAACAGCTTGCTTGTTTTTTGCGCTCTTCTCTATTGCGGATAATTTTTCAATTGCTTCGCCATATAATCCTTTCTTATGATTTATATAACCGAGATTGGCGTGAGCCATTTCATTTTTTGGATCCATATTTAAAACTTCCTGAAATATTAGGGAACTTTTGTCATATTTTTCGAGGTGTATATATGCCCAACCGAGTAAGTTGTAAACCTTTATATTTTTCGGATCCATTTTTTTTGCCCTGTTTAGCTCTTTTATTGCTTCCTTATATTTCCCGCTTACTATAAGATTCCAACCCTTATCTATCAAAGTTGTTATATTTACTCTGCTTGATTGAATCTTGTTAATAAAACCAGTAGACTCTGCAGTTTCCTTTTCCTCGTTAGCTTCCTTTTTCCCTTCGGATTTTTTTATTTTGGGCAGGCCCGTTCCGTCCAGCAGAAATTCCGTTCTTTCTTTTAATTCCAAGATTTCATCTTCTATTTTGTCAATTGTTGATAAAATTGTTTTTAATTTTTCTTCGTTCTGTTTCTTGTTTTCTTTCCCAGTTCTTTCTATTTCCGACAACAAAATTTTGATTTTATCAAACATCTTTTTTTACCAGAGATATTAATTTGTCTGCTATTTCATTGGCAGGTAAGACTAAATCTACACAGCCGCTATCTATTGCGGATTTAGGCATTCCGTGAACGACAGAGGTGTCTTTATCCTGTGCTATGACGTATCCTCCTCTTCTACTGATATTTCTTACTCCTATTGAGCCGTCTTTTCCCATTCCGGAAAGAATGACTCCAATGAGATTACCATCAAAATTCTCCGATGCGGAATTCATTGTTATATCTGCGGATGGGCGTACTCCGTGGAGAGCAGGCTTTTTGTTTAGCATGATTTTTCGGTCATTGCTGAACTCGAGATGAAAGTCTCCGGGAGCAATAAAGGCTTTCCCTTTATTTAGAAAACTTCCCTCTTTTCCTTCCATGACTGAAATAGAAGAATGTTCGTTTAATCTTTTGGCGAAGGCTTTAGTAAAACTTCCTGGCATATGTTGAACGACGACTATTGGAGCCGGAAAATCTCTTGGGAGCTTTTTGAATATTGACGTTATAATTTTTGGTCCACCTGTAGAAGCAGCAATCATAACCAGGCTATCGCTCATCTTTTTCTTGTCTACACTTACTATTTTTCTTTTTTTTGTTGTTTTAATATTTGCTTTTGACGCAATCTTAACCTTTTTTGTTATTTCTTCTTTTATATCTCTTATATTAAGAGAAATTGGTCCCCCGGGTTTTTCGACAAAATCTACAGCGCCGGCTATTAGAGTCTCTATTGTTTTTTGTGCACCCTTTTTCGTGTAAGCAGAGATCATTATTATTGGTGTTGGATTGGTTTTCATTATTTTTTTTACGGCTTCTATTCCGTCCATGTTGGGCATCTCTACATCCATTGTGATTACGTCAGGCTTAAGGAGAGAGGCTTTCTTAACTCCATCTAAGCCATTTATGGCGTTATCTACTACTTGAATTTCCGGATCCGCCTCCAGGATTTCAGTAATAACTTTTCTCATAAAAGCTGAATCTTCGACAACTAAAACGTCAATCAAATTATTTTGGCTCCTGTTTTATACGAAGATATATAAATGTGTCCATTAGATAACTGGAATTTTACCGATCTCCCGTAGTTTCCGCCGACGTCCTGCGATAAAAGTTTTATTCCAAGGTCTTTTATGACTTCCTTACCTTTTTTGACATTTCTTTTGCCAATTGAGTTTTCTATATCGTCCATAAATTCCTCGAACATTATTGCTCCGCCGACCATTTTTGCTACAAGGTCTTTCTTCTTTGCGTTCAATTCCAATATTTTTTCTAAAAGAAGTTTTATGCCAGTATCGGCATATTTTTCTTTTTTCTTTCCTCCCGGATTCTCGGGTAAAATATAATGTAGCATACCTCCTAATTTTTGGACCTGGTCGTAGATAGTTATAGCCACACAAGATCCGAGCGCACTTGTTATAAGAGTGGTAGAATTATCAGAAACTTTAATGTTGCCCGTATCTACTGTTATTTCATTTGCTTTTTGCATAAATTCTATCTCTTATATTTATAGGGTTAAAGAGGTTTTTGACACTGTTTGGGATGGATTCGACTTTGCCGAGTACCAAAAAGCAGTTTGTTTTTAAAGCTTCAGCAAATGAGCGCAAAATTTCTTCCTGAAACTCTTTGTTTAAATATATTAGTACATTTCTGCAGAAAATTAAATCAAATTTCTCTTTAAAGGTTATATCCTTTAAGTCCAGGTTTTGAAATTCTACGGAGTTTCTAATATTGCGATTTATTCGGTATCCCTCTTTTACTTTTTCGAAGTACTTGAGTTTGTAAAACGAGGGCATCTCTGTTAAAGCGGATTCATCGTAAACGCCATTGCAGGCTTTTTTTATTGATTCTTTATCTATGTCTGTTCCCAGAATCGAGTATTTGATTCCTATTTCTTTACACAGAATTGCGATGGCGTAAGGTTCAGCGCCATTCGCGCAACCTGCACTCCATATCACGGGATTTTTTAAAGGAGGTATGACCTCTGTTCTTAAAGTATCGAAGACGGATTTGTTTCTGAAAAAACTCGTAAGATTGATAGTAAGTGATTCTTTGAGCTTAAATTTTTCTTCTTTGCTGCCTTTTAATAATGCAGCATAATCGCTATAATTATCCAGGCCTACTTTTCTCATTCGGGAACGTATTCTTCTTACTAAAGGTTTAACTTTATAATTTTCAGGACTGAAATCCATGAAATTTTTTATTACTGAAACTACTTTCCCGAAATCTTCGTCTTCAGAATTCTTCATTTCCTTTTGCGAGCTCAATTGTTCTTTTTATTAATTTGTTATCTGGATTCAATTCTAAAGCCTTTTTCCACAACTTGACAGCTTCTTTTGTGTTTCCTCGCTGAAAAAGAATGTTGCCTTTTTTAAAGAATAAATCCCAATCTCTAATGCCCGTCGATATTAGAGTTTCAATTCTAACTTCACAAATGTCGAATAGCTTATTTCTATAGTAATAGTCAATTAATGCTTTTGAAAGTATTGTACACTCGGGATCTGATTTTAATCCTTGTTGGTACATTTCTGTGGCTTTCTTTTCTTCTCCGAACGTTTCGTATATTTTGCCAAGATTAAAGAAATATTCTCCGAACTCAGGAGCTAAAGAGAGCCCTTCTTCTAAGGTTTTTATTGCTTCCTTTGTTCTCCCTTTTCTCGCCAAAATATAAGCGAAATAGAAGTTCGTATATGGGGTCTTCGTTTTAATATTGTTTAAGATTTCTAAAGCTTCTTCATCTTTTTTCATTTTTAAGTATATGATTGCTTTGTTTAAAAGTAACTTTTCGTTGTTTTCTTCTCTCTTTAAAGCTTTTGACAAATAATCAAGCGCAATTTCATTTTTTCCTTTTAATTCATTTATCAGATAGATATTATTCAATGTTGAAGTTCTTTTAACAGTTTTAAGACTCTCTTGAAAGTAGTTTTCTGATTCATCGAGTTCGTTCATCTTAAAGCTGATGATCCCTTTGTAGAATAGAGCTTCGGGATCGTTGGGTTTTAGTTCAAGAATTCTGTTAAATTCCCGAAGAGCTTCGTTTAACATTCCGATTTTTACGAAGGCTATTCCCAGATTCATATGCTCCTCTATTCTTTCTTTGTCTTTTACTAGTGTTTCTCGCTTTAATTCAAGTTCTTTTAAGGCTCCCTTTTTTATTAGTCCTGAAAGCAGTTTTAAAGCCTTAAACTCTTCTATTGGAAGAACGTTTATTAAAGAGGACAAAGTTTTTTCTCCATCGACTTTATTTAGCACCATTTTTTCTTCATCGGTTAAGCTTGATTCGTCGCTCCAATCAGGCGAGACTATGAGTATGGAATCTTTGTCCGGCAAGGAAGATGCAGCCAATTCATCTTTTAGGGCGGCAGATTCAAGTAGCACATCGTCGATTTTGATTGAAACGGGCAGTCCCTCCGGTTGATAAGCTTCTCTTGATTCAAAAACAAAATAACCTTTTGCCCATCCGGATAGTTCTATTATTGCGTCTCTCATTTGTTTCTTTATGTATTCAGTCAAAGTTTTTTTATCGACTAGTTCGAGCTCTAAGATGAGTTCCCCTAAAGGGATATTTTCTCTTTCCTGCTGAAGGTCTAAAACTTCCTGCAATTCTTTTTCTTCAATAATGCCATTTTCTACAAGTAAGGAACCGAGCTTATCTTTTCTGTTCATCCAGTGAATATGGCTAAGACTCCCGGAGACCAAGTAAAGATAAACCAGGTTCTCCTCGTTAGTTATTGCCAGTTCGCCTGTTTTGCTTCCTATGTATAACATCTGTAGAATATCTGTTATTGAAAGATCGGAAAGAGAACCTTTTATTGGCATTCTAAAAATCCCCTATAAGTCGATAGCTTTCGTCTCTTAAGTTCATCGACAATGCTTTTTTTAAATTTTTTATTTTTTCTTTGGAAATACCTTTTTCTTCTTTTGATTTTTTTTCTGCAACCTCGAGTTTCCTGCGGGCTTTTTCCGCCAATATATCTTCTTCTTCTTCCAGTTTGCTAATTGTTTTTGCCAGCCACTCGGCTTTATCCGGGTTAAAAAGAGCATTCTCTAATTCTTTATTCTCTTCTCTAGATAGTATAGAATTTTTTATTAGATTATCCACAGCTAACATACCATATCTCTTTTGTAATTCTATAAGTCTCTGTATATCTGTTGTGTAAGAAACAAATTCACCGGTTAATAAATCAAGGTTTCCGTTTATTACTTTTTTTATCCTGTCTGTATTAAACCCTTTCATTTTCCAGACAAACATCTTGGCGCGGTATTCATCCCTTAGAATCTCTTCTTTCTCTGTCCCCTCTAACTTTTCAGAAAAACCTCTTTTTACATCTTGAATGAATTTTTCGAATTCGCTGGCTTGTTTTTTTGTTTTCACTTTTTTCTTTTCTTTTTCTTCCTGCTTCTTCTTTTCTTCTGCTATTCTATCTTTTTCTTCGGGAACGTATCCAAGTACGCGGACTTTTTTTATGGCTCCGATTGCCTGACTCATTGTTTTTATGTCTAAATTCTGCAGTTTCTTTAAAAATTTTTCGGATAAACCTTTCCCAAGTATTTTTAAAACTTTTCTTTTTGAGTGAGAATCAAATTCTTTTATGGGAACTATAACTCCGCTTTCAATACGGGAGATTATTCTGTTTGGCAGATTTAATCCTCGAGGATGCCGGTCAGCTGTAAGAGTTATCTGTTTGTCGTTTTTGATGAAATAATCAATTATATCTAAAAGATTTTCAGGTACAGGTTTATAGGTCTTTAGCAATTGAATATCTTCGATTATAAGCAAATCGTTTTTTATGAATTGTTCTATGAATTGGGAATCAACTTCTTCTGCCTGAAGAATTTCAGATGTGCCTTTGAATTTTTCTTGCATGTTTTGAACAAGGAAGCTTTTGCCTGAACCTGAAGGCCCATATATGAAAAGAGGATTAACTTCTTTTGATGAAAAAGCTTTTTTTATGGCTTTTATAACTTCTATATTAAACTTTGAGGTAATTATTTTGTCCACTTCAATTTCCTAGCTTACTTTTTATTTGTTTTAGTACTTCCGTGCCTATTGTCTTAAATACTTGAATAATACCTTCGCCTGTAGTTGCTACGGAAGGAAAAGAAGGGTAATTGTCCGGATTTAATTTGTCTTCCAAATCTTCGACAGGCAATATATCATCCAAGTCTCTTTTGTTATATTCAAGAACTATTGGCACATCTTCAAGTTTAATGTTGTTTTCTTCTAAATTTTCGAGCATATTTTCCCAGCTCCAGACGTTGTCTTCCAACCTGCTCTTTTTAGAGTCTGCCACGAAAACGACGCCATCTGCTCCTCTTAAAACCAGTTTTCTGGTTGAATCATAAACTACCTGACCGGGAACAGTATAGATTTGAAGTCTTGTATTGAAGTTTTTAAAAGATCCTAACTCTACTGGCATAAAGTCGAAAAAAAGAGTTCTGTCCTGTTTCGTTGCCATCGAGATAATATCAGACTTTCTTTGTTCTGGTATCCTGGAAAAAAGATACTTCACGTTAGTTGTTTTCCCTGCTCTTCCTGGGCCGTAATAAACAATCTTACATACGATTTCCTTAGACGCATATTTTATTACAGCCATTTTTAATTTTAATATCCCAGCCTCTTGAGAAAATTTGTGTTTGTTTCGCCATCAATAAAATCCGGATGAGTTAAAATCTCTTTATGCAAAGGTATGGTTGTAGGAACGCCTCTTATCACAAACTCGTCGAGGGCTCTAATCATTCTTTTTCTGCTTTGTTCCCTGTTTTCTCCGTATGAAATTAATTTAAGAAGTAATGAATCATAATTTGGGGGAATCTTATATCCCTGATAAATGTGAGAGTCTATGCGTATTCCTGCTCCTCCTGGTAGGTGTAAAGCATGTATTGTTCCTGGCCTGGGTGTAAAACCCGAAGACGGATCTTCGGCATTTATGCGGGCTTCTATAGAATGCCCTTTTATTTTTAATTCGTTCTGGTTAAGGTTTTTTAGAGAAGAACCGTTTGCTATTTTAATCTGCTCGGCTAATATATCGACCCCTGTTGTCATTTCTGTTATCGGGTGTTCGACCTGTATACGCGTGTTCATCTCAATAAAGTAAAAATTTCCACTTTCATCGAGAATAAATTCAATTGTGCCTGCAGATTTATAACCTAACTTTTTAACCCCTTTTTTAGCTGCTTCTCCCATTTCTTTTCTGAGCTTTTCGTCCACGACAGGAGAGGGAGTTTCTTCCATCAATTTTTGATGCCTTCTCTGAATAGAGCATTCTCTTTCTCCAAGGTGGATAACCTTGCCGGTAGAATCAGCGAGAATTTGTATTTCTATATGTCGAGGATTTTCGATGGCTTTTTCGATATATAATCTGTTGTCTCCAAAGGTAGCTTGTGATTCAGATTGAGCCATTACGAAACCGGTTTTGAGCTCAAGATCGTTGTTTGCCAGCCTCATTCCCCTTCCTCCTCCTCCAGCAACAGCTTTTACAAGTACCGGATACCCAATCTGTTTTGCTATCTTAAGAGCCTCTTCTTCGTTTTTGACAGTGCCTTTACTTCCGGGAGTTACCGGTACACCTGCCTCTTTCATAATTTTTTTTGCTTCCGCTTTATCTCCCATTTGTTTGATGAGTTTAGAAGGAGGGCCTATAAATGTAAAATGATTGTCTTCGCATGCTTCAGCAAAAGAGGAGTTTTCTGCTAGAAATCCGTAACCGGGATGAATCGCATCCGAGCCAGTGATTTCTGCGGCTGCGATTATACGGGGTATGTTAAGATAACTTTCGGAAGGAGGTGCTTTACCTATGCATACTGTTTCATCCGCAAATCTAACATGTAGAGAATCCTTGTCTACTTCCGAAAAAACCGCTACAGTCTTTAGCTCTAAATCTTTGGCTGCTCGGATTATCCTGAGAGCTATCTCTCCCCTGTTTGCAATAAGGATTTTTTTCATTCTTTTACCAGCGTTTGGCGGATTGCTCTATTCCTTTTAGCCTCATCTTAAATTCGTCTGGATTGTTGACGTTTTCGAGTGCGGTTTCGAGGTCGACAACTCTTTCTTTATAGAGATTCATTACGCTCTGGTCAAAAGAGTGCATTTTGTATTTTTCTCCTTCTCTTATAGCGTCTAATATTGCCACTATTTTTTCTTCTTCTAACAAATATTCTCTTATTGTTGGGGTGGAAACGAGAACTTCTGTGGCGGGAATACGCCCTGTGCCGTCCATTTTAGGGAGTAAACGAAGAGATATTATTCCTTTTAATACACTGGTTAACAGAGTCCTAATGTGTTGGTGTTGATAAGGAGGAAAGAAAGTTATTATTCTGTTTATTGTTTCAGGCGCATTTAAGGTATGGAGAGTTGAAAAGACCAGATGTCCCGTATCTGCTGCTTTTATTGCAGTTTCCATAGTTTCTGCATCTCTTATTTCTCCGATCATTATAATATCGGGGTCCTGACGGAGTATGTATCTTAAGGAATTTGCAAAGCTTTTCGTATCAGTCCCGATTTCTCTTTGTGATATGATAGATTTTTTATCTGTCAACAGATACTCTATAGGGTCTTCAATAGTAATAATGTGCTTTCTTTTGTTTTGATTTATATAATCGATCATAGAAGCAAGAGTAGTTGATTTTCCTGAACCAGTTGTTCCGGTTACTAAAACAAGACCTCTTGTCGCGAATGCTAAATCGTTTAGTACATGAGGGAGATTAAGCTCTTCAATGTTTTTTATTTCTCTGGATATAGGCCTTATGGCAAGAGCTATACTGCCTCTTTGAATATATATGTTAACCCTGAATCTTGATATTCCTGGTATGCCGATACCGAAATCTGCTTCTTTCTCTTTAAGGAATGTTTCCTGCTGTTTCTTTGTCATAAGAGAAGAAGCAGCTATTCTAACATCTTCTTTGCTGAGCTTATTCATTTCCAAAGGTGCAAGTTCGCCATTTATTCTTATAATAGGAGGCGTTCCTACCTTCAGATGAAGGTCTGAAGCATCGCTATCTATCATTTTTTTTAAAATTGGTTTAAGATCCATATTTTATTATTTCCTAACCTTGAATAAAGGTTGATTATATTCTACAGGTTCTTCGTTAGAGATTAAAACTTCTACAATTTCTCCCTTTACATA
>Ga0307438_1000635_pt1 | contig 25744 bp, 26 predicted proteins | sample SalMarWE160110MG_FD_202144 | JGI IMG/M metagenome (GOLD analysis project Ga0307438, IMG submission 202144) | Salt marsh sediment microbial communities from the Plum Island Ecosystem LTER, Massachusetts, United States - WE1603-110 | ecosystem: Environmental > Aquatic > Marine > Intertidal zone >... | reverse complement strand
GGCCAGGCTCGTCGTGAATAAAGTCGAGCAGACATCTTATCCTCCTTCGTTAATAAAATTGTACTTTGACTGAACCCGTTGATTTAAATGAGGATAAATCAGGGCAAAATACCTTAGGGGGAAAAGGTAGATTGAGAGCCAATTTTATTTAATCTATTTTTAGGGAAGGATGGGCATGTATGCGGCGGGATAAAATACTCGAAGGCCCTCGACTCTTCTCATCTAATCTCAACTGTCTCAGCTCATCTCAAAGATCTATTTTATTTAATCACATATTTTATTTTTTGTCAAGTGGTCGGAAAAGAAAAGATTTAGAAGATCTGTCATGAACATTGTTACACCAGTTGAAGGAAAACTTGCTCTTATTGATAAAATAAGGTATAATAGTAAGGTATTAGCCAGCCGAACAAGCTCAATGAAAGAAAACCTACAAGCAAAGCTCTGGCAAATAAGGATGGAAAGGGCCGGAGAAACAACAAGACTTTATGTAGTTTCGATCCACAAGCCCATGCTGGTGTTTGAATCTTATTTTGGCAGACTCAGAAGACGGTTCGAGATAGCCCCCTCAAAGAAACAGGACCCACCAGTGTTTTACCTGCTTGCGGGAGAGAAAGCCGAAGTAGAAAGAGCCACAGATATGCACGGTTTGAAGCTCAAAGCCATCACAGAGCACCACATAATCTTAGAGGTGGAAAATCCGGAAAATAAAAATCTTTATGAAATCTCTCTTTTTAACCCCCAATTAAGGGGCTTCTGGGGAAGAAAGTACGTTTTATCAAAAGACAAGAGAGAAGCAGCCAGTTTTGCCCAGCAATTTAAGGAAAACTATCACATCAGTATAAAGAAAGCAGCTAAAATTGACAGCTACCCGGTAGAGGCGGTTGAAAAAGACCAAATAATTCTCACCAGACAGGCTTAAAAAATCATTGGAAAATTGGGTAATATGGAAGCAAAACCTCCACTTAAACCGGATGCAGAAGGAAAGTATAACCTGGCCATCAAACATGCTAAGCAGAAGCTCAAGGAGATGGATGTAGCTGATATTTGCCAGAGAAGCAAGGCGAGTTATTCCCAAAAAGAAGGCTTTCTTCTGCCCTATCTTAATTACACTCTGCGCATAGACCCTCAAAATTTCGCCGTTTTTTCAACCGATCCTAAAAAGTCAATAGATCCAGCACTTGAAGTACTGATTCTGCACTATCTTAGAGATGCCCGAACTACAGGGCTAACTGGTAAATGGGTGAGTTATCGGGAGCTACCCAGCGGAGGGTTCTACTATGCAGTTTTTCGAGCCCGGGCAGAGATTCCACTCATTAAGAGGCTTGGAAGTCGGCCAGAGTCATTTAAAGAGGCTGCCTGCAGCCTGGGAGGAGAACCGGCTCAATACGGCGATCTCGCTTTTAAAATTATCACCTTCCCCAGACTTCCTTTGGTTTATATTCTCTGGACCGGAGATGAGGAGTTTCCGGCCAATGCGTCGATTCTCTTTGATAGCTCAGCCGAAAATCACCTGCATATTGAGGATCTTGCTTATCTTGGTGAGACAGTAACCAGAGAGCTAATAGGATCAGCCCAGCGAATATAGCGAGCCATATCACTCCTCGCTTACCTTTTGCCATGCCTCCTCGTAGGCTTTAAGGTCCCCATCAGAAAAGAGAACAAAGCGCACCTCTTCAAAGTCATAGTGCTTAAGGAAGTCTCGAACTGCAGAGAGAGCAATACGAGCACCGTCGTGTATGGGGAAACGATAGGCACCGGTACTGATAGAAGGAAATGAAATGGATCTAATACCTTTATCCTTGGCCAGAGTGAGACTATTACGGTAAGCGTTCTCTAAAAGCAGATTCTCATTCTGGTTTCCTCCCGACCATACCGGACCCACCGTATGAATGACATATTTAGCCTTGAGTTTTCCTCCCGTGGTGATGACCGCCTCACCCGTAGGACACCCTCCCTGCCTTACCCGAATCTTCTTACACTCCTCCAGGATCTCGGGACCACCGGCTCGGTGGATTGCGCCATCTACTCCACCACCTCCCAAAAGACTGGTATTGGCAGCATTAACAATTGCTTCGGTGTCCTGCTGGGTTATGTCGCCTCGAATCAAGATAAGATTGGCACTGTTTACTTTGGCCTGCATTGCCCGCCTCCGCAGAAAAAAAATTTTTATACAGATCCAGTAGCTCTACTAAACCCAATTCTTTAGATACTTTCTGAGGTCCCTCCCAAACTCCGGGTTCTTAAGAGCAAAATTAATAGTAGCTTTTAAAAACTCTCTCTTATCACCACAATTCCAATAGGTACCTTCTAGCTTACAGGCATAGACGGTCTCATTTCTACAAAGATTCTTCACCCCATCTGCTACCCAAATTTCTCCTCCTTTTCCTGGCTTGGTTTCCTCCAGTGCTTCAAAAATTTTTGGGGTAAACACATATCGTCCTACGCTGGCAAGATTAGACGGAGCATCATCAGGATGAGGTTTTTCAACGGTGTCTAAAACCTTGTATACCCCTTTTTCGATCTCCTGGGGCTTTATTACCCCAAATTGGGAAATTTTTTCTCTGGGCACCTCCATTACCCCCATCACTGAACTCTGGTACTTTTCAAAGACCTTGATCATTTGACCTATGGCTGGGATCTTCGCCTCTATTATGTCGTCTCCATAAGAAAAAGCAAAGGGTTCATCACCCACCACAACTTTAGCACAGAGAAGAGCATGGCCGTTTCCTAGAGGCATCTTTTGTCTGACATAAACAAATTTAGCTAGATTAGATATTCTCTTTACTTCCTCTAGCAGGTCCAGCTTATGCGCCTCTTTTAATCGGTACTCGAGTTCAAAACTTCTGTCAAAATGGTCTTCTATGGATCGCTTGTTTTGACCAGTAACCAAGACAATTTCCTCAATACCAGCGCCCACCATTTCCTCAACCACATATTGAATAATGGGTTTATCAACCACGGCAAGCATTTCTTTGGGCTGAGCCTTTGTCGCCGGAAGAAATCTAGTACCAAATCCAGCCACTGCAATAACTGCTCTTCTTATTTTTGGAGTCATTGGCTACCTCGTAAGTTAATATGGTGCATTCTACATCATAAATACTTAACCGGAAGGCTTATCTTTATCTTCCAATCCTTGGGATATTTTATTCTCAAATCCTCTTCCCGTGGGTCGATAATACTTCCTATTTTCCAAGCCTTGGGGTAGATATTGCTGCTTCACTCTGGCCTCAGGAAAATCGTGAGGATAGCGGTAATTCTTTCCATAACCTATTTTTTTCATTAAGGAAGTGACGGGATTACGAAGATGCAAGGGTACTGGTAAATTCAAAGTCCTGGCCACATCTTCTTTGGCTTCTAAGAGTCCCTTGTAAGAAGCATTAGATTTGGGAGCAGAAGCCAGGTAGGTAGCAGCCTGAGCCAGATTAATCTGAGCCTCAGGCATACCCACAAATTCTACTGCCTGAGCTGCTGCCGTGGCCACTGACAAGGCCTGAGGATCGGCATTACCCACATCCTCAGAGGCAAAAATAACCATTCTTCGCGCCATGAAACGAGGATCCTCCCCGGCTTCAATCATGCGAGCTAGCCAGTAGAGGGCAGCATCTGGATCCGATCCTCGCATTGACTTAATAAAGGCAGAAACAACATTATAATGTTCCTCTCCTGTTTTATCATATAAAAGAGCCTTGCTTTGTAGAGCTTCCTCAGCTTCCCTCAGGTGAATTTGACGAAAACCATTCTTACCCGGTTTACTAGTCTCAGTAGCTATCTCCACTGCATTTAAGGCCACTCTGGCATCACCGTTGGAGCCATCAATGATTAAATCCAGAGCCTCCCGGTCAATCTTTATCTTATACTCACCGAGACCCTTCTTTTTATCTTTCATGGCCCGGTTCAGGATTTTTTTAATCTCCTCCGAATCGAGTCTTTCCAGGGTGAAAATCCTGGTTCTAGAAAGAAGCGGTCCAATGACCTCAAAACTCGGATTTTCGGTAGTAGCGCCAATTAGAATAATGGTTCCTTTTTCTACATGAGGGAGAAATGCATCTTGCTGTGCTTTATTGAACCGATGAATCTCATCGATAAAGAGGATGGTCCTCTGATTATAGACTTTCAGCCTGACCTGGCCTTCTTTTACCACTTTTCTCACATCGGCTACTCCCGAAGTAACTGCAGAAAATTGAACAAAAAAAGACTTAGTAAGATGAGCAATAATCCTGGCTAGAGTCGTCTTTCCTGATCCTGGGGGTCCCCAAAAGATAAGAGAGGCTAGTTTATCCTCCTTTATCATCTTTTGCAAAATCCTTCCCTCGCCGACAATATGTTCTTGGCCCACAAACTCATCCAAGCTCTGGGGTCGGATGCGATCAGCAAGAGGAGCCTCTCTTTTTTTATCCTTCTCTTCCCCTGATTGAAATAGGTCCATCCTCATAAATTTTACCTTTCTTAATTTATGACCTTTTTCAGCCTTTTTGTCACTCTAACTTACCTACCCTTACCTTAAGACTTTCTATTTTTTTGCAAAACCTAAATTCTGTCAGCATTTTACCATATAAAAGGCATAGGTCAAATAAAAAATCGAAGTCACCACCAGTTTCTGTCCTTACCCTTTTTCTAGTTTCTCTTCTAATCTCACGGTTTCTTTTTAAGCTTGTGGTTTCCCTGGATTTTGGGTGCAGACCGACACCTGGAGTCTTGAAAAAGAGTAAATTTATGCTATGCTCTCCTCTCCTCACATTTAACCTCTCTAATAAACCAGTGTATAGACAGATGTTTTTCTATGGGGAGTAGCATGATAAGCAAAAAGGGAATAATAGCCTTGTCGGTTACTGTCTTTATCTGGGCAAGTACCTTCACCGTAATCAAAATTGGACTTGAGCGCATCACCCCCTTAAATCTATCGTTCGTTAGATCTATTTTAGCTACCTTTTTCCTGTTAGGGTGGCTTCTACTCAAAGGAAACCAGCAGGAAATTGCTAGAGCGTTAAAGTTTCATTTAGGGTATATTATTGGTTTGGGAGTAGTTGGCGTTGCCTTATTCAATATCTTTCAAAATATAGGTATTGGTCTTACCTCATCGGGGATAGCTTCCTTATTGGTCGCCTCCAATCCGGTATTCATTTTAATTTTAGGCGCCAGCTTTCTCGGCGAAAAAATCACCAAAAGTAAAGCATCTGGTATAGTGCTGGGTTTTGTCGGAATCATCATAGTCACCTTCCTGGGCAAGAATATGGCTTTATTGTTAAGATCAGGATCTTTCTGGGGTAATATTCTGGCTTTGCTTTCCGCTGTATGCTGGGCAGTTTATTCAGTTATGAATAAAAGCGCTCTAAAAAGGTACAGTCCCCTAATTTTAACTGCTCTAGCCTATGTTTTTGGATCCCTCATTCTTTTTTTCTTCTGCTTTACCTTTGAGGATGTGTCTCTTATTTTCCAATGCTCACTTTCCTCCTGGTTAATACTTCTCTATCTAGGTATTCTTGCTTCAGGAGTTACTTTCTATCTCTGGAACTATGCCTTAAGTATTATGGAGGCATCCAGAGTTTCGGTTTTCATTTTCCTGATTCCCGTATTGGCTATCTTGTTGGGAAAGGTGATTCTTAACGAGACTATTACCGGTTTTACTTTCCTGGGGACTGCTCTGGTGTTATCGGGGATCTATTTGATGGAGAGATAGATCTTGAAAAAGGAAACCTTTGTATCCTTTTCACCCTTGACATCAGAAAAAACTAGAGTATATTATATAATAGAGTTAAATGAACTCAAGTGGGGACGTGATGAGTAGATAAAGGTAAAATTCCTACTTTTAGAAGTTGGAGATTCAAAAAAGAAATTTAGTCGGAGGTGGAGAGACGCAAAAAACTATAGATGTGAACGATAAAGGTTAAAAATGGAGGTGAATTATGATTCTGAAATCCGGGGAGGAAAAAAGACGAGAAGAGGAGGCTACTGTCCAGGAATTTAAATGGGCAGGAAGTCCTGAAGAGGCACTCCAGGGAAAAGGGAAAGCTTATCTTACTACCCACAGATTGATTATGGAAAGAGAATCTGAAGGAAAAACAACAAAGGTTTTCGAGTTTCCTCTGAAAACCGTTCAGCGGGTGGCTGCCAAAGGATTTTTTAGCAAAATCCTCTCGCTTGAGGTTAACCTCTCGGAGGTGGAAAGTGACGTTAAGAAGATGAGTCCTTCAGAGAAAAAAGGATTTGGCATGGTTCAGATCAAGGTAAACGATCCCAAGACCTGGGCAAGCGAGATAGGTTTCCGAAGCAGGAAGGAATAAGAAATTCGGTTAGGGAGGAGTGATAGATCTTAATCTTCTGGTTGCTTTAAAAACGGCATCGGTGAGTAAGCGAGAGGATAAGTTGTGCCTGCAGGCCAAAAAGCAGAAATAAAGTACCAGGGTAGGTGGTTAAATATTTCCTACTGTTATGAAGAAAGGGAGGAAGAGACCCTTTTCTTCATTCATGGATTGGGCTGCTGTAAAGACTCATTTGGGGGCATTTGGAAAGCGCAAGGGTACCATAACTACTCCATATTTACCTTTGATCTACCCGGCTTTGGTGACTCTTCAAAACCTACCAGTTTTTCCTATGACATCAAGGATCATGCTGGAGTAGTAGACAGGATAATCAAGAGGCTAAATTTAAAGAACCTTCACCTTATCGGGCACAGTATGGGAGGAGCTATCGTGCTTTTCTACCTGGATGCTGCCACCGATAATGCTCTTTCTTTCATTAATCTGGAAGGAAATCTTTGCCCACAGGATTGTACCTTTAGTCGGCAAGCAAAAAATGCATCCTGGAGAGAATTTGAAAGCTCTGTTTTTGATCAAATAAAAGAGGAAGTGAGAACCTCCGAGGATAAAGGCTTAAGAGAGTATTATGGGTACCTTGGTAAAAGCAGCCCTTATGCCTTTTATCAGAGTTCCTGCTCCCTTGTCAAATATTCAGACAGTGGAATTATTCTTAAAAAATTTCTCCACTTACGGGTGAAATCACACTATGTCTTTGGAGAGAAAAACAAAAATATGGAAATTATAAAGACTTTGAATGACCATCGCCTACATCTTACTTCGGTTCCCCAAAGCGCTCACTTTATGATGAATGATAATCTAAAAGCTTTCTATACCATCCTTTTAAGTCTCCTGCAAAAAGGCTAGCCAAGGATTAATCAAGGTGTCCTTTTCTTCTTTGCTCTCTTAATAATCTTCATACAAAAATCATTAGAACTACCTTCGCAATCAAGTTACCTCTTAATCCGGAGCTAATAATGAATCACTTGATTTTTCGCTCGTCTGTAGTATAGTTAGCTGTAATAAAGTCTCAGTCGATTCCTTTCGACGTCGACAGTTATTTTAAGTTTAGGAGGAAAAAATAAATGGTAAGGGAAATTTCTGTCGTGCCTGATTTTACACCGGGATTTGTGGAAGTGGGCGGTAGAATACCCAAGTTTCAGTATTCTCGATCTTTAAGGCAAGAACTGAATGAGGGTAGTCTCACCCAGGAACGATGCCTGGATTTACTTAAATGTATGCTCTTTATCAGAAACCTGGAGGAGATGATACGGGAGCTACGAGAAAATAGGGGTAAGTACGGTTCCATCAAATTTCTTTATGGTGGTGCTGCCCATCTTTCCATCGGTCAGGAAGCAGTCTCTACCGGAGCTGTGGCAGCCATCAGGCAAGATGACTATATCACCAGTAGCCACAGAGGACATGGAGATAGCCTGGCCAAAGGCTACTTTGCCATTAAAGCTATGGACCGCCCTGAGCTGGTAGAACTAATTACCCAGGACGAGAAAATATGTAGCTATCTAGGCCTGAAAACCAATCTCAAGAACCATGAGGAACTAGTGGAGGAAGCTCTTAAACTACATCTTTTTCGAGCTATAGCGGAGCTTTTTGGAAAAGAAGCCGGTTACTGCCGAGGAAGAGGAGGAGGAATGCATATCGCCGATTTTAGCAAGGGCCATCTAGGAGCCAATGCTATTGTGGGAGGAAGCCTAGGCATGGCTGTGGGTGCTGGATTAGCTTCAAGGGTTCTGGAAGACAACCGGGTAGTAATATGTTTCGCCGGAGATGGTGCCTTCAACAATGGAATCGCCCATGAAGCCATGAATATGGCTACTATGGCTCAATTTACCAATGGACTGATGAATAAGAAGTTTGGCGTTCCCACTATATTTGCCGTGGTCAACAATCAATATGGAATGACTGGCCAACAGCGGGGTGAAGTTACGGGAATAGAATTCCTGGCTGAAAGAGGCTTTGGTTACAACAAGGATGGAATGCATACGGAAATTGTTAACGGTATGGATGTATTAGCCGTCTATGATGCCACCGCAAAAGCGGTAGAGCTGACCAGACAAGGTAAGGGTCCGGTTCTATTAGAATTCTGGTGTTCCCGCTATAAAGGCCATTCTTTAAGCGATCGACTGGATACGGCAGAGGATGAAACCTATCGAACTTTAAAAGAGCTGGAAGAATGGCAAAAAATAGATCCTTTAAAGACTTTCTCTCATAAGCTGATGAAGGAAAAAATTTTAAGTGAGACAACCTTGAGAAAACTTGAAAAAGAGGTCAGAGAAAGAAATGAGCATATGGCAGCCAAGGCAGCTGAAGCACCCAGTCCTGATTCCAAAGCTATGTACTTTGGCCTTTTCAGTAGTACATCTTCGGATGAAGTTCCTTCTCAGTTTAGAGATACGCCCACTCTAAAGAAGCCCGATTTTCTTAATAGAGACCCAGAGGTAGAAATTACCTATAGAGAAGCGGTAATAGAGGCTCTCTTTGAAGAAATGAAACGTGATCGGCGAGTCATACTATGGGGAGAGGATATTGCTGACTACGGTGGAGCCTTTGGAGCTACCCAGGGGCTTCTAGAGATTTTGGGAAGAGACCGCATTTTCAATACGGCCATTTCAGAAGCAGCCATTGTCGGCAGCGGCCTGGGAGCAGCTATGAGGGGCCTAAGACCTGTGGTAGAAATTATGTATATCGATTTTATTCTGCTGGCCATGGATCAAATAGGAAATCAGGCGGCGAAGTGGAAATATATGTCCGGTGGCCAGCCAACTATACCTTTAACCATAAGAACAACCATTGGTGGTGGTAAAGGATATGCTGGGCAACACTCCCAGAGCCTGGAAGCTGTGCTGCCCCATTTCCCGGGACTCAAAATTGCCATGCCCTCGGATGCCTATGAGGCAAAGGGACTCTTAAAAGCTGCCATTAGAGATGATAATCCTGTGATTGTCATAGAGCATCAGAATTTATACCGCCATCCTTTAGGAAAAAGCCAGGTTCCCAAAGAAGATTACCTCATCCCACTGGGAAAGGCAAAGGTCAAAAGGAAAATTGATACCACCAAAAATGAGAACAGCATCACTATCATTACCTGGTCATTTATGGTGCCTCTGGCCATGAAAGCGGCTGAAGAACTGGCCATGGAAGGAATCGAGGCCGAGGTCATTGACCTACGCACACTTTATCCTCTTGACATCGATACTCTGATAAGGTCAGTTCAAAAGACCAATAGGGCCGTGGTAGTTCATCAAGCTGTCAGGTGCATGGGTTTCGGGGCAGAAGTGGCGGCTCAGCTTCAGGAAAAAGCCTTTGATTATCTGGACAGTCCCATAGTAAGGGTAGCCGCACCCGATACTCCTCCTCCTTCGGCACCGGTTCTGGAAAAAGCTTTTCTGCCTAATGAAAAAGATATTGTGGAGGCGGTGAAAGGCTTAATGTAGGCAGTAAATTTCCTTTTTTATCGGCTGGCCTTCACTCTGCTCTATGGTAAAATCTGGGCAAACCAGAGAGGCTACATTTGGGTGAGACCGGACGACAGACGCGCTGGCCGAAGGGAGAGCGTGCACCCACGTAAGCGAATGCCTATCTGAATCCGTATTTCCAGTCAGTCTCATCCATTTTCTTTATAAAATCCACCAGATAATTAACCAGAACCTCCTTCATTTTTTTACCTTTTTCCTGAGTAGCTTTGGTGGGATCGCCAGTGGCTGCATAGGGAGTCAGCTCATCAAAAGTCCACTTTAAGGAAATTTCTTCAGGCAGGGTGGGTACAACTCCCTGGGCGTGCTTCATGTCTACCAATTCCGGTTTTAAGGCCAGCATGATGGAGGTTTCTCCTTCCCCGGCGTGCCCCAGTCCATCCCAGACTTCGAAGGTGCCTTTGGGAAGTAACTTTCCTGCTGTGATCCACCATGCTTCTAGCACCGCAATCTTTATTTCTAAATGAGAGACCTTAAACTCACGCGTTGCTATTTCAATAGGAGCTATATTTCCGTCGTGTCCATTCACTATGATTACCCGTCGAATGGAGTGTTTCCACAGGGAAGTCAGGATATCCTTCAGCATCTCAACCAGAGTCTCTGACCTAAGACTGATAGCGATAGGAAATGCGGAATAATGCTCACTCATCCCGTAAGGTAGAGCTGGAAGCACTAAAAGCCCTTTTATTCTCGAGGCAACCTCTTTGGCAATCTCGTAAGAAACGAGGGTATCTGTTCCAAAAGGAAGATGGCCTCCATGGTTCTCCGTTGATCCTACGGCGAGAATAACTTTATCAAACTTTGCCTTACTATACGCATTTCCGGTCATACAATCTAAATAATTATTAAATGCCATCTTATTCACCTCCGTCGTAGCAGTAGATTTCGGGAAAGATATCTCTTACTAATTCTTGATTGCCCCACACTGATCACTAGTTACTGATTACTGTTATTTGTCGAGGCGTAGGCTGTGCATGGCTTTACGTAGATACAGGCCTGCTTTATTAGCAATTAAGAGCTGTCTTTCTCCACTAACTATTCCCTTGGGCCTTTTTATCATCATCAGTATAAGGAGGGCAGCATATATCAACTCTGTAAAGCCATAGAGTCTTAAGCTCTCTTCCAGAGGCTTCATCGCATACTTAAAGGCTACCAAAAGTGTCGCTCCAATCACAGGCCCAACCATAGTCCCCGCACCACCTATGACAAGCATTATCACAATTTGAAAGGTCAGGCCAAAGGAGAATACATAAGGCATAATTGCCCTGGTAAGATGAGCATACAGAGCCCCGGCTACACCGGCGAAGAAAGCACCGATGGCAAAGGAGAGGAGCCTGTACTTAAAAGGGTTGATTCCCTGAACTTGTGCAGCAATCTCATCATCCCTTATGGCCATCATAGCTCTACCGTAGGAGGAATGGACGATCCTCCAGATTACGTATAGAGTCACCACTACCCAGGCATAGGACCACCACAGATTAGTATAGTGGGGTATAGCATTTATCCCTATTGAACCTCTGGTGAGCCACCTCAAGTTTATGGCCAGAGTCTCAACGATTACCATAAACCCTAATGATGCGACTGCAAGGTAGTGTCCCCTAAGCCTTAAAACTGGTGCTCCAACTAACACAGCCACCAAGCCGGAGAGAAGTCCGGCCACCAAAACTGCAGGAAGGAAAGGCCACTGATAATTGGGCCCGCCCAGGATACGGGGAAGAAGGAGCAGGTCATATGCCTTTCTAAGCTCCACCGGAAAGGTGAGAAGAGTAGATGTATAGGCACCTACAGCCATGAATCCGGCATGGCCCAATGAAAATAACCCACTATACCCGTTGGTGAGATTTAAGCTTACAGTAGCAATGATGAATATTCCTGCCAAGGTGATTATATGGATGATATATCTATTGAATACTGTACTGGCCAGGCCTAAAATTAAAAAGAGGAAAACTACGGGTATTATAACCTGGAGCTGCCTTTTTATCCTTGAGACCAGCATTTAGACGTGCACCTCCTCCTTTCGACCCATAATCCCTGAAGGCCTGAGCAATAGTACTAGAATCAGTATGGCAAAGACTATCCCATCCCGGTATGCAGCGAAACCAGGCGGTAGGAAGCCTATTGACAGTATCTCCACCATACCCAGTATGAAGCCACCCAGCATAGCTCCCGGAATACTCCCCACGCCTCCCACCACGATTGCCACAAAGGCCTTAACCCCAGCCATAAATCCCATGTCATAAGATATCTGCCCGTACTTTGCCCCCCACATAAATCCGGTTATGGAAGCAATTGCCGATCCCAGAATAAAAGCAATAGCTATCACCCTGTCAACATTTATACCTACTAGCCTGGCAGTTTCTATACTCTCGGCAGTGGCTCTCATGGCTATGCCCAGCTTGGTTTTCTTAACAAAGGCGGTAAAAAGTGCCATTATAGCTAAGGAAAAGAGTATGATAAAAATGTCAATTGTTCGAAAAGTTACCGTGCCTACCTTGTTAAGCTGAGATAGAAAAACTGGAGGACGGAAGGCATAAGGCTGGGGAGAGGCTATCAGTTTCATCAGGTTCTCTATGAAGATGTAGAAGCCCAGGGAAGTTATCAGGAGCGATACCTCAGGTCCCCCTCTTATCTTCTTATAGGCTGCGGCATTAAGCACCAAACCCATAAGTGCTCCGAATCCCATTACCAGGCCTATAGCCGCTATGAAGGGAAGGCCAAGCAAGGTAAGACATAGATAAAAGCAGAATGCCCCAAGGGTAATAAGGGCCCCGTGAGCAAAGTTTATGAGCCTGAGTATTCCATATATGACGGTCATCCCCAGAGCGAGGAGTGCATACATACTTCCCAGTACCACTCCGTTTAGAGCTTGCTGACTGATATATCCTGCGGTAAACATATCTTAATCTCCCAGGTAGGCTTTTCTTATCTCCTCACTTCTCATTACATCTTCTGGTTTTCCCTGTAGCTTAAGACTTCCTGTCTCCATTACATAGGCGTAATCGGCCACCTTCATAGCTATATTAATATTCTGTTCGACTAACAGAATAGTAATTCCAGTTTCATTTATCTTTTGAATAGCCTGGTACACGTCTTTAGTAATCATGGGCGCAAGCCCCAGCGAAGGTTCATCGAGAAGCAATAGCTTGGGACGACTCATAAGCCCTCTACCGAGAGCAAGCATCTGCTGTTCCCCTCCACTCAAAGTCCCGGCTATCTGGGATTGCCTTTCTATTAATACCGAGAAAAGGCCATGGATCCAGTTTACATCCTTTTTGATTTCATCTCTATCCTTTCGATAATAGGCTCCCAGCAAAAGATTCTCCTTCACACTGAGTCCACTAAATATCTGCCTACCCTCAGGAATCAGGGTTATCCCCATTCTTACTCTTTTGTCCGATGCAAGTTCGGTCACATCCTCCCCATTATAAATTACCCTGCCTTTTTTTGGCTGAAGGACCCCGGCTATCGTCTTAAGAGTGGTGGTTTTGCCAGCTCCATTCGCCCCTACCAGGGCCACCACTTGCCCTTCTTCTACCCTAAGAGAGAGCTGCCTTACTGCGGGAATAATCCCATAGTGTACATCGATTCCTTCAACCTTAAGCAATCTTCTCACCCACCCCCAGATAGGCCTCTATTACTTTTGGATTGCCCTGAATATCTTTTGGCTTTCCCTCGGCTATTAAAAACCCGTGATCAAGCACCTGTATTTGCTCAGCCAATCCCATGACAAATCTCATGCGATGCTCGACAATGATCAGGGTCAGTGAATACTTCTCCTGGACCTCTTTTATTAGCTGGGCGAGTTCTTCAGCCTCCTTGGGATTCATACCCGAGGAGGCCTCATCCAAAAGTACCAGCTTTGGTCTGGTAGCAAGAGCTTTAACAATATCGAGCTTTCTCTGATGACCGTAAGGGAGACTGCCGCTTCTTTTGTCTTTATAGTCAATCAATCCGAACATATCTAGAAGCTCTTCCGCAAAATGGCCTAGCTCTTTTTCTTCCTTTAAAAACCGGGGAAGGTTAAATAGTGCATGGTGAAGAGCATAATTCAGGTGCATATGGCGGGCAATCTTCACATTCATCATTACACTAAGATCTTTGAATAGACGAAGAACCTGGAATGTTCTGGTCATTCCCCTTCTTGCTATCTGGTCCGGCCTCTGCCCGGTAATCTCGCCACCATTAAAAAAAATTTTCCCCCTACTTGGCTTCCAGATCCCAGTGATTAAATTGAATATGGTGGTCTTCCCAGCTCCATTTGGTCCTATCAACCCAAATATTTTTCCTGCCGGTAGATCCAGATTATATTCTTTAACCGCCCACAGTCCTCCAAAGACCTTACTCAAATTTTCAATTTTAAGCAGCATAGCGCTCTTCTCTTAAGAAATAATGGGGCCAGCCTAAGAAACTAGCCTTTGCCCCGAGTACTATATACAGAGGAGGCAGATATCTTTGTCTGCCTCCTCAATTGAGTTACCGTGTTGCACTGAATCTGCTAAAGCTATCCTTATCTTGCTATTTCCGGTGAGGGTAGATACTTCGGGGTCAATTCCTTTATAGTGGCGAATTTTCCTTCCTTGACCACCAGTATTGCCGTCGACTTATCAGGCACTCTGTTACCTGCGGTATAAGTTATGGTTCCAGTCGCCCCGGGCAGTTCCCTTATCAAGGTAAGCCCTGCCGATATTTTCTGTGGCTCTGTTGACTTAATAGTTTCTATCGCTTTAGCCAAAAGATTCATGGCATCATATCCTAAGGCAGCGAAAGCATTTTCAGGCTTGATTCCCCACATTTTTTCGTATGCTTTGACAAAGCTGACAACTCTGGGTTCAGGACTTTCCAGAGAGACATGGGTCACAAAGATCACTCCTTCCGCATACTCACCGCCAACTTCAACCAGTAGCGAAGTATCAAATCCGTCTTCACCTAAAATGGGTAGAGTTACGCCTCCTTCTCTCAATTGCTTGACAATTAAACCAACATTCCCCGGAATAGCTCCCACATAGACAGAATCTATCTCCTTGGCATCCTGTTTAGCCTTTAGCCTGGTCACCAGTGCCGAGTAATCCGTCCACTCGGTTTCGAAGTAATCCTCGTAGACAGTCGTTCCCCCGTAATGTTTGAAGGCATCCACAAAGTAAGCACATACTGCCACACTGAAATCGCATGCAGTATCCACCCAGACAGCAACCTTCCGCAATCCCAGATCCTCATAAGCGTACTCAGCTATGGCTGCCCCTTGAGCATTATCACCAAAGCAGGCCAGCCAGGCTCCACTTCTCTCAGGTATGCGTGGATGAGTTGCACCAGGGGTTATAAAGGGAACCCGATACTCTCTGGCTATTGGTGCGCCAGTTAGAACCCAATGGGTATCACAATAGCCAAGTATGGCAGAGGCCTTCTCAGATTCAATAAGCCTGATCACTGCCCCCACTGTCTCCGCCTCATCGGCCTTGGTGTCTATGCACTTAGTCTTAACCGTTTTCCCCAACACTCCCCCGGCGTCATTAATCTCTTTGACTGCTAGTTGAATACCTTTCCAGGCAGGCTCATCTATGCTGGCCCAAGGACCGGTTAAGTTCATGACCACTCCAACTTTAACAACTTCAGCAGCCAAGCCCTGGACACAAGAGAGTCCCACCACCACCATGCAAACAATCACTATTAATCCGCTCAACCACAGTTTCCTTTTTGTCCGCCAGATCATTTATATCCTCCTTTCTTACCTATGGTTTTGTAAAAAACTCGCTGGTCTCTTACTTCTCTTGGCACTCACCCCCTCTCTCAATTTATTCTCTTTTCAAAGTCGCAAGATATTTATGGGAAATTTCCAAAATTCAAATACCGAAAGAGGAACGCTCGGTCATGAAAAGAATATAATTAAAGGTCTTGAGTTTGTCAATCTTCCAACCCCCAGATAAGATCAGCCTCTAGTAGAGAGGAAAAAAGGAAATCCAAGAATCACATCTTAAAACTATTAGGGGTAGATTCGGTATAAGGTTCTAGGAAAGGGTATGACCTCTCTTACGTGTGGGGTGCCGCACAACCAGGCAACCGTCCGCTCAATACCCAGTCCAAATCCTGCATGGGGCACTGATCCATAGCGTCTGAGATCTAGATACCACTCAAAGAGCTCCCTGGGCAAGGAATGCTCATCAATGCCTTTTTCAAGATGTGACAGTTCCTCATCTCGTTGGCCACCCCCTACGATTTCTCCATAGCCCTCAGAAGCAAGCATATCCACAGAAAGGGTCAGACGCGGGTCCTGGGGATCTTTTTTCATATAAAAGGCTTTTGCCTCGGTGGGAAATCGGTGAACGAGAACTGGTTTATCGAAATTGGACGAGATTATGGTCTCATGTGGAGCACCGAAATCATCTCCCCATTTAAAGTCGCTGCCCGATCTTTTAAGAATCTCTACCGCCTCAGTGTAGCTTATTCTGGGAAAGGAAGGGGTAATTTTTTCCAGTTTGGTAGTATCTCTACCAAGGATCTCCAGATCCCCCTTCTTCTTCTTAAGTACCTCCTGCACAATCTCTGTAACCAATTCTTCGGCAAGTTTCATGATGTCATTCAGGTCAGCATAAGCAACTTCGGGTTCAGCCATCCAGAATTCTGTCAGATGTTTTCTTGTTTTTGATTTCTCGGCTCGGAAGGTTGGTCCGAAACAGTAGACTTTGCCGAAGGCCATGGCAGCCGCCTCCAAATAAAGTTGTCCGCTCTGAGAAAGGTACGCCTTATCACCAAAATAGTCGACCTCAAAAAGAGTTGAGGTTCCTTCGCAAGCTGAGGCAGTTAAAATGGGAGCATCGACCAGGGTAAAATCACGACTGTCAAAGAAATCACGGATAGCCTTAATAACCTCACTTCTAATTCTGAGGTTAGCCCACTGCTTTCTGGATCTAAGCCAAAGATGCCGATTCTTAAGTAAGAAATCAGACCCGTGAGCTTTCTTGCCCAGAGGGTAGGTGTCGGCTAATTGAACAATTTCGACATTACTTAAAGCAAGCTCATATCCACCAGGAGCCCTTTTATCCCGGCGTACCTTACCGGTGACAATTAGAGAAGACTCCTGAGGGATGTGGCTGCACTTATTGAAAAGGTCTTCACTAACATCGCCCTGAAACATAACCGCCTGAGCAATGCCTGTCCCATCACGGATCAAAAGGAAAAGAAGCTTGCCCTTGGAGCGGCGATTATAAAGCCAACCTTTTATCATTACCATCTCATCAACATGTTCACTTAATCGGCTAATAGTGGTAATCCGCATCTAAATCTACCTCATAAAGTGTTTAAGAGAAAAGTTTTTTCATTATGGAGATTACTTCCTCAATATCGTCTTTGTCCACACCCAGGTGAGTAACTGCCCTTATCGAACGATCGCTCCCAGGAAGAACCAAAACTCCCTTATCTTTTAATTTACTTACCACAATCTTTGAATCCATTCCTCCGTCAATAATGTCGAAATAAATAATGTTTGTCTGGACATTGTTCGGGTCTATTTTAAAAGACTTAAATTCACTTATGGCTTCTGCCAGTCTTTTTGCATTGGCATGGTCTTCTGCTAACCTTTCAACGTGATGATCCAGGGCATAGATGCCTGCTGCAGCAAGATATCCTATCTGTCTCATTCCACCACCGAACATTTTTCTGAATCGATGTACCCGCTTAATGAACTCTCTGCTTCCGACTACCATTGTGCCAACGGGAGCCCCTAGACCCTTGGATAAACACAAAATCGTTGAGTCCACATATTGCGTATATTCCTTAGGATCGATTCCCAGAGCAATAGTAGCGTTTAACAATCTTGCTCCATCCATATGCACCAGTAAGTTATTCTTTCTGGCTACTCGGAAAATCTCTTTCACTACTTCCAGGGGATAGACAGACCCACCACCTCTATTATGAGTATTTTCGATCCAGATGAGGCGAGTCACCGGCCGGTGATGGTCACTGGAATCACGGATTACTTCTTCTATCCGGGAGGGATCGAGAATCCCACGGTCGCCCTCCAGAAGATAGAACTGTACCCCAGATATAGCCGCTCCCCCTCCGCTCTCAGAGTTAAATATGTGAGAGCTCCTCTCTAGAATTATCTCATCTCCAGGTTGAGTTTGAGCCCTGAGACTGAGTTGATTAGCCATGGTTCCGGAAGCAACGAAGAGAGAATCTTCCTTTCCCAAAAGCTCAGCTACTTTTTCCTGCAGCCAATTGGTGGTGGGATCTTCACCAAACACATCATCTCCGACCTCAGCTTTAAACATGACATCAAGCATTCCCGCGGTAGGTTTGGTCACAGTATCACTGCGAAGATCAATCATCTCTTGCTTTCTCCCTGAAAAGCTCTTTCTTAATTCTTTTGAGTTACATCCCCTTAGAATAGATTTTTAAAATGATTTCTTTTAACCAGTCTCAGTATATTTTTTGGGTTCTTTTTCAAACTTCTCCTTACATCCTGTGGAACAAAAGTAGTAAAGTGTACCATGATGTTCTACCACCCCGGCTGCTTTCCTTCTAGAGATTTGCATTCCGCAAACCGGATCTTTAACCTTACCAAAAAACATCTCCCTCACCTCCTTATCCACCTTTTTACCTAGTCCTAGTTGGTCTCTTCTGGTGGCCTTTCATCATTCTACCCCGCTAAATAGGAATGTCAAGGAAGCCACTGTCAGTGTTATTGTAAAAATGGTGAGAAATTCGTGGTTAGCAGAAAAGAGGCTATCACTGCTTCCTAAATAAATGGGCTCTTTTGCTGAAGAGTTCTTAGTTGGTTAGTTAATGTGCTAAATTCTATCTGATCCCCATCGCAGGGGTGATGTAGAAATTGATTTTAAAAATAGCGAGCTTCTTTAACTAACTCCTGGCCACTTTTTGCCTTAGCTGATAGATCTATCTCCAGATAGGCTGCCTGAGAATTAAAATAAGGCTCACCTTTTCGGGAGAAAAGGGTCAGCACCTTTCCCTTATGATTTAGAGAAGTTCCCTCACAGGGCTCGTGACTTCTGATAAGAGTTTTTACTCCCAGTTGGCCCAGAACCTCCCTGGTTATTCTCTCACCAAAGATCCTCCCAGCTCCTCTTGGCGAGGGATAATTTTTTGGAGTCTGCCCAGGATCGCTCCAGAGAATCTGTTCTAAATATCTTTTGTCTGGATGGTACTGATGAGCGTAGGCTATATCACTGACTGAAGTAATGCCTTCCGGCAGTCCTCCATGAAGCATCAAATATTTTTCTCTGACGATAACACTATGATGTAGACTGTCAAATAGTTCTCGCAGAGACTTATAAGTCTTTCTCCATTCGCCTCGGTATCTGACTCTCAAAAAATATGGCAGATCATGGGGCCGAACTCCTAAATCCCGGGGTCCTTCATGATTACCTCTTAGGAGAATAACTTTTTCCCTGAATATTGACTTCAGGCTAAGGATGAGATAATAGACCTCAACCGACTGAGTTCCTCTATCTCCGTAGTCCCCCAGAAAAACGATATACTCTCTGGCCTGGGGCGAACTTCTAATAAACCCGCTGCGCTCTAAGATAAAGATCAAGCTTTGAAGATCACCGTGAAGGTCTCCCACTACTATGGTCTTACCCTGAGAGGGAAGATACACCAGGCCACCCTCAATTTCTAGCTCGCCGCTCCTTCCTCTGGATCTTTCCTTAATTAACGTCTCAACGCTGGTCTTAACTAGATTAGAAAACTCCTCTGCTGTTGAGGCGGTAGCCTTCCTGGTAAGTTGTGATATCTCCATTTAGTCCTCTTACGAGAATTTCTTTCTTCAACCTAGCGGTTTCTTTTACCTCATTATGACTAATAAGGAACAATTAGATTAGGGGTCTTTTAAAGAAAAAAGCGGAGTGAGTCTTTTTTGATATTTTTTAAGAATAAGACATTTTTGGTGGTCCCGACAGATTTTTCTGGTCTCTTTTTCTATCTCCTCATCATGCCTCAAGATACCTTTAAAGTAATAGTAAATACTTAGTATCTCATGAACCCAGGTTCTGTCTTCTTCTTCCTCGGATAGATTTTTATCGATCATAATTTCACCGGTATCTATCCTGACCACTCCACCAATTTTTCTATCTTTATAGGGCCTGAACTCAGGGCTACCAAAATCAACATATCTCACCTCAAACGAGGACAAAATCTGATTTAAGATTCTATCGAATTCGGATGCTTCCATGAGTTTCCTCATGAGGCAATATTATCAGATATAATGAATTACCTCATCCCATGGTTTTCTCGATTTAGACTCAGGTAATGCAGCAGGATAACCAAGAGGGGTCAAGGCTATGGGTTCTATCCCTGGTGGAAGATTTAAAATCCTTTTTATTTCGAAGGGCTCAAAAGCTCCGATCCAGCAGGTACCCAGTCCCTCGGCCGTGGCAGCCAGAATGAGATGATCCATAGCAATAGCAACATCTACATCCAGATAGCTCTTTCCGTCGCTCCTTCTCCAGGCTTCACTTGTTATTCCACAAGCACATATCACCACCGGCGCTGTCCAGAACCATGGTCGAGAATAGGCTGCCTTTAGTTTTTCCCTCACCCCCTTCTTTCTTACTACTATAAAACGCCAGGGCTGTGCATTAGTGGCGGAAGGGGCAATTCTCGCCGCCTCTAAAATTCTCTTTAATTTATCCTCTTCTACATCTTGATCCTGGTATTTTCTTACACTGCGCCTTTTTCTTATCAGTTCATAGTAATCCATTTCTTTACCTCCTTAATTATCTCTTCTCAGACTACACAATTCCTAGCTAACAGTCAAATCAAGCTAAAAGAACGTGAAGAATTTGACAAAAAGAGGTAAGAATATAAAATGGCCTCGTAAGAAATTCCTTATTTTCGAGAAAAGAGGAGGAAAATAAATGAATAATGGTAGGATTAAATTAAAAAGGCGAAGTTATTTGTTCGCGGGAGCTCTAATCCTCATTGTGGCTGTCTTGGTTATCGTTAATCTTTCAATCAAAGCTTCCCTCCAGGCCAAAAATCCACCTGAAAATCAGGAAGAAGCAGTTTCGTTTCTACAGAATACTGTCATCGAAGCTTCCAGTGAGGTAGCACCAGCGGTGGTAAACATCACTACTGTTAGAATTGGAGCGGATTTCTTTTTTAATCCTGTTCCTCAGCGAGGGCTAGGCTCGGGGGTAATCTTTGATCAAAAAAATGGGTATATCCTCACCAATGAACATGTAATCCACCAGGTAAAAGAGATAAAAGTACTGTTGCCTGATGGGCGGGAGTCTGAAGGCAAACTAATCGGATCCGACCCCACAATGGATTTAGCGGTAGTGAAGATTAAGGGTGAAAACCTACCGGTGGCTAAGCTCGGGGATTCCGATGAGGTAAAAGTAGGAGAGTTCTGTATAGCTATAGGAAATCCTTTTGGGCTGCAGAACACAGTTACCTTTGGCATAGTGAGTGCTCTTAATCGTCCAATCAGGCGCGACCTGGAGGATTTGATTCAGACCGATGCCGCTATCAATCCTGGCAACAGTGGTGGACCCTTAATAAACTTCAAAGGTGAAGTAATTGGTATCAACACGGCCATCATTCCTTATGCTCAGGGAATAGGATTTGCCATACCCATCAATGCGGCTAAGGAAATTATTGATGAATTGATCAAGTATGGGAAGGTCATAAGACCCTGGCTGGGTATCTCTTATCTTCCCATCACTCCTCAGGTAGTTTCCCGCTTTAATCTTCCCGTGAAATCTGGTCTTTATGTAGCTTCAGTTATATCCGGGAGTCCAGCCGATAAAGTAGGGCTTAAAGCTAAAGACATCATCAGGAAATTTGATGGTCAAGAGGTTAAAACATCCCGGGATTTAAAGGCCTTCATCTCCAAGAAAAAAGTAGGAGATCAGGTGAGTTTGACCATCTTAAGGGATAAAGAAACAAAGATTATCCGGGTGACTTTAGGGGAGAGGCCGACCGAATAAAGTAGTGGCAATACGGCAGGTATAGCAATGAATATCGACCGTATCCTCAACTCGAAAGGCATAACCTCCGGCAAGAAGAATCACCAGAGGAACTTTCTTTTCCAGACACTTACTAATTACCCAGTTATCTCTTTTCTTTAGTCCGGCCTTGGTTAGTTTTAACTGACCCAACTGATCATCCTCATAAGGGTCAGCTCCTGCCAGATAATAGACAACATCAGGCTCAAAGTTTCGCCAAATTTGCAGGAGAGTGGAGCTTAGTTTGGCTAAATACTCCTCATCCCCGGTAAAATCGGGCAAGCCTATATCCAGATCACTTTTCTCCTTCACCGGATAAAGGTTCTCCTGATGAATAGAAAAGGTAAAAACCGAGCGATCCTCCTGGAAGATAAATGCGGTACCGTTCCCCTGATGAAGATCACAATCTACAATCAAGGCTTTCTCGATGAGTTTATCTCTCTTCAGTCTTCTAATGCTCACAGCTACATCATTAATGTAACAAAAACCTTCTCCCCGCGAAGGAAAAGCATGATGAAATCCCCCTCCCAGGTGTATAGCCATTCCTTTTTTCAATGCCTTCTGTCCTGCCAGAATGGTTCCTCCAGCAAATAGTTTGTAACCCTCCACAATTTTCCTGGTCAGAGGAATTTCCGAGAACATAGTGCGTGGAGAAAAAGCAAGATTCTCTAGATCCCTTAGGTATTCTGGGGTGTGGACCAACAAGAGATCTCTTCTCTCGGGAAAGGCCGGCAAAAAAAGGTTATCAGGGATGATTAATCCTTCAGAGGCCAACCTCTGGTAAACCATACGATATTTTTGCACGGGGAATACATGCTCTCCTAAATTAACGGTGTACTTTTCCGAATAGACGAAGGCAGGCTTATTCTTCATTTTTTTTAGGATTAGCACATCCTCTAGTCTTTTTCTAGAACAAAAAAGTGAATATGGCAATCTTAACAGTTTAAAAGAGAAAATCAACCCTCCCAGGTCACCTGGCTGTAGAAAAAGATACTAATAACTCGTAAGTTTGACAAGCTATAAAAATTTAAATAAACTCAGGCACAATTTTACCGTATTGGAATTTTAAGAATTCCGAAGCGAGGAAGTATTAAAAGGGCAAAAACGGCATGGTCAAAGAACTCTCCCCAATGTTTTTAATAATACCTGAAATTAAGGAACTACTTTCTCAAAACAGAAAAGATGAACTTAAGGACCTTTTTAATGAGTATGAGCCGGTTGAAGTGGCTGAGGCGTTGAAAGAATTCACCCTTAAAGATAGAGTAATTCTTTTTTCTTTGTGCGATATAGACTTTGCCGCCGACGTCTTTGAAAAAATGGATAAGGATGATCAACTTACTCTCCTGGGAGCAATTGATGAGAGACGTAAAAGCGATATCCTGGACGAGCTGGCTCCCGACGAAAGGGTCGATCTCTTTGAAGAAATGCCGGAAGAGATGGTGGCACGTTTTCTGGATATTATGGAAAAGGAGGAAGCTCGGGATGCCAGAGAACTTCTGAAGTACGACCCAAGCACAGCCGGCGGCAGAATGACCACCGATTTTGCCAGGGTGCAGGAGGGAATAACTGTTGAAGAGACTCTAGATAATTTGAGGAAGACGGCAAAAGATTTAGAGATGGTCTACTATGTCTATGTATTGGATAAAGATAGCAAATTGGTGGGTGTAGTATCACTTAAAGACCTGATTCTAGCCGAGCCAAAAGAAAGAATAAACAAGGCTATGCATACCAAACTCATCACCATTCCGGTTGATATGGATCAAGAAACGGTGGCTAAGGAAATTGCTAAATATGATTTTATGGCCTTACCGGTAGTCGATAATGGAAAAATGAAGGGAATTATCACCGTAGACGATGTGATTGATGTAATCAGAGAAGAAAACACCGAGGATATGTATAAGTTCGGGGCAGCAGGTCAACATCGAGAAAACTATATGTCTATGAAACCATCTTTTATTGCTAAACATCGGGTAATATATTTAACAATTTTTGTCTTAATGGACTTTTTTTCAGGGATGATTTTAAAAAGTTATTCCTTCGCTTTAAGTAGTGTGGTAGCCTTGGCTTTCTTTATCCCCTTGCTTATGGACACGGGTGGAAATGCCGGCACTCAAGCAGCCAGTGTTATGGTAAGGGGTCTAGCTACCGGGGAGGTCGGGATAAAAGATGTTTGGAAAGTAGTCAGAAAAGAGTTTATCATCGGAATAATGATTGGAGGAGTGTTAGGTATAATTGCTTTAATAAGAGCACTAATTTTGCAAAAAAATCCCTGGCTGACCGCGACGGTGGGCTTAACTATGATTATTACTGTAACCATCGCTACTTGCCTGGGATCGTTCCTACCAATTATCTTTAAACGCTTGGGATTTGATCCTGCTCTTATCTCAGGACCCCTGATCACCACAATTGTAGACATAACCTGCTTGGTAGTTTATTTTGAAATAGCCATACATCTATTGGGAATTGTCTGAAACCTCATCCTTCTACAAGTTTTTTAAACTCCTTAATAGCCTCTTTCCCATCCAGTACCCCTATCTCTAGATCGAACTCTTTTTTCTCTCCCGCCTCTAGAAATTTTAAAGTTCCTCTTTGCCTTTCTTTATCCCTTCCTTCCACCCCACAGTTAGCCGGCTCCATTCCTACTACATAGTCACTTTCTCCCATCATCTTCCATTCGATGAACCGTGGAAGTTGGCTCTTTTTATAGCTCACGTAGAAACCAAATCCCCCCTCAAAATCTTCATTGACCAAAGCACAATGTATAAGTCCTGAGGCATCTTCTTTCATTTCATGATAGTAAACTTTTTCCTTGAAGCCAGGGATAGGAGCAGTAAATTTATGATAATCCTCTTTACCTATTTCGGCCTCTTGATCACGGGGCCTTACCTCTCTAGTCGGTGAAATTAACCTGGCTCCCTCAGCCACAGCAGGAAAACCTCCATTTATGTGGTAAAGAACCATAAAAGGGCTCCTTCGGAAGCCTTGATTTTCTACTACGTCGTGAATCCAGAGTTTGGATTCACCTAAACGGGCACCTATGCATCTTATGAGGGCAATATTCTCTCCAAAGACCACACTTTCTCGCATCCTCCCCTTTACGGAGAGGATATAATCATCTTCTTTCCATTCCGCATCCAGGCAAACTCTATCTGCTGGAATGTGGGAGATTCTCCCGTGAAGACCCAGATCTTCTCCCTCATCTTGACAGGGGGCTCCACAGTAAGTTAGACCGCAGGTAGTAAGCAGTCCCCCAAAGAAGCTGCGAAGCCATCCTAATCCCCGGGAATCAAACGCGTGAGGATGGACATCTCCGGTAGAAGATCTCCAGCAGAGCGATTTTCCGCAATACCGAGCTTCCGAGATATCCATTCCTCGATCAAGGAGGACGGTAAAGAAAAACCCTGTCCCCGTCCAGACATCAAGCGCTCTTACTCCCCTACCCTTTCCCTCTAGAAGCTCGTATTCCTTCATCCCGGCAATCTGAGAGATGTCACCGGTAAATCTGGTAAGTTCTTCTCTGGTATATTTTTTGCCAAAGATCTCTGCCATCTCGCTCCTCCTGTAATGTTTCAAAAGACAAAAAAATTTTTAAACAAGTGACTTTCGTAAAAGTTCAACGATACCGGTAGTGTCGTTTTCTTCTCTTAGGGAGTTCAGCTTGTCTCGAGGTATCTTTATAGCTAATTGCTTAAGCATTTCTGAATTTTTTATACATTGTCTTACCACCTCAAAACCATCCTCTCGGTAAGGAAAGATATCAAAGTTATACCAGTCCCTGTATCCAATCTCATCCAACCAGTATAGAAACTCTATAGTCTCCCAGAAATGGATTGTACCTACAATCATATCATCATCCCATAAACGGTAGTTATCATTAAGCTCAACATAATAAAGTTTATCATGCATATCAGCTAATATCACTGATTCGGCAGGATTTTCATATGCCATATAAGAATGACCGATATCGATTAATACCCCAACATTATCTTCTTTGACCTCG
>Ga0307438_1000622_pt1 | contig 26082 bp, 27 predicted proteins | sample SalMarWE160110MG_FD_202144 | JGI IMG/M metagenome (GOLD analysis project Ga0307438, IMG submission 202144) | Salt marsh sediment microbial communities from the Plum Island Ecosystem LTER, Massachusetts, United States - WE1603-110 | ecosystem: Environmental > Aquatic > Marine > Intertidal zone >... | reverse complement strand
ATTGCAGGAATACCAAGACCGCCTTGAGCAACGTGTAAAGGAGCAGAGTGACGAATTAACGGCTGCAAGTGAACAGCTCCAACACGAAATCACCAAGCGTAAGCAGGTTGAGGAGCACCTCAAGCAGCAGACTGACGAGTTAAAAGCTGCCAACGAACATCTCCAACATGAAATCGCCCAACACGAGCAGGCTGAGCAGGACCTCAAGCGACAGACTGCAGAATTAACAACAGTAAACGAACAACTCCAGGATCAAATCTCCGAACAGGAGCAAGCCAAAAACGAATTGCAGGAATACCAAGACCGCCTTGAGCAACGTGTAAAGGAGCAGAGTGACGAATTAACGGCTGCAAGTGAACAGCTCCAACACGAAATCACCAAGCGCAAGCAGGTTGAGGAGCGCCTGAAGCAGCAGACTGACGAGTTAAAAGCTGCGAGTGAACGACTCCAAGGTCTAATTAAAGAAATGCGCGCTCGTGGCCCTTTCAGTCAAGCGGCAGTTTCGGAAGCAACGGGTTCGCGTAAAATCCCCGCGTCCCTTACTAATGATGAAAAAACCGTATTGGAAAACGTTTTCAGGCAGAATATCGCACTTCAGAAGCCGGAGCTTGACGATGCTGCTGTTAACGAAGGCACAACATAATAACCGTGAACCGTGAAAGGAGGTAAAAAGTATGGCCAAAAAGCACGTTAAAAAACAAGTTAAGAAAAGGGCTAAGAAGAAAGTCAGTAAAAAACTCTCGATTTCGAAAATATCTCCTCTTGCAGCAGGCAGTGAAGCTCTCCTTGTGGGTATTGACTTAGGCACTTCTCGTGCATCTATAGCTTCTAGCAACAGCGTCCGTGAGGTGGTTCCAACCTACGTTGGATACCCAAAGGACAACATTTCTGAAGAACTGTTGGGTGTCGAACCGCTATTCGGAGAATTGGCGCTGAAACATCGGCTCTCGGTAGAGCTGATTCGCCCGTTGGCTCATGGGATAATACGAGATGGCAACGGAAAAGGTAGCAACAAGAATCTCGTGGCTGCTCAGCAATTAGTGCGTCACCTTTTGGAACTTACTCGGCCAAAACCTGGTCAGCCAGTCTACGGGGTAATTGGTGCACCGGCTCGCGCCAGTATTGCCAGCAAACGCGTTCTTATTGATGCGGCCCGGGGGATACTTAACGCGGTTATGATTGTCTCGGAACCTTTTGCCGTTGCTTATGGGCTGGGAATCCTCGACCAGGCTCTGGTTATTGATATTGGTGCAGGAACAGTCGATTTATGCCGCTTACACGGAACGCTTCCTGAAGAGCGAGACCAGATTACTCTGGACGAAGCCGGTGATTTTGTAGACAAAGAGCTCTCAAGGTTGATTCATAAAAAATATCCCAAAGCACAATTTACTATCAATATGGTAAGAGCATTGAAAGAACAGTATGGCTTCGTCTCGAAGAACGCAGACCGGGTGACAGCTCATTTTCCAGTGGAAGGCAGGCCGAGAGACTTTGATATTACTGATGAGCTGCGGACAGCTTGCAAGAGCACTGTGCCCGGTATAGTTGAATCAATTGCCAAACTGATTGCCACTTATGACCCTGAGTTTCAGCAAGTTTTGCGTTCTAATGTGATATTAGCCGGTGGTGGAAGTCAAATGATCGGCATGCCTACACTTATTGAACAGCAAATGGAGCAGTTAGGTGGAGGCAGGGCAGCTCGTGTGGACGAGCCGCTATTTGCCGGCTCAAATGGAGCGTTGAAAATGGCTCAGCGAATGCCCAGGCATTTCTGGAAGATGCTGGCTTGACCGAAGAAGGACGCGCCGGATATGCAATCCTATAACCGACCAAGAAAGGTCCCCCTTATCTCAAAAGCAGATTTAGTGAAAGATAGAAAAAAATATTTGCAGAAGAGCATACTTTTTTGTTAAATTTTTCTTGCGATTCGTCCGATAAAGTATTAAGCGTGTAAACGATGGAACAGCAATCCGGTAATGTTCCTTTTTCGCGACTTAATTGCATTGATACTTTGACCCAATATATTCAAAAAATACCCGTGAACGGTAACGCATACAAATGATATAAAAAGTCTTTGGAAGAAGTAGTAGTTCAGTAAATAACGCTGTGCTATCCATTGATATATGATAGCCTCATATATCAGGCAGGGATAGAATACCAGCAGGAACTGCAGGAGTTTTTTAGAGCTTCTCCAGTTTAATAAAATTGGTTAAGAAGATTTAACCCAGCTGGTTATTCAAAGGGATAGCTGGCTGGTTTTTTTTATGACAATAACATAGCAGCGGGAACGCCAGGCAAGATTTAATGTATAGGGATGTTGATATAATATATGGAGATAATGACATCAGGAATAAAATATCGCAGGAATGCCTTAATCCTGACCGACTGGTAGGGATTTTAACTCTTGCACTTTTTAAAAAGACAAAAAGTACTTCAGGTCATATATATTTCCATTTTCAAAATAAATCTGACCATATTGTTTTTGTCTGGTCGCACGGTTTGCTAAAAGAGATAGCGGCTAAGTCACCGGGTTGCAAAAAAAGCCATTGTGCAAATTGGGAAAAATCTGAATTTTGTGATTACATGCGCAAAGAGATTCTTGAAGAATTATATGACGAAATTGAATGTATAGAAATAGATAGAGAAGACTTTAATATAACATGGCCATCTTATAGTGAATTTATAAGGTGGTTGATTGAAAACAACTCTTTTCTATGGAGTTAAATATTTTACAGAAGGCTTTGGCCTGCCAAGAATTGCTAACTGCCCTGTCGGGGGTATTTTTGTCTGCCGGGGAATAGCGCAGCTGCCTGCTCAAGGCGTACAGGTTATATCAGGCCTGTCGGGGGGGGCGGCGCTATCCCTGGGCGTTACAATTCTTTGTGACCAGCTATTTTTAAGAAGAAAATATCCAAGAACTAATGAGAGCGGTATAGGGGGCAATATGAAGGTTTTTATGTTAGGCTGGGAGTTTCCGCCCTTTATCAGTGGAGGATTAGGTACCGCTTGTTACGGGCTTACCAAAGCAATGAACAATCTTGGTCTAAAAGTAACCTTCTGTTTACCAAAAATGCTCGAGGACAAATACACCACTCACGTAAAGCTGCTAAGCCCTAATTCCCTGAGTCCGGCAGTAAGTTCCAGAATCAATAAGCTGACAAACGTACTGTTTCGCACAATCAACTCACCGTTACAGCCGTATTCAAGCCCCGATGTTTACCAGCAGCGGATCGAAGAAACTTTGAGACAGAAACACATAGACGGTAACAGCGTTCATAAAGCCGGCGAGTTTGCTGAAAGTGGACCACCATTGAAGATAACACTCCAAAATCACGGTAATTCTGAGGTTCGCAAATTGAGATGGAAAGATTCAGCTACAAAGTGTGTGAGCATTTATAAAGAGACTTTGGTTGCGGTTTGATGTATCGCTGAAGTCTCTTTTGTTCTAATGTTGGGTGCGTTGCCCAATATGTTCAAAATATCCGTAATCGGTTTAGTGTGAAGGAGAAAATTATGGAAGATTCTTTAACAAGCAGAATGAGGCAAAGAGATCTTAGCTGCATCATAAAGACCAGCTCGTCACCCACATCTTTGGCAAGCGATACTTCAAGCCAAAGCCCTATGAAGCTGGCCTCGTCACCCACATCTTTAACAGGTGGCGATTCGAGCGGGATCCCGATAAAGACAGCATCATCGCCAGCTTCTTTAGCAGGGGGCAGTTCGAGCAGTTTGGTGGGGACATCTTCCGGCGTACCAACTATCAGTAAGGGTGTGGGACAAAAAGCCGCTACAGCAGCTGCTTTGGCTACTCCTCTAACCACAGGCACGGTTGTTGGGGTAGTAGCTGCAGGGTTTTACGGCATATCGAACATGATTAAGTATGCAAGAAACGAAAAATCTGGAAAGCAAGCTGCTAAAGATACGGTGAAGGGTGCGGCAGGCTTGGGAGTCTCTGCGGGTTTGGGAATCGCGGCGGCTAATGCTGTTGCTGGAACCTCTCTTGCTCTCGGAGGCACAGTTATTGTTCCAATGGCTGCCGGAGTTGCGGCTGCATATGCCAGCATAAAAGTCTGGCATAAGCTATTTTTCAAAGAAAAGAGCCCTTCAAAAACCAAATGATTGAACTAAGCTGCCTGGAAAAAGTTTTCGGACAATAGTGCTATCCTGAGAAAGTAAATATTGTCTCGCTCTGATCGCAATGACGCGGTGATTGTGTCATTGCGAGGAGCGCGGCGACGAAGCACCATCCCAATGTCTACAAACTTTCTCATGGTAACTTGCACGTTACAAAGGAGAAATAATGGCTGTACAAGTCAAGACGGGCTCAGCGATGTCTCTGGGCAGGTTAGGCCTGGCGTTAGGAAAAGGGCATGCGTATGCGGCCACAGGCAGTATTTTCGCTCTCTCGCTTGGAATGGCACTGATAATTGCCGCTGGAACTCTGCTTGTTGTGGGACTGACGAATTTGGGAACCTCGGACAAAAAGAAGCCAAAAGCTGGTCAGACGTAAGAAAGATTACAATAATCCAGAGCCAACAAGAGTACCGTCCGTGCAAACTTTCGAGGGGATGTGCAATGTACATACCGAACTAATTTCGTGAAAGAATAGTGCAAGAACTGAAAGGAGATATAGGATGAATCTCGGTGTATTAATTTTATTGGGTCTGATAGTTGGAGAAGTTGTTACCGCGGTAAAACTAAGCAAACAGGCCAGGCGTATTGATAAATTGGTGGAAGAAAGCGCCAAACAAAAGAGGAAAGAATCCTGACGGAGCTTAGGCGATTTTATGAAAAAGAAACCCATATAAGGAATATCAGAAACACTGGAAGGAGATGCCCAATGCTTGCAGCGTTAATTTTATTGGGTTTGATAGTTTCAGTAGTCGTGATCATGGCAAAGCTTCGCAAACAGGCCAAGCGTATTAGTAAACTGGAGCAAGAAGCCTAAAAATATAAGAAGACATAGTCATGACCATGTGCAGGCGGTACTTTTGGATAAGGTAGCAAGCTCTTTGCAGAGTGTCCCAATATTTGGCGGTATAAGTCCTATTTACCCTTACGCTTACACTGTCTGCAAATACCAAATAGTCTCATCGTAGCTCTGGAGATAGTGAAGTCATGTTTTTCTGCTAATTGTTTTTGTATTTGCTCAAGCCTGTTGCTGGTTACCTCGATAACCTTGCCGCACTTAAGGCATATCAGATGATAATGGCGCTGGTGTTTGTATTTGTGCTCATAATGTTTGATGCCATCTCCGAAGCCGACTTTTCTTGCCAATCCTGCATCATATATTAGCTCCATCGTACGGTATACAGTGGCAAGGCCAATTTTGGGATTCTTTTTTCTAACCATATCGTAAAGATCGTTAACCGTAGGATGTTTTTCGGTTTTCAAGAATACATCCAGGATTTGCTCTCGCTGTTTGCTTTGGAGTAACCCTTTGTTTTTCAGATGCTGCTTGAAGACAGTCCTTGCCGATTTCATGTATTCTCCGAGAATAGCTGACCATAATTCTCAATCTCATTCTGGGAAATTCTACAATAATCCAAAATCCATGTCAACAATTTTTATGCAGGTTTGACGACATTGACCCTGTTAGGGCGTTACCTTTTAACACAATAACTCTTTTTTTAGTAAGGGCTTATAGAAGATTGCCAACTGCTCTTTATATAGGTATAAATGAGGGGCAGGCTTTGAGTGAAACCAGCCTAAGAATTTTTTTAAAAATTACAAAAAAACGATTGAAAACTATTCGAGCTTGATATATTTTGCTCATGTATGAGATTGAGAATTATACTCATTCTCAGTTGTATGGCGTCTCAGGCTAAGGATGAAAAATTTATACGAAAGGAGACAGACATGAGCAGAACGCAAGCTGTGTTGATCGTAACGTTTTTGTTGAGATTAGCGCCGATTTGCCAGGCTGAAAATGACAGTATCTGGGAGCGCGAGACGCTTACAAACGGCTTTTGGGGCCTAAACGATAGCCTGGCAGATTCAGGTATAGAGCTTGGTTTTGGTATTAACAGTATCTACCAGGCAAATGTCAAGGGTGGGACCAGTACGCATGCTCGTAGAGGCAGACATTCAGGCAGCTATGATCTGGAGCTATCGGCGGACCTTCAGAAGCTGCTTGGATTCGAGACGGGAAGTATCTATATGCTTGTCGAAGGTGGCTGGCCGGACGCTGAAGGTATTGATGGAAGTTCGGTAGGCAGTGCATTCGGCGTAAATGCCGATACGATTGGAAATGAGGCAATACTGGTCAAAGAACTTTACTATCAGGGTCCTGTGTTCAGCGATGTTCTTACTATGATGGTTGGTAAGATAGACTTTACCGGTGTATTTGATGCAAGCGCTTATGCCGATGACGAGTGCACTCAGTTTCTAAATCTCGCTTTTGTCAATGACCCGACGATTCCGTTTCCCGATTATAGTCTGGGCGTGGTACTCAACTGGGATATAACCGATACGTGGTACCTGATGGGAGGCGTAGCTGATGCTCAGGCTGACGGTAGAGAGACCGGCTTTAGGACAACTTTTCATGATGAAGATTACTTTTTCTATGCACTTGAGACCGGGATAACACCGGAGCTTAATTCGGCCAATGGTGCAATGCCGGGTGCGTATCGTGCAGGTATGTGGGTAGATGGACAGGACAAGGCCAGATTTTCCAACGGCAAGAACTATCGCGATGATATTGGCGTTTATGTTAGCTGTGACCAGATGCTTTACAAAGAGAACAGCAATCCGGAGGATTCGCAGGGATTGGGCGTTTTTGGCAGGTTTGGCTATGCCAACAGCAACCTTAACCCAATCGGAAATTTCTGGAGTTTAGGCTTGCAGTATCAAGGTCTGCTTGACGGCAGGAATGATGATGTGCTTGGCGTAGGTTTCGCCCAGGGAATATTTAGCGACTATGCAGGTGCAGGCTACACTGAAAACCATGAGAATGCCCTGGAAGTTTACTACAACGCCCAGATAACGCCCTGGCTGAGTTTGAGCCCAAGCATCCAGCACATAAGCAATACCGGCGGCGATAAGACCATCAAAGATGCTGTAGTGTTTGGCCTGAGAGCACAGGTGACATTTTGATATACGCAAACATGCAAGGGGGCTAATTTCGCGAAAGGATATCGTAAGGATTGAAAGGGGACAAGAATGAGTGAAACAAAAGTCGATATGAATAAGGCAGGTTTTGCAGCCAACAGGGTCTCCCTGGCTCAGATGCAAACAGGCCAGAGAGGTAAAATAGTAGAAATAAATGGTGGCTATGGTTTGGCTCGCAAGCTCGATGCCCTGGGAATCAGAGTAGGCAAAGAAGTAACAAAGATAAGTGCGCAGTGGATGAGAGGCCCGGTCCTCTTGCAACAGGATAATACCCAGGCTGCCCTGGGGTTCGGAATGGCCTCTAAAGTACTGGTGGAACTCGGCGGGAGGAACGAGAAATGAAAATACTTCTTATGGGAAACCCCAACGTGGGCAAGAGCGTTGTTTTCAACCGGCTTACCGGTGCAAATGTCATAGTCTCCAATTATGCCGGCACAACGGTTGAATTTACAAAGGGCAGCATAAAGTTTGGTGACAAACGCGCAGAGCTTATTGATGTCCCCGGAACATACACTCTGGAGCCGACCTGTAAAGCAGAGGAAATAGCCGTCGAGATGCTCAACGAGCATGCCGATGGAGATGTAGTCATTAATGTTGTGGAGTCCACGAACCTGGAACGCAGCCTGAATTTGACGCTCCAACTGCTTAAACACAAGGTGCCTGTTGTTGTGGCACTGAATTTCTGGGACGAGACAAAGCACAAGGGTATATCGATTGATGATAAGAAGTTGGAGCAAATCCTGGGAGTACCTTGTGTTCCCATCTGTGCTGTAACAGGCGAAGGAGTTAACCACTTGGCAGAAAGAATCAAGGACGCAAAACTTTCGGCGTATGACTATGAAGATAAAGAAAGGTGGCAGAAGATAGGCAGCATTGTGGATAAAGTGCAAACAATAACCCACCGGCACCATACCTGGCTGGAAAGGCTCGGAGATGCCTCAGTCAGGCCGCTTACCGGCATTCCTATAGCTGTTGTAGTGTTCTTTCTGGCCTTTAAGGTGATACGTTTCATCGGTGAATGGCTCATAGGCTATGTTGGTGAGCCTGTCTTTGAAAATCTCTGGGCGCCGTTGATGATGAAACTCTCGGGCCTTCTGGGATCTGAGGGATTTATTCACAATATTCTTATCGGCAATTTCATAGAGGGTGAAATAGATTTCATGCAATCCTTTGGGCTGTTGACCACAGGACTTTTTGTTCCAATTGGTGCAGTTCTGCCGTATGTGTTCGCGTTTTATGTGGTACTCTCGTTCCTGGAAGATTTGGGCTTTATACCCAGATTAGCTGTTATGGTAGATACAATAATGCACAGGCTGGGCCTGCATGGTTTCGCAATAGTACCTATGTTGCTTGGGCTTGGATGTAATGTCCCGGGTGCACTGGCTACAAGAGTTCTTGAGACTCGAAGAGAAAGGTTCATTGCCGCAACTATAATGGCCATAGCGGTGCCTTGTGCAGCATTACAGGCAATGGTTGTGGGACTGGTAGGAAAGGAGGGGTTAGCAGGCCTGGGAATCGTCTACGGGACATTGTTTGCTGTCTGGGTACTGCTGGGAATTATATTCAACCGTTTTTTGAAAGGTGAATCGCCGGAGATATTTTTAGAGATACCTCCTTACAGAATTCCCTATTTGAGGGGTCTATCAAAGAAGATATGGATAAGAATAAAGTGGTTTATTAAAGAGGCGGTTCCATTTGTGCTGTTGGGAGTACTACTTGTGAATATATTTTACACACTTGGAATAATTCAGGTCGTAGGGAGAATCACTGCTCCGGTTGTTACTCGGGTTTTAGGACTGCCCCAGGAAGCAGTAGGTGCATTGATAATTGGCTTCTTGCGCAAGGATGTGGCTGTGGGAATGCTGGTTCCGCTGGGTTTAACAGCGAAACAACTGATAATTGCATCGATTGTCCTGGCGATGTATTTCCCGTGCGTCGCCACATTTACGACGCTTGTAAAGGAACTTGGATTCGTGGACATGCTCAAATCTGCTGGGATTATGATTATATCCAGCCTTATAGTAGGGGGAGTGTTAAACCTCATTCTGCCGGGATGAGAGACAGGCCAGGAGGACCACATCCTCTTTGGCAAACTTTTGTAGCACGTACATCTTGGACGTGTTTTCACGGGCTGGAAGCCCGTGCCACTGTCGTGATAAAGCGATATTTAGGGGACGACATTATGTCAAAGAAAGAAAGGAATAATTCGATTTCTATTTCGCTTATCTGCAATATCTTACTTGTGATAGGTAAAGGTATTACGGGCTTATTGGCAAACAGCAACGCCCTTGTGGCTGACGCCGTACATTCCATGACTGATGTTAGCGCTTTTTTTATGAATTATCGTGCTTGCAATGATTGCGAAATCTATAACAGGGTCGACAGGAAGAAAACCAGCAAAAAAATCAGTCAAAAAATCGTTGAGACCGAGATACACGCAACATTTTATATGGGTATCCTTCTTTTTATGGTTGGCTTAGCCATTTGCCTTCACAATTTTATGATTCTTGTGCTTGATAAAGTAGAAAAGCCGGATTTTATAAGCGTTGTTGTTGCCTTCGTCGCATTGGCTGTATATGCCGGTTTATACAAATATTTAGAAGCTACAGATAATCATAATGTAAAAGATTGCGTTCTTACAAGTAGAAATACGCACTGGCAAAATAAGATGAACTTGGTTTCTGGAACCGTAGTTGCAATTGGACTAACAGGAGCGATGTTAGGCTTTATTTTCATGGACGAATTGGCTGCTGTTGTTGTTGGGAGTATCCTGGTAGGGATGGGGGTTAAGTTGATTATGGAAACCAGGGAACATCTTAGCCCAGCGATGAAGCGATATTTTAAGCCTGTAATTATTAGTAGTATCTTAATATCAATAGCTTTAGGAGCTATTTCCCTTTCATTCCAATTATAAAAGCAAATTATGTACAGCAAGATTAAGCTGCCAAAAGCAGCCATATTTATATTAGGTATCACACTCTCTTTGAATTTAACACCCAAATGCTTTGCTGAATCGGTAACAAAAAGAGACCTGGCAGATGTTTTGCCGGCGGCCAATCTGTTTGTAAGAAAAACAGAACCCTTTGGACACTATCTTGGTTACATTACCGAAGGTGGATATCTTGTGGGGGCGGTTTTTGTGACAACAGAGGTTGTTCCTGATGAGAGCTGGGGCTACCGAGACCGGATAGCAACTCTGGTCGGCGTGGATGCAAAGGGAAAAATCACCGGCGTTAAGGTACTGAGCGAATTTGAGAGTCCAAGATATACAAAAGGATTTCTAAGCGATGGAAGCTGGTTTCTGAGGCAATTCAAAGAAAAGGATGCAGGTGATAACTTTGTCCTCGAAAACGATATAGATGCTATAACAGGTGCTACGATAACTTCAAGTGCCGTTACCCGCTCAATAAAATCCGGATTACAGTTGATTACAGAAAAAGTATTATACCAGGAAGTAGAAAAAGATGATCCGGTCAAACACTTATTCTTTCAGCATTTGCTTTGGCAGATAGATTTTATATTCCTATGGGGCACGCTTGGTTTAGCATTTTGGTCATTTTTCAAACAAAATGAATCCTTACGTTATTTTACATTGGGGCTGTCCTTTGCTTATTTAGGCATTTTGATGGGAGGCGGATTTTCCATAAATGATATTTTAAGGCTTTTATCTCTTCACAACCCTGTGTTCTTGAACAATTTGTATTGGTACAGCCTTATTGTTATCGCGATAGGTTTAACAGTTATAGCCGGAAGGTTCTACTGCGGCTGGCTTTGTCCGTTCGGGGCTATTCTCGAAGTACTGTACCGCCTGATACCAATAGAGTGGAAGATTACCGGAAAGGCTGACAGGTATTTGAAAGTTGTCAAATACGTCAATCTCGTAGTTTTACTTCTAATAGCCTTTTTGTTCGCAAACAAAATCCTTGCAATTTATTTAGTCGGTATTATAGAACCATTTGCCACATTTTTTAACTTGCATGGTGATTTAATATCCTGGATATGGCTTGTCTCTATGCTTTTTATCTCATCTGTTATATCGAGATTTTATTGCAGATATTTCTGCCCATTGGGTGCTTTTTTCGCGTTGCTGAGCGGACTTTGTTCTTTCTTAAAAATAAGACAGTTGAGTGTTAATCTGCCGCAGGATGATTGTAGAGGCTGTAGATTAGCACTAAGGGCCTGTCGGATGAAGGCTATTTCCTATGATGAGGAATTGAAAAAGCCGGAAATAGATCTTCAGGAGTGTTTGATGTGTAATACCTGCGCAGCGATCTGCCCTGTAGAATCGAAAAAGTTGTGACAAAATCAGAAAATGGCATATTTCCTAAGAAAAAATTGGTTAATCGTTATAATAATTATATCGCTGACTCTAAACGTTATTGCGGCATTTCTTCTTTATCAAGATTCAAAAACAACACTCGATAACCACGACAAGAGCATTATTAAGCAGCTTCCCTTGGATTATGAAACATTCAAGGATGACTGGGGCAAGGCATGGCTTGGGTTGGATGTTATCGATGTTACGCCGGACGTGGCAGCAAGAGCGAGCCTATACAGAGTGGAGGGAGCGTACGTCAAGAGTGTTGCTCCCGGTTCTCCGGCCCAGAAGGCAGATTTCGCCCCGGGAGATGTAATACTTTCTTTTAACGGCAGAAAAATAAGGACCCCTAAACAGTTCCAAAACGACCTCTTAGGAAGTGAAGTTGGCAGCGAAGTTTATATGTGTGTAGCAAAGGATGATCAGAGGGTTACGGTCTATGCCGTACCTGAGGAGAGGCCCTCCTATCTTCCTGCTGTAACCAAAACGTTTCCTTTAGTTGGCATTAAGGTAAGTGAAATCGCCTTCGGCAGCGAGCGGGCAGAAAGACTTCAAGAACTCGGTAAGCCTGGCGGTGTCTTGGTAGAGAAGGTTATTCCTAACTCGCCGGCGGAAAAAGCGGAACTGGAGGAAGGCGATATTATTATGTCCTTTGAGTCCCGACCGGTCAGGAGTCTAAGGGAGTTCTTGTCTGATCTCGCCGGCGCCCAGCCTGGTCAAACGGTTAGTATGTGCCTAATGAGGGCTGCTTACCGCAAAACAATATATGTTACCCTGGAGAAAAATCCGAGGTTTCACGAAGTCTAAAATCAGTCAAAAAGCACATTTTACTCTCAAGAGAATAGGATATTGAACCTGCTGTTGTTATATCAGACCAAATACCTATATATCTGTTACCAAACCTCCGGGGAATTGCCGATATACCCGTCTCGGTCGCTCCAGGCCCTATCCTTTCGTTGGTCAGAGAATAGGTTTTGCGAAGCTTAAATTTAGGAAAATCCTATTTGTTTTCTTCTTTGATTTCAATGTAAAGTAAGCAACGCTGGGTTTATGCAGGGAGGCATTTTGTTTGGAGCGGAGTGCCACACAGTTGTCACAGGCAGAAAAAAAAGTTTTTCGACCTGTCAGATATAAGGTCGAATTGTATGCCTTTCCGGACACGGCATAGTCGTGAAAAACCTGGTATCCGGCGCATGGAGGAACTCGTCGCGGCCTAACATCGGTCAGGTTAAGTACTTAAGAAAGGATTAGCGATCTCTCAGATACTTAGTAAGCCGTTTCGGGGCAATAAGATAGAGGAGATTAAGTAATTGCTCGCCCTCTCGAACAACCGAAGACTTATGATGATTAAAAGAAGATAAAATGGTGGAAGGAACAAGAAAAACGGGAAGTGATGTTATCGGTGATGTCACGTGGGGCAGTCATGTGTGTCAATTTTATCGGATAAAAGATGATTTGACTGATATTTTAGTTCCATATTTCAAAGTGGGATTGGAAAACAATGAATTCTGTATGTGGATTACTGGAGAGCTTCTTGATGAAAAAGAAATTAGAAGAACGTAGAAAATCAAAAAATGAAATGCAGCCATTACGTGACACGATAGACAGCTCCTCTCGTAGCTATACGGCAGACACAGATGCGGTACCTGCGCTCGACACCGAAGAGATTCAATCCCCCTCAAACTCCGAAACTATTATGGTAAGTGGTTATGGAAGGCCCCAAACAGGTATCGCTTGTCAGTGTAGTGGTTGTTTCTGCATAGAACTGGAATTAGATCCTTGCGATTTTCGAGTCGTCGATCTCACTTGCAAGAAGATGCCGTGCTTAGGAGAGGAAATGCTGCGTGATGCACTTTTGGGATGCAAAGTAGAAGAAGGGATTAAAAATGCTATTGACCAGGTAGAAAAAAGGTGGCCCTGCTTTCTCAAAGATGTGGTTACGAGTGCCCTTGAAGACGTCAATAAATGGTATAAGAATATAAGACGATGAAGCAGGAGAGAAAATAGTGTTTTGGTAAACGTGCTGTTTATTATTGAAGCTGCTCTAAGCATTAACCTATAAAAGCAGCATACGTGTGACCTGGGTAGGAAACCAGCAAGAGTGGGAGAGGTTTTCAAGAAGCTTCTCTAATTCAGGCTGGTTTTCTTTTTTATTTAAAGAAGGAACATAGGCTTGACAGTGCAAGATGGATCTCTATAATACAATAATACAGCAATGTGCTGTCGTAAAATCTGAGTGGGCAACAACGCTTAGGTAATCGAACCTATTTCGATAGTCTTTTGTGATTGGGGGGAAAAGGAGATGGGTAATGCCCAACAGAATACGCGAGAATTCAAGAGCAGAAACTATAGTGGTTTGTGGAACTGCTCGATTGCCGAAAGAGGTGGTCGGGGAAGGAAGTGTTGGCTGTCTTTGGATCGAATTGGAACTGACCACAGGCGATTCTAAAATTATAGATTTCTCATGTACGATGGTATCACCCTTAGGAAAAAAGATTCTTCGTAACGCACTTTTAGGACATGAAGTAGAAGAAGGGATTAAAAATGCTATAAACGACATAGAGAAGAGATTTTTTAGCGTAATAAAAAGAGCAACCGTTGCCGCTCTTGAAGATGCGCGTCTGTCGTATAGAAGAACTCAGAAAGGGTAAGGTACTATAATAACCACCAATTCACGCGTAGGAAGCTCTAAGCTCATGGCAAGTCACCTCATGCACGGGCTTGGAATCAGCCGGGTAGGTGGTGGGTAAATAACCAGAGCGAGGTATTAGTATGACTCCTTAGCAGACAAGAAAAGTTTCTTCAATACCCGATACGACAGGGCTCCTTTCTTCCTCCGCACGTATGCTTTTTATTTCTTTGGTCAAGGCAGGAACAACTTCAAGTACATCCCCCACAATACCGTAGTCAGCCATATTGAAAATCGGCGCCTTTTGGTCTTTATTGATGGCTACAATAATTTCGGAATACTGCATCCCGACAAGGTGCTGAATAGCGCCGCGAATACCGCAGGCGATATACAGTTTCGGGCGCACGGTCTTACCCGTTTGCCCCACTTGGTGGCTGTAAGGAACCCATCCTGCATCTACGGCAGCACGGGAGGCTCCCACTGCGCCGCCCAGTACCCGCGCTAACTCTTCAATAATTTTGAAGTTCTTGGCATCTCCCAGACATCGCCCTGCCGAAACTATAATATCTGCCTGGGCCAGGTTGGCTGCTTCTGTGACCTCTCTAACTACCGCAAGCAGTTCAGCCCTTTGTGTTAAACTTTGCTGTTTATAGTCATATTTGATAATTTTCCCGACACGCAATTCATCGTGCTGTGCCATTTTGAAGACTTTAGGACGTACGGTAGCCATCTGAGGGCGATGGTTTGGGCACAGGATGGTAGCCATCAGGTTGCCGCCAAAAACCGGCCGCCTCTGCAATAAATCCTTACTTTCCGGGTCTATCTCAAGCCCGGTGCAGTCCGCAGTTAGTCCAGTTTTCAAACGGCTGGCTACTCTCGGAGCCAAAGACCGCCCGATAGCTGTTGCACCAAACAAAACAATATTGGGCCTATGTTCCTTAATCAGTCCACTTATTACTTCTGTATAGGTATCCTCGAGAAATACCTTTAACTGTGGAGACTGGGCCAGATAAACCTTGTCAGCCCCAAAGCAGATTAAATCCCTCGCCGCTTTTGCTATTTGATCTCCCAACAATATCGCACAAAGAGGTTCGGCAATCTCATGGGCCAATTCTTTCCCTTTGGAGAGAAGCTCAAAGGTAACTTTGGCTATTTTGCCATCTCGTTGCTCGGCAAATACCCAAATTCCTCTATGTTTGCTCTTATCGGTAGTTTGCGTCTCTTCGTGGTTTAACTCAATGGCCTTGAATTCTTTGCAGGCAGATACACAAGCCCCACAAAGGTTACATTTAGCCATATCGATCTGGGCTAATCTTTTCGTAACAGTAATGGCGCCAAAGGGACACGCCTCCACACAAAGTTTACAACCAATGCACCTTTCAACCACCACGCGAATACTCATCTTGGGTTCCTTTTTACAATATTTCGGCTTGGCGTAGTTTGGATAACAAAGCTGTCACCTGTTCGGCGACCGTACCTTCCAGCATCTCTGCTTGTCTGTGATGCTCAGGAGTAGATATTTTGATAACCCTTGTAGGAGAACCTTTTAATCCGATTTTGCTCGCGTCCGCGGCGATACTCTGCGCCCCCCAAACCGCAATTTCAGACCTTATCGCGCCAATTTTGCCCTTCAATGACGGAAAACGTGGTTCGTTAATTCCTTTGGGCAGCGTGATCAGAGCCGGAAGTGAAAGCTTTATTTGTTCGGTGCCCTCCTCGGTCATACGTTCTGTAATTATACACCCATCAGTTACCTCACAGACCCTTATGACACAACTAACGTGGGGAACACCCAGCCTCTCCGCCAGCGCAGGCCCGACTTGTGCGGTGTCGCCATCGATAGCTTGTCTGCCGCAAATGACTAAATCGAAGTGGCCTATTTTCTCCACTCCTTTGGCCAAAGCGTAAGAAGTAGCGAGGGTATCGGCCCCAGCAAAGAGGACGTCAGTGAGCAAGACAGCATTATCAACCCCTATGCTCAAAGCCTCACGTAAAGTAGCAATTGCCTGACCAGGCCCCATAGACAAAGCCGTTACAATGCCTCCATATTGTTCCCTAAGACGAAGACCTTCCTCAATCGCATATAAATCAAAAGGATTAATAACACCATCTACACCTTCGCGAATGAGGGTATTAGTGTCCTCGTTAACGTTGACCTCGAGGGTATCAGGAACTTGTTTGACGCAGACAATGATATTCATCTTTTGCTCATGCAAAAACTCGCGGTTTTGAATGTTCAACCATGAGGGGGACCCCGCTTTGCGGGAAGCCAACTATTCTTTATTCTTCGGTCTGAAGTACCGCTTGCGCGTCCGCCCGCTGGTGCGAGTTGCCTCGCTACGTATGTCACGCAAGGCTTTCTTGAACGTATCGAGTTCATTCTTGGATGTCTCATAATTGGCGGTCAGCGTTTTCAACTCGCTTTCGAGACGCGTGTTGGTCTCTATGAGATCCCTATTCGTAGCCTGCTGCTGGTCAAACTGAGTACGCAGAGTGGTCAACCGGCTGTCGGCATCCGTAATTTTCCCTCGGAGGTTCTCCACTTGCTCATGGGCCCTGGCCAGATCCCTCTCAAGGGCCTTCTTCGAGGTATCAGAGGCTTCCAGACGACTCGAGAGACCCCGTACCTGCTCAGCCAAATCCCGGCGGGCCTCCGTTACCTCGGCGAGTTCCCCACGTAAACGACCCATATCTGCGACCTCGTCCTTGAGGTTCATCACCTGTGCCTCAAGGGTTGTTTTCTCGTCATCGAGTTCCTTAGCTTGGGCCTCGGCAGAACTGGCTTTCTCGGCGAGCAAATCCCGCTCCTTAGTCACTGCTTCAAGCTGTTGCTGGGCTTCGGCCAGCGAGTTGGCAAGCTTGTTCCGCTCTTGCTCGGCAAAGGATAAGTCCTCACGGAGTTGCTCCACGAGAACAATTTGCGATTCGAGCGGTTTGACTTGCTCCTCTAACCTGGCCCGAGCAGCAGACTCTTCGGACAGCTTTTCCCGGGTCGCTTCAAGATCAGCTTCCACGGCCTCTTTCAACTCATATGCTGTGTCAATCTGTCCTTCGAGGTCATTGACAATGGAGATGATACTGGCTCTCTCCTCGGAAACGTCCACGAAGTCATCTATCTTGATTTCGCTGTGCTCCGTACTATTGTCAACTCTCTGCTTCAACTCTGTGGTCGATTCCAAGTAGGACCCGCCATTCCTTCTTTTATTGGTGTTGGTCTTCATTTTTTTCTTCCTTTTTTTTGCAACTGTCTTTCGTTTCTGACTTTTCGGCATCAGACAAACTCCTTAACTTATGTGTCAGCGAGGATTTCAATCAGGGGGCCGCTTTCTACCCAAGACTACAATTCGATGTCAAAAAGCATGCCCTCTGGCACACCCAATCATAATCTCCTCGGGACTGGTTTAGAGACTACAAAACCATACCCTCGACTTCTAATCGAAAACTTCTGCCAGCACATGTATCCCCATTTCCTACCTATGTGGACACAGCCTCTAACTCTTCTTCCTTCCACCATTCGCGCCATCGTGCAATCAGATGCTGAAGCAACTTTTCATTTCTCGGAAACGGTCCCCGACTCATCTTCTTACCAGTGATTGTTTCTAAGACACCAAGAGCAGCCTTCCTGATCGATTTCTCAGGATCATTCAGGCGTTCAATCAGGCCGGATACGACTTGCCGAGAACGGAGGTTGCCCATCGCCTCCACTGCTGCTCGGCGAACCGAAACACTGCTATCAGACAAGGGCAGTAACAACTCTACAGCAAGTGCCTCTTGACCCAGCCAGCCAATACAGGTCACAGCCCTGCGTCGGACCTCTTCGTCCTCATCGGAAAACATATGTATCAGTGCAGGGGCACTTTCTGCTCCAGCTAAACGGTATAAGCCCCATACAGTGGCCAAGCGGACCGAAGCTGCCCGGTCGGTCAAAGCGCGTTCAACCGCACTCAGCCCTTCCTTCATCTCCAGTGTTGTCAGGGCCTTAATGCACTCTTGTCGCACTTGCGCTGATGGTTCGCGTGCCATCTGGGCGACAAGAGTCTTGACTGACAACTCGTGGCGGACGCCAGCCATTGCTCTGGCTGCATCTGCACGTGCGGCAGTGTCTTGACTGGCAATGTCAAAAAGAGCCCTCGTGAAGATTATCCTCTCGGCTGCGCTGGCGAAATCAGCCGCGCGCACTTCCTCCGGCGTAACATCTGCAGGGATTGGTAGCTCGGCCTCAGCGCTCAGTGGCTGAGACTCCTGTTTTTCAATCCCTACATTTACCTCTTCATCGCCTCGAGCAGTGGTCGCTTCCATCGAAGAGATGACCTTCTTCTCAGCCGGCACTGCTGCGACTTTCTCTTGGCCCCGATTAGATAACACGGTCTCTGGCTCTGTTCGGACAGCACTGACGTTTGATGACAATTGAGACTTCGCGTCTTTCTCGGCAGCTTTGGCCTCGATCTTGGCTATCTGCTCGGCGTGAGCTTTTGCTTTTTCTTCGGCTTCAGCCTTAAGCCTGGCTATCGTTTCACGGTAGCTTTTCTCTTTTTCCTCAGCCTCGGACTTGAACCTGGCGATAGTTTCCTCAGCATCGGCCTTGACTTTGGCGATCATCTCTACCGCTTCGGATTTGGCTGCGGCTACCGCCTCGTCGGCTTCGTACCGTGCTTTCTCCAAGTCAGAAATCAGAGATTTCTTTTCTTCTTGTAGAGCCGCCAGTTGAGATGTAAGCTGAGACTGTGCTTTTTCCGCCTCACTCCGCACCTGCTCCAGCTCACGCCAGGCCGCAGCGAGATCGGATTCCAGCGTGTCGACGCATTCCTTCATCGCGCCGTCCCGGACTTTTGCCTCCTTGGTTTCACCCCGTGGTTCCTCCAGAACCATATCGGATTCCAGCGCGGTCAGCCGCGCTCTCATCGCATTTCCTCGGGTTCTCGCCTCGTCGGCTTCGTACCGTGCTTTCTCCAAGTCAGAAATCAGAGATTTCTTTTCTTCTTGTAGAGCCGCCAGTTGGGATGCAAGTTGAGACTGTGCTTTTTCCGCCTCACTCTGTGCCTGCTCCAGCTCACGCGAGGCTGCAGCGAGATCGGACTCCATCACAACCACCAGGGCAGCCGAGGCATTGCTCTGGCCCGTCATTTCCTCCATCCTTTTTCCCAAGCCAGACGCTTCAGACCTGGGCTCGCCCTTTTCATCTGTAAACAGTACAGGCCCTTCGACAGGCCGAGTAAGCAAACCTCTCGCTGTCGCCACACCACTAACTCCAACCCCGGCAATCTTCTGGCCAATAGCCGCTACCTTTCCAACAAAAGCACCGGCATGCTTGGATGCAACCCCAACTATTCCCGAAAGTTCTAGTTTGTCGTTCTCCATTGTCCCACTCTCTTTTTAGACCTACGCCAAAATTTGCAGCTCGATAGCCAAATCAACCTTACCAAGCTCCAACATACCGTCATGCACAACCCACACTCAACCCAATACTCTTCTTGTTATAGTCCTACACACAAATAAGGCAGACACACGTTCAACAACTCAGGACACAGAATCAGTTGGGGTTTTTGTCTCACCTGACTTATCATTAGACATCTTTACTTCAGTTGCAATGTTCCTCTCTGCACCTGCTTTGGATGTCGGACGACTTTGGGGACGGCTCGATCTCTTCGGTTTTTCCGTTTTCTTCTTTATCTTTGTTCCCTTACCTTCTGCCTTTTTCTTCCCCGTCTTGCTGGTCTTCTTTTTCGCCCGAACCTGCACGGGTTTCTTCGAAAGCCGGTCTGACGGGCCCGGCTCCCCTGTCATCATGCTTCTAACGCAAAGCCCAAACTTCTTACCGGTAACCACCGCGGCCCCAACTAAAGCGCCGGCATGCCTGGATGCAACCCCAACGATTCCCGAAGGTTTTAGTTTGTTGTTCTCCATTGTCCCACTCTCTTTTTAGACCTATGCCAAAATTCGCAGGTCGATAGGCATTTCGACATTATCAAGTTCTCATGCCGTTCTGCACAACCTGCACCCAAGCTTACTCATAGGCTATGGACAATACTTAGCCTTCGTTATTCCTTTCGTGCCAAGTTGTCCCCTAAGCAAATGTCAGGCGCTCGGCTGCGCGGCCTCCCGGGAGCGCACAGCATTCTCATATCCCTTCCTGAAGGCTTCTTTTGCCTCTGAGGCTATCTCGCGAGTTCTCGTACACAGCTTATCCAAGGCATCAGGATACTTCTTGCGAATGACTTCCACCCCCACCGCGCCGACAAATATCCCACCTATCAAAATTCCCACGCCCTTAAGCATATCATCTCCTTGAATGAAATCTTTTTTTACTTCTCTTTCGCTTTTTTATCTGTCGATTCCAATGAACACAAGGAATTCACAAAACGCTTTGCGGAATCCTCTATCTTCTCCACCAATTCTGGCTTCTTTGCCCGGAGAAACTCAGTTCCCGCCGCGCCCAAGACTATGCCCAAAAGTGCCAATCCAAACGATCCCATTTTTAATTCATCTCCTATCAGTACCTTTCACAGAGACCCCGCCACAATACCAGCAGATCCTCTAATTTTAGGCGCCGAGCTATTATCTACCACCAGAGCAGGGATAAACCTTCCAAAACAAAAACCCCGACCTCACTTGGTAGTCTGCAAGTAAAGCCAGGGGTTTGAATTATCTTCCTATTCTTAACCATCTCCACTGGCTACTACTTGCTACCATTATGTGAGGCTTTCACATAATAACAAATAGCTCAGTGCCTCTTATTTGGTTCAAGCTTCTCTTCTATATAGCTTTGTTTTTTCCACTCCTAATTGCTTAATCTTAATTTCCCTCGTTTCATGGCCATTTTCAATATCCACTTTACAGCCCAGTTTACGTAGGCTCGCTGCGTATGTCAACGAGGATTTCCAGAAATTTTTATTTATTTTTCCATAAGTTTAGGCATACTCTGTTGCAAAAAGGCAGACTTGATGGTCTGGCGAGGTTTTCCGAGACGTTGTACCCAGGGTGCCTCGTAACCAAGTTCGGCAATTCGCCGTTTGCAAGATCTTTTGCGATAGCTTTTATTATTTGTCCTTAAGCTATTTATCACAGATATTATCGGGTGAAAAAGGCCCTTTCCTTCAACGAAAAAAGAAAGGATATTCACAAAAGTCGCTTTTTTGCCGATTTTTCTGCGATTTGGACAATAAATAAAGTGTTAATTAGTTCTTGTTGCGGAAAGCACTAAAAACGACAAAAAATTAACCGCGTAGGGTACATTTATTCATACGCGGATCGGAAAGCTGAATTAACCTTTGCCAAATCAATTGCTTATGTTATCCTCTGAGCCTTTGATATTCAAGTTGTGCTTGGAGGATATTGATGCCCATAGAAACGCCTTCTAACCAACTGGCCGAATGGCTTAGCTTGCCAGTAATTGCCACGATTGCTCGGTTACTGTGCCGGGAGTTGACCCTACAAAACGAGTATCTCCGTTTGGAAAACAAGATCCTTAAGTCAAAGATCGCAGGTCGTATCTGTTTCACCGATGATGAAAGAAGATCGTTGGTCGACGCGGCTTTGGTCATGGGCCGCAAGCTCATGGAGTTCGTTGTCAACATAGTCAAACCTGCAACAATTCTGGCTTGGCAACGGCGTTTGGAAAAGGAAAAGTGGGATTATTCAGAGAAAAGGAAGCGTAGACCGGGCAGGCCAAGGACCCCTGCGAGTGTGGAAGCCCTGATTTGTCAGTTGGCCCGAGAAAATATCTGGGGCTACAAGAAAATCCAGGGTGAACTCAAGAAACTGGGCATTGAGATCTCCAAAACCTCTGTGGCCAATATCCTTCGACGAAACGGTTTGCCTCCATCGCCTGATCGCAAAGGATTGACTTGGCGGGAGTTCCTTTCTCGACATGCGGAGGTCTTTCTCTGTGCAGATCTGCTCACGAAGGAGATATGGACTTTCAAAGGTCTGCAGCGGGCGTTCGTATTCTTCGTTCTGCATCTGCACACGCGTCGGATCTTGCTTGCCCGAGCGATATTCTCACCGAATGGTCGATGGCTGAAACAACAAGCCCGTCATGTTCTCTGGGAATGCCAAGACAGAGGAATCAAGACTCGCTTTTTCCTTCATGACAATGATGCTTGCTATTCTGAAGGTTTTGATGGCTTGCTGAAAAGCGCAGGACTCAAGCCTGTCAAAACTCCGTATCAAGCTCCCAACGCCAATGCCTTTGCTGAGCGTTGGATTCGAAGTCTCCGTGAAGAATGCCTGAACCATCTGATTATCTTCGGGTTAGATAGACTCCAGTACGTGCTTGATAAATACAAAGACTTCTTCAACCAGCACAGGCCACATCAGGGTATTGGGAATTGCATCCCGGAACAGCTCGGTCAACAGATGGGTGACAAGGCACAGGATGTTGGTAGTAACTCGGTGCATACGAGTGATATACGGTGTCACGAATTCCTGGTTGGGTTACTGAAATCATACATTCGAAGAGCGGCCTGAGTAACGTTGCTCCAAGAAAGCATGTCTCCAACTCGCAAGCAAGGTCGTGGGAATGGTCTGAGCTCGCCTGGGAGATAGTATGATTTGGAACTGAGAACCGACACGGGGTGGTTTTGTTGTCATCTGATCAAATTACTCTCGGCTCATCCGAGTTGAAAGCGTTCACAACCACTGGCTACTCGCCCGGATTCTACCCAGATATGAGTTTTTGTACCCTACGACCTATCAAGATAGAGTTTTTCGGGGGGACAGGGAGAAACCATAATTTGTGCCATCTAAAGTTGGGCTATTTCGGACAAACCTTCAATTTGCAGTTCGGTTATTTTCCGAAGCATAGTTTCAAATTCATCTTGCAAGGTCGCGGTCTCCTCTTGCAGTTGGTTTTCGAGCTGTAATTGGAAGTCCTCGCGTGTCTTGGCTATCTTCGACTGTGTTAAAACCCTTTTGACTACCCAGGCCGGGGCAACCCAGTTCTCGGCAAATCTCTCCGCCTTCTCTTTTCCATACCGAACCGTCAAGAAGGCAATTGCTGAAGTCAGCACAACTCCGGCAATCAATCCAATAGGACCTGATATCAAGATTGCCGTCCCCGCGCCCCCACAGACCATGGCCCCGATGCTAGTGGCAATTCCGACAACAGACCATCCAACTGTATCCATTATCCTACCATATAGATCAGGTACCTCTGGTCTGATGGCATCATTCGCGGCTGAAATTCTCTTTCCTTCCTCGATCTGCGTATCTCCAACACCCAAGCCATAAGACTCAAACCACTTCGTGAGCAGATCCCTCACTTGCCCGGGTAAGCCCATCCTGAGAGTCAGCATCCTGTCTTCGATAATCCTTTTCATCTGCGGTTCAAAAGATTTTGCCTGTGAAGACATATTCTTCTTGAGCAAAGCAACAGAGCCGCCGTTCTCTCTGAATTCTTGCAGAACAGGCTTGATTGTCTTATCAAAGAGCTCCGATGTTATATCAACTGCAACGTCCGACACGTACGTGTCTGTTATTCTCTGAATAAGGGGTCTGACCTTTGTGTGGCAGAATTGCGGAAGCCCGCTCCTGAGTCTATTTCGAGTCTCCTCAAATTGCTTTTGAAGAGCCGGTAAGATAGCGAGCCCTTCGGAAATAACAGCATATGGTCTGTCGCTGCGCATAAGATTTGATGGGTCAAGATGCAACGCTTCAGATATGACATCAGAGACAAAGGGCCACTGGCTGCTGCCTCCAGCAAGAATCACCCGGCTAATGTCGCTCGTGTCGATGGCTTTCTCAGCCAGCCCCTGCGTTAATGACTGCTGGAACCACTCGAGCAGGTCTATCGACTTATTCCGCTGGATTAGTCCGTCAGACTCAAGGCCAATTCCTCGCAGATAACGAACGAAAGTAGGGCTTGGATCATAGGCTTTGGCCTTGCCCAAAAACGTGCCCCAATTCATACCTTTAATGCTGCCGTAGCTCCCGACAGATTTGTTAACGCTTTCAGAACGGTTTCTGGCCATCGTTAGAGAAAAAAACTCCTTCACGTCGCGGCAAAGGTACGAATGTACGTAATAAGTATCGCCCGCTTGCTCAGTTTTTCGGAGGACGCTATGATTTTCGTCTAAGAACCATTGAAAAAAGAGGTCATCAAACAAGCGCCCTCCCAACTCCATGTCACCCCACGAGTGGCGTACTTCCAGGCCACGCAGGAACGCGAAGTCACATGTGCCTCCACCAAAGTCGACAACTAAGACCCCCTTTCGGGCCTCATCTGGTGAGAAGTCTTTATGCCACAGATGACACAGCAAAGCCCCCTTAGGCTCGTCCACAAGCTTCACATCGCCATACCCTGCTGCTTTGGCGACTTCTGTCAGCTTTGCCCGAAAGTCGTCCTCAGCCTCGCTCGGAACTCCCAAAATCACTTCATGTTGAGCAGGATCAAGGGCGATATGCTGCCGCTGCGACTGTACCAAGACGGTACGCAGGAAATCTTCCGCATTTCTGGCAGCCTCTTCGCTCCTTGCAATATCAGGCTTGAATTGCGTACACAGATGGTAATGCTTCCGTTCTTCATTCGTGGCTTCCCCATATTCATGCAACGCCAGATTGCCGACCAGCGGTTCTTTATCGCCGCGATAGAGAATCGCAGTTGGAATACCATCCCGGCCCATACCAAAATCCACACCAACCGGTGAAATCTGGTCTGCCGGACATTTGCAGAAGTACGAGTTAGTAGTTCCAAAATCTATCGCTAAGATGCTCAAATTACTCATGTTTAAGTCTTATCTCGAAGCTTCCTCACCAATCCACGTTCCATTACACTGCCGTCGAAGATAACTGGCTGACGCTCTATTTTGACTTGGTCACCTTCAGCAACGTGACCAAAGGTTTCGTACTTGCTTTGAAGGTCATTTGTCCAGACGATCACGTTTTGCGGACCAACGACGGAGGACAAAAACGCCGGCGAGCCGTCCAGTCCTTCAAAGCCGCAGTTCCGCGCCTCCTGGATTAGCTCATCTGCCGTCACTGGCAGGGACTCAGACGATGCACAGTGCAAAGCATAGATAAGCCTTCCTATCCGACGAAATGCAATTTCCTTATCGGCCAAGGTTTCCGTTGACCATGTTCGATAAAAGCATAATACTACCAACAAAGGGATTATCAAGTTTAGCCATTGCTCAATGGACATGCGTACTACTTCTTCATGGTTCCGGCGCTCGTATCCTGGCAGGCGTTCTGCAACTCCAAAAACTCGCCACAGTAACTTGAGGAAGAACTTGCTTCGTGACACTCGACAAACAATCAGAACCATACAGAATGCGCCAAGAGGCCCACCCAATACCAGCCCTACATCGCGCATGTCGAACGCCAATCGAAATAGAGGAGTCAGTAGGATCATACCTACAACAGCTCCTGCCAGAGCACTCAGAGCAACACTATAAGCTTTTGGCTCCACATGTCTGGAGGGTTTGGGTATTCGTAAAGGACTTGCAATTGAATCGAACGTCAATGCCATTGTAGCTATAGAACGGTCGTCAATCATGGATCCATCGCTTATCGCAGATAGCCACGTTGAACTGAGTAATTCTCTTTTCAGAAGCGACCGTGTTCTTGTCTCAGCAACATCAAAGTCACCAGCCGTAGGACAACCGCTGGCGCCCGAAGTCTCGAAATATTCCTTTGTTGCGTTATCGAGCAAGTCTCGACGTAACTTCTCGGTTCGGGCACACGCCTTGAGAATTTTCTCCTTCAGGTCAAGCATAAACGACCAATTCCTCTAACTATACTTGGCTGCGCGAATTCTGCAATCAGTGCTTATCTACGCCCAAATACCAGGACCGTGGGCAACCCAAAGCCATTGTATATCATAAGCTCAAAAAAGCAATTAGAAAAAAGCAATTAGAAAGGGTTGTGCCTGCCAAAAATTTGCACTTATACAGACGGATTCAGAAAGGCCTCTTATAGCAGTTCATAAGAAAAATTCAAAAAAACATGGAGAAAGCTTGATTTTAATACTACAACGCCATTTTAGCTCAAGATTTTCAGGCGGCTAGCCGATGTCTTCTTTCGGAACCTG
>Ga0307438_1000609_pt1 | contig 26404 bp, 23 predicted proteins | sample SalMarWE160110MG_FD_202144 | JGI IMG/M metagenome (GOLD analysis project Ga0307438, IMG submission 202144) | Salt marsh sediment microbial communities from the Plum Island Ecosystem LTER, Massachusetts, United States - WE1603-110 | ecosystem: Environmental > Aquatic > Marine > Intertidal zone >... | reverse complement strand
AAATATCAGAAAGACATGGAGGATGTCTCGGGAATTCCCCGGAATGAAAAAAACGGTTATATGCTGGCAAAGGCAAGGCAGAAAGTGGAGAATGAGTATAGTAAATACAAAACATTCGGCGGCTACTTCTTGTGGAAGGAGTATTCCGGTAAGGACACTTTTTCTGATGATGAGGTAAGAGAAATTTTCTGCAAGGAATCCATATATGTTCTCTTGAATAAACTGTTGTTTCTGAGGATTTGCGAGGATAAGAGGCTTCTGGAGAAAAACATATCCAACGGCGGAATAGAGGAACTAAGGTCAATGCTGAAAAAAAGATTTGAGGAGGATGAAATAAATAAGGAACTCTTGGAAATCGCTTTCAAGAGCGGGAAATCCCTGTATTCCCACTTCTATGAAACCGGGATACTTGACTGGTTCAGGACCGGGGACGGGGAACTGAACGAATTGCTCAGCAGGGTTTTGTGGATACTCAACCAGTTTGACTTTGCCCATGTCGACAGGGACATACTTGGGAATCTCTACGAGAAATACCTGCCGAGCGGGGAAAGGAAAAGGCTGGGAGAATTTTACACACCGACCGAAGTCATTGATTACATTCTGACATCGACCGGCTACACATACAGCCATGACATTGAAACCAGAGACCTGCTCGACCCCGCCTGCGGCTCCGGGGGCTTTTTGGTAAGGGCATCAAGAAGGCTGATAAGCAGATACCTTATGAAATTCGGAAAGACCGACAAGAAGGAGCTCAGGGACCCCAGGAAATGGAAAGGCATTGCAGGCAGGCTGTCACCGGATGAGGCAAGGATAATCCTCGAATCACTTCAAGAGCATATTTATGGCCTGGACATCAACCCGTTCGCCTGCCATATAGCAGAGATGAACCTGCTCTTCCAGATTATTGACCTGTACCAAAAAACAAAAGAGAAATACGCTGAATTCAGATTAAAAAGATTCAAGATTTACCAGACAGATTCCCTGGAACTGCCGAGGCAGAAAAAGATTGATGACTTTGGGGGGAACCATCTGAGGTTTCTGCAGGAGAGAGAAGAGATAGATGACATAAAAAGAAAGAAGTTCGACTTCGTCGTGGGCAACCCGCCATACGTCAGGGTTCAGATGCTGGACGAAAGGGCAAAAAAATACATAAACAAAAATTATTTTAGTGGCATAGGGAATTTTGATATATATGTTGTATTTATCGAAAGAGGTCTTAATTGGCTTAAAGCCAAAGGAAACTTCGGATATATCATTTCCAACAAATTTATTCAAAGTTCTTATGGTATCGGTATCAGAAAATTTATTCTTAAAAATTGTAGAATTGACAGGATCATAGATTTCGGAGATAGCGGAGTATTTAAAGATGTTACAAATTATCCTTTAATTTTCATTGGACAGCATGATTCTCTAAAAGATCAAAACCGATTTACATTTATCAAAGCTTTAAAATCAAAAGAAGGCATTATAGATGATATCTGGAAGAATTTCAACAAAAGAGATTTCAAATCAGAGTTTATAGAAGTCTTTGAAGTAGAACAAAGCGGATTAAACGATACCCCATGGATTTTTTCTAACCTTCGTGTTCAAAAAATTGCTAACAAAATAGCAAAGGTATCAAATGAATTTTATATCAAAAACTTTGCAAGGCCCCACCGGTGTCTGTATACCGGATTAAATGAGGCTTTTATTGTAACTCAAGAAGAGATCAGACAAGAAAGACTAGAAAAGGAACTAATTAAGAAGGTTGTAGGTGGTAGAGATATTCAAAGATGGAAAATAAACTGGCGTAATCAATACATAATTTACCCCTATAAACAAATGGATGGAAATCTGCAACCTGTCAATCTTAGAGAATACCCTAATATCAAAAGGCATCTTGAACAATTTAAAGATAAATTGATGGCAAGATGGTTTATCAAAAAAGTGAAGAAAGATGAAAGAGAACAAAGGTGGTTTGAATACGCAGACCCACGAAATATCCAACAATTTGAGAACATTAAGATTATTACACCAGATATTTCAACACATAATAGATTTGCTTTAGATTTTGACAAAGTCTATAGTTTGAATACGTCATATGTTATAGACTTGGATAATTTCAAACATGACCCGAAGTACCTTTTAGGGCTTATCAATTCATCGTTATTGGAGTTTTTCTTCAAACAATTAAGTCCGTTTATATCTGGGGGTTACCATCGTTACATTAATCAATATCTTGAACAACTCCCAATCAAACTCCCTGAAAAACCAGAAGAAAAGAAAGTCGCCAATCAGATAATTAAAAAAGTGGATGAGATTCTTGAGCTGCACAAATCAGGGATTGTGGATATGGATGCTGCCCTTGAAGGCGAGGAAACTGAAAAGCTCTGCAACCTGCCCAAAGTCGCATTCAGCATAAGCGATGACGCGAAATTTGAAAAGGCCAGGCCACTGGGGAATAAGATTTACATCAATTCCCGGGACTTCATTGAAATTAAAGACAGGAGAATAAGGGATTTCGTTGAAGCTTATCTTGATTCCAACAGTAGCAAGCTTGCCAAGGCCAAAGACGTCAAAAACACGATTCTCAATGTTCCTGTTCCGAAATCCGACGAAGCCTTGAAAGAAGTTATCAGAAAGGGAGGCGCTGGCCAATCGCAGACTAAAGGGAAAATAAAGAAGCTGGAAGAGGAGATTAACGTGCTGGTTTACAGGATTTATGGCATCACAAACGAGGAGAAGGGGATAATTGAGGAGGGCTTGTAATGAGCGGGGATGAAGGGGAGAGGAAAGACAAGATTGTTGCTGAAGGCAGGCGCTCGATAGAGGAATTCGATAAGGCATGGGAGGAGTTCTTCAGGGGCAAGACCCGGCCAAGGAACGATGAGGAGGATGAGAGACAGCAGCAAGAATTTGCCCACTGGTATAACAACGTGAGGAAGCAGAGCGACACAGGAAAGACCCCTGCGGAGATGGGTGAGAGGATTATGGAATTCCACAGTGACGATGATAAAGCAGTATGGCTTAACCGGCCCTGTCCCGAATGCAGCAGGTGGGGGCTTTTGGTCACGGAAGACGTCAATACCTATGAGTGCCGGGTCTGCGGTTCCATATGGAAGAGGCTGAAACCGCTTAACGACGGAACCGGAGAGATGATCAACATGCCCAGAAAACTCAAGAAGCTGCTGGATGAAGCGGGAGCTCACGAGAACGTTGACAGGAAACCCCGAAGAAGAGAGTGATGCGGAGGAGCATGACCCGGGAAACCCTTACCAACTGCCCGTTTTGCGGAAAACTGACAATAAAGATACTGCACATTCCATTCGTGGCCAACACCTTTGCAAGCAAATGCAGGGCCGGGGGGAGGAACACGGTGATACAGAAAGAAAGATTCGACGTCTTGTCCGGATGCGATGCCTGCGGAAAATCAAGGAAAGAGGTCGAAAATACCCTGAATAACAAAGAGGATAAGATTTCCCATGAGGAAAGGATAAGGCGCATCAGGGAATCTGGTCTGCCGACGAGGATAGAATTCTGATAAGCTTTTAATTTAACCAATGCAATACTACTTGAGATGTTAATAACAGATTATCCCCCGGCATGGTATGCCTTCCTGGCAGTGTGGCTGCTGGTCTGGCTGATTCTCTTCAGGAGAGACAGGGACATCAGGGGAAACCTGGCATTCGGCCTTATAGGCCTCTGCGCGGGCGTGGCAGTGGAGTTGCTCGCTGTCTTCCTTGGTCTGTGGAGCTATTCGGGGGGCAACTGGCCCATCATCCTGTGGCCTGCCTACTTCCTGGCCTCCATGGTATGGCACGAGATATTCAGGTTCTCTGACGGGAGGCTCTTCCAGGCCAGTAAAGCATAAATTTAGCCAATCCAATCTATTTGGCATGAAGAAGCCAGCAACAGCAAGAACCGCCACAGGGCCGGGAATCACCTGGAAACATATCATTCTGTTTGCTGTCCTTGTGGCAGTCAGCTTTGCGGCCACCTGGCTCTGGCTCACCATGCCCAGGGAGGAGGCCTATGCTGTCCGGAACGGCCTGCTCTCCTATTCCAGCCGGCCCCCGGTGGAATACGGCCAGGGAATCTGGAACGAGACCGATGAAAGGATTATCTACAGGGTATACTTCCCCAGCCACGGCAACGCCACTGTCTACGGCCTCCTTGCAATTCCCAAGATGGACGGCCCGCTCCCGGCCTTCTTCGTGCTTCCCGGGGCCAGCGTCACCAAGGAAGGCGAGCAGGGCAGCCTGGGGGATGCCCTCAATGAGTTCGGATATGTCACCCTGATTCTTGACCAGAGGAGCCATGGCGAGACCAAGGAGTCAGGGGGTGTCCTGTACCGGTTTGAGGACGACTACCAGCTCTGGCTCCAGGGCCATGAAGCAACGCACCACATGGCAGTATATGACGGGCTCCGGGCCTTTGACCTGCTCCACCAGCTCCCTGGCATAGACAGGAGCAGGATTTACGCGGCAGGAGAGTCCATGGGGGGCAACTACGCCATGATTGCTGCAGGTATAGAACCAAGGATAAGGGGCCTCATGCTGATAAGCTCCTCTGGATACAAGTTCGAGCCCCAGCCCGACCCCAAGACAGCTGAGTTCCTGAAGTCCATAGTGGGGGACAGCTACATAGGCATGCTCCCCCCGAGACCGCTCCTGATGCTCCACAGCGAGGGCGACAAGGTCGTCCCATACAAGGATGCCGTGGACACCTTCCAGAAGGCCGGCCAGCCCAAGACCCTCCTCACAATAAACTCCTCCAGCCATGCCTACAGCCCCGAAATGAGGGAAATCTTGGAGCAGGGCCTCCGGGATTGGTAGCTAACCTTTACAATATCTATCGAATTTGTAGAGTTTGCATGTTGCTTATCAGCTTGCAGAAGCGGCAGCTCTCGTAAGCTGATAAAGGCTTAAATATCTCACCTTTAAATATTATTAGCATTTTTCAGATGAAACCGACGAGGGTTACAGATGGTATTGAAAAGGCTGCGAAATCTCGCTTCCATAATCAAGGGGCTTTTCAAAAAGAAGAAGGACATAAAGATAGGGCTATATGGCCCTGTTAATTCTGGCAAGACCACCCTGGCCAACCGGATATGCATGGACTGGCTCGGGGAGGAGATGGGCAAGGCCTCTGTCATACCGCACGAGACCAGGGAGATCCAGGTAAAGGAGAGGGTCAGCATACAGGAGGACGGGAAGAACCTTACCTTCAATCTGGTGGACACGCCAGGGATTGCCACAAAGATAGACTTCGAGAACTTTGTTAAGGCCGGACTCAAGAGGAAGGATGCCAAGCAGCGGGCCAAGGAGGCCACCAAGGGTGTGATAGAGGCAATCAAGTGGCTCGACAACATGGACATGGTCCTGGTGGTCCTGGACTCTACCAGGGATCCCATAGACCAGGTCAACATAACCATACTCGGGAACCTGGACGCAAGGAACATCCCCCTCGTTCTCGTGGGCAACAAGACCGACCTCAGGAGCGCTGACATGGCCAGGATTCGCAACGCCTTCTCCAAGTACAACCTTGTAGGCGTCTCCGCGAAGACCGGAGAGAATATCAATGAGCTCTACCAAACAATACTAAAGGAGTTGTAATGCTCAGGATAAAGTTTGTCCCTTATGAGAGGATAAAGGAGGAGAGGTTCAAGAGGATTCTCAAGGACCTCGCCGAGAACACCATAGTCCTGGTGGACGCCAAGCTCGATGCCAAGGAGGAGGCAGCCCTCATAGCCGAGACCATGAAGAGCGTCTCTGACAAGTTCTCGGGAATCGAACTGAGCTCAATCGAGATGAAGGCCAAGAAGGACAACGGCCACTACGGCCGCTTCAAGAACGCCCTTGTGGAGCGGATAATAGGCAAGAAGAGGGGCATGACCGTCCTGGGCCCGGCCAAGGTCGTTCAGAAGATAAAGAGGAACCCCGAGGAACTGCTTCTCTACATGTAAGCCTTTACAGAAGGCCGAGGCGGAAGGTTCTGCATATTCTTTCGTACACGTTTGCTTCCATGAGGAGCTGCCTGTGGCAGCAGTGCACTTGAGAAAGCGGAAGCTTCTGTAAGAAAGGTGTAAAGGCTTAAGCCAAATGTTAATATTCTACAAACGAAATCTACATGTAGGCTGCCCTGCGGCCCGCGGCAACATTTAAATTCTATCCCCACAATTACATACAAGGCATGGTTCCAGTATGCCGTCGCCAAAGGCGACGGGTTTTGAATTAAGAGCCAATATATGCAACCAGGTGAAGGATATGCCGAATAAATGCACCCGCTGCGGGAAAATACATGCTGATGACTCTCCCTGCCTGGTGACGGGCTGCGATGTCTGCGGGAGCAAGTTCTTCTTCTACATCAGGCAGGAGGCCATAGAGAAGGCCGACAGGGAGCTCAAGGACCTGAAGCCCAAGGAGATAGACGAGATAGAGAGGGACATCAGGGACATCATCCCCAGGGAGGTTGACAGAGACGAGACCGTGGTCCTGGACCTCGAGGCCATAAGGGTGATAAAGCCAGGCAAGTACAGGATAGATGTCTCCAACCTCTTCACCCAGCGGCCCATAGTAATCCGGGTCGGCCCCGGCCGCTACGAGCTGGATCTCACCACCCTCATGACCAAGTTCAGAAAGAGGATGAAGAAAGAAAAGAAGGAATAGTTCAGTCCAGATATTTCAGAGTGGCTTCCAGGATGAGCCTGGCTGCCTCGTATTTATCTTTCACCATTTCCCTGGCCTCTGGGAGGAGGATTTTGTTCTCCCATCCCCTGTTTACCTTTCCGAGAACCCACTCAATGGCTTCCTTCAGGCTGCCGGTTTCCCTGAACTTGAAGACAATCAACAAGGGGATTGTGTCATAGTGAGCCATGGCATCCGCGCTTGCTATTATCTTTGCCTCGATCGTCTTCGGGGGCCCGTCCCTTTCCACGCTCCTGTGGGTGAGTATGCAATCCCTTACGTGATTTATGGTCTTCTCCGGGTAGCCAAGACCTCTGAGTATCTTCCCCGCCTCTTCTGCGCCCGTCTTGTGGTGGTCCTTGGGGCCAATAGTGATTCTTGTCAAATCATGCAGCCAGGCAGCCAGCTCAACAACCTCCCTGTCTGCCCCGGTAATATCGGCCAGCTTAACAGCATAGTCACGGACAGGGACAATATGCAGGCTGAACTGGCCAGGGCTGTTGCTTTTCTCCAGCTCCTTCTTCACAAGTTCCCTCACAGCAGCTATCATGTCCATCACTTTAACTTGCAATCAGATATTAATATCTTGAATCCACCAGCTGTTTATGGCCCACGATAACACCGAGGTGGAAATCAAGATACCTGTTGATGAGAAGACCTTTGCCATTGCAAGGGAGAAGCTTGTTAAGGTTGCCACCAATAAGGGCATCTCAAGGCATTCGGACACGTACTTCACGCCCAGCCACCGGAACTTTGTCGAACTTCGTTTCCCTTCCGAGTGGCTCAGCATAAGGAGAAGGGGACACAGGGCAATACTCAACTACAAGCACTGGTACCCGGAGAACAGGGAATTCAACACCCACTGTGACGAGTTCGAGACAGTGGTGAGCAGCCCCGAGCAGCTGGAAAGGATACTTTCTATCCTCAACTTCAGGGAATTGGTAACAGTGGAAAAGCAGCGTGAGGTCTTTGTCTACAGTGATGAATTCGAGATAGCCCTGGACGTAGTAAATGACCTTGGTCGATTCATAGAGATAGAGGCCCTGAAGGACTTCGGGGGAGTTGAGGAAACCAGGAAGAGGCTAATCGATTTCTCGGCAAGGATAGGAATCCCCGACCCGAAGATGGACAAGAGGGGCTACCCCTACGAGCTCATGAAGAAGAGGGGCCTTATCAAGCAACCTAGATGAACCAAATCTATCGGAATATCGGAAAGCTCCTATCCATAGTATTAAATACTTGCTTATGTAAGCCAAGTCAATGAGTTTCAATAACATATCTTTAAGAACACTAGAAGATAAGGAAATGGGATATCTTTTAGGTCTTTTTGCAGGAGACGGATATGCTTATCATGATAAAAGATATAGGCACTATACAATCGAATTTTATTTGCATTCAGAGAGAAACAAAGAGATTCAGAATTTTCTGATAACTATCCTGAATAAATTAGGCTTGAGCTGTTTTGTAATGAAGGATAAAAGATACAGATGTAACAGAATTAAAGTTTATTCCAGAACTTTACTAGAATATCTCAATTCTGAACATAAGGATATGACAACGGACGTCAATATTGGTTTTATATCAGGGTTGATTGATTCGGAGGGATATGTTAATTTCAAAAAGAGTTCAATATCAATAACAAACACAGATTTAGAATTAATCAATGCCTGCAAAATATTCTTGAATGGTATTGGCCTAAATGCTACCATAAGAGAGCGTGTTATGAGCAGAAAGGATAAAAAGAAGTCTTATATACTGCAAATACCAATCAATTTTAAAGCTTTAAATACGAACTCAATTAAAGTAAAGAGTGTTTAAAGACTCTAGGAACTTAGCGGGGATTGTCTGCCTTATGGGCAAATGACCGTAATGGAGCAGCCTGGAGTGCTCGTTGGAGCCTTTCTTTACAGAAGCTTCCACTTTCCCAAGAAACCCTCGGGAAAGAAACGTAAAAAAGAATGGTTGCGGAAGGCTCATAAGGTTGGTCCTGAGAGACCCAAAGGTCGGTGGTTCAAATCCACCCCCCGCTATCGACCTTACTCCGTAGTTAGAGACAACAGGTTCTGTGAGCGAACCTTTTAACGAGAATGTTTAGCTTTTTATAATTCCGGTTCCAATATCCTACCATGCCCAAGGACTTCTTAATAGCAGGAATCGATGAGGCCGGCCGCGGGGCCGTGGCGGGCCCGCTAGTTGTTGCGGGGGTGTGCTGCGACCGGAAGGCAGAGGCCCTCCTCAGGAAGATGGGCGTGAAGGATTCCAAGCTCCTCAGCCCGGCCAGGAGGGAGAGGCTCGCCGAGGCCATCGGGAAGACCGTCAAGGACATCGTGGTCATCAAGGTGGGTTCCTGCAAGATAGACTCCCACAGGAAGGGGGGCATGAACCTCAACCAGATAGAGGCCATCAAGATGGCCGAGGTCGCGAGCTTCCTGAGGCCCCACAGGGTCTATATAGACTCCCCTGATAGGAACATCTACAAGTTCAAGAAGTTCCTGGAGAAAATGATACAGCACGACCCCGAGATTATCCTGGAGCACAAGGCCGATGTGAGGTATCCCGTGGTGTCAGCGGCCTCAATAATAGCCAAGGTGGAGAGGGACAGGGAGGTCGCAAAGCTCAGGGAGGAGCACGGGAACCTCGGTTCAGGCTACCCGAGCGATCCCCAGACCCAGGAGTGGCTCAGGAACTGGATAAGCGGGAACAGGCAGTTCCCGAGCTTCATAAGGAGGTCCTGGATCCCTGCAGAGCTCATGGAGAGGGACAAGCTCCAGGCAAGGCTCACCACATGGTTCAGGGGCAGGCTCTCAGGAAGCAAGCCCTGATGATGGCTTCTGCAGAGGTGTGTCTGAAATTTGACCCTATTTTTACCCTTTAAATGTTTTTGCAGACAAATATATACTATGGGCGGCATCAAGAAGATGGGTAACGTCACCCTTATACAGCTATCTGACATAGACTCCAACATATACGTAATGGGTGACACTGTCATAGACTCCGGTACGGGCTTCAGTTTTACCAGGCTCTATCAGCTCCTTAAGACGATGAAGATAGAGCTCAAGGACATCAAGCACATAGTCAACACCCATGGCCACTTCGACCATATAGGGGGAAACGGCTACTTCATAGAGGCGGATATTGCAATACATGACGCAGACGCCGATATCGTGGAGAAGGGGGACACCAAGATGAGCTATGCTGACTTCTTTGACGGCAGGCTGAAACCCCGGGAGGTCAGGACCCGCCTCAAGGAGGGTGATGTCGTGAGCGCTGGGGGCATGGAGCTCGAGGTCATCCACACGCCCGGGCACACCCCTGGCTCGATATGCCTCTATGACAGGAAGAGCGGCACCCTCTTCACAGGGGACACCGTATTCTCTGACGGGATAGGCAGGACCGACATGCCTGGCGGGAACGATGAGCACCTCCAGGCCTCCCTGGACAAGATATCCAGCCTCCAGGTAAAGAGGCTACTCCCCGGCCACGGCGAGGCTGTTGTTCTGGGCCCCCCCAAGACACTGGGAGAGATTATGTCAAGCCCCACGGCTCCAGAAGAAGAGGACGAGCAGGCTTGAGGCCTGGAATCCAGAGTTCTCCATGCAACACCATCAGTGCCTCAGGGGCACGAATACACACGACAGGACCTCCCTGGTCCTGATGCGGCCCCCCTTCTTGGTTGCCAGGGTAAGCTCTTGGTAGTAGCCGGAGCCCACCGGCGCGACGAGGATTCCACCCTCCCTGAGCTGCTCCTCCCATGCAGGGTATATCCTATCGGTCGCGCAGGTCACGATTATCTTCTCAAAGGGTGCCTTCTCCGGAAGGCCCAGGGAGCCGTCCCCCTGGATGACCTCGACGTTGCGAATCCCGGCCCCCTTGAGGTTTTCCCTGGCCAGCCTGACGAGTTCGGCCTCGAGCTCCACTGTGTAGACCCTCCTTACGAGCCTGGAGATGATTGCAGCCTGATAACCCGAGCCTGCCCCTACCTCAAGGACACCATCAGCCTTTCCGGGCTTGAGAAGCTCGGTCATGATTGCCACCATATGAGGGGCTGATATGGTCTGGCCCGAGCCTATGTGGAGGGGCTGGTCAGAATAGGCATGTGGCCTGTCCTCTGGCCTTACGAACCCCTCCCTGGGAACCCCCATGAAGGCCCTGATTACCCCGGGGTCTCTCAGGTAGCCCTCCTCCCTGAGGTCCTCTACAAGCATTCTCTTTTTATCATTCCAACCCATAATATTTCTATAGGGGTTTCAGTTATTAGATTATATGATGGCTCCGTGCGGGTGGACTCATGGTTTATGCAGACCTTTGCGTGAGGACAGTGGAGGCTGAGAGGGCCCTTGGGCTGGGAGGGCAGCTGGGTCTTGATGCGGTGTGCCTGGTTGCACCCCTGGGCGAACTGGCCAGGCTAAACAGTTTCAGGGAGAAGCTCGACTGGAGGAGGAAGCCCCGCCTGGCACTGGGGACCGAGATTGTGACTGAAACCCCGGGCCAGATAAGGAAGCTCGCGGCCAGGGTGAGGAAGTCCGCTGAGGTTGTGGTGGCCTGCGGGGGGACAGAGGAGCTCAACCGGGCGGCCCTGGAGACCCCTGAGGTTGACATACTCATAAACCATGGCATCGGGGGGAGGTGCGGCATAAACCATGTCCTGGCCAGGCTGGCCAGGAAGAACAGCGTGGCCATAGGCCTTGACCTCAACCAGCTCATGAACTCCTACAGGCTCGGGAGAATCCAGGAGTTCTCGGCCATGGCAGAGGCAGCCGGGGCGGCCAGGCGGTTCAGGGCCCCTATCATCCTTACCTCGGGGGCAAGGGACCCATGGGACATGAGGTCCCCCTCGGAACTCATTGCCATGGGAAGGCTCCTGGGCTTCACAGAGGCCGAGGCCAGGCAGGGTCTCTCTGACAGTATAGTAAGGGAGAACAGGAAGCGCCTCTCGGGCAAGTGGATCATGCCCGGTGTTGAAATCGAAGGCTGATTCTTGCATATTTGGCTTAAGCCTGTTACCGAAGGTAATCTTGCGGCTTTGCCACAAGAGTGCTCTGCCTTCGGCAGGCACTGCCTGACGCTTTGCGTCAGAGCAGATGTGCCACATATCTCGTGCTGTGGCACAAGATCGCCTGTCACGAAGCGACAGTGTGTTTTGGAATTGTTAACTCCTGTAAAGGCTTATTGTTACGTTCCTATCATACCCGAGAGAGCGCCGTAGATGAGTTCTGAGAACACCGCGCTTGACATCAGGGCCACTATGAAGTATATCACAACCGCCACGATTAGCATCTGGCCCACGCTGTACCACTGGGCTATCTTGTTCTCTCCCTCCCCTATCTTGGTGAGGAATATCCCCAGGATTATGATGACCTCTATGAGGTAGACACCCACTATGAGCTGGAACAGCTCAGGGGAGACATTTGACTCCATGCTCATGGACATGCTGAGGCCCCCGACACCCATATCTCCCATGTTCATGTCAGCAAGCATGCCGTCCAGTGTGCCGAGCACGAGGACAATCACCGAGGTCATAGAGACTATGAGGCCGGTTATCATGGGTGTGAGGAAGTAGGCCTGGAACTTCATGCTCGATACGGTCTCAGAGAGCATGTCCCTGATGTACTCCTGGGTCTCCCTGATGTTCTTGAGGTAGCGGGCTATCCTCAGCATGCTCTCGGCAGCGTACCTCACACCCGTCCTGGCGGTGTCTGTCACCACGAGCATGATGTTCCTTATGAGCCTTGAGGGATAATAGAGCAGGGAGCCCCACCTCCTGTCAAAGAGCGCCCCCTCAAAGGTCATGCCCAGGTTCCTTATGTTCCTGAGGGTGAGCCTGAACAGGCCTGCAATCTCAAGGTCCTTCATGTCATCAACACACTTCTCCACCGCAAGTTCGGTCGGGGTCCCGCCCGATATCCTGTTGCCGAGCTGGAACATAGCCATCTCGAACTCGCCCTCGGTCTTCTGTATCCTGGACTGAATCCTGTATCTCTGCATATTGGTGAGTACAAAATAGACGGTAAAGCTCAGGGCCACCGCAAGTATTAACATAAGGGAGTACAGCAGAGTCCAGGTATCATGCTTGCAGACCGTGTTGAAACCAGCCGGGCTGGGGTCGATACAGCTTTCTGTTCCTATCAACAGAAGTCCGTAGTTCTGGAAGAAGAACATGAGCGGGAGCGCTGCTACGGCCACGAAGACAACCACTGCCAGCGGAAGAACGGGTATGCTCCTCCTCCCCACCTTGAATGTCCCCTTCCTTGGGATGCCCGGAATGACAGAGATGTCCACCTGGGAGAAGGTCATAGGCCGCCTGCTCAGGGCATAGTTGATGAACCAGAGGATTGTTATGGGAAGGACGATGTTATATCCGACTATGAAATGGATGGGGCCCACCATATCTGACATGAAGACCGCTGCCAGCGGCGCCATTATAGTCCCCAGTATGGGAAGGACGATGCCCATCATGTGTATGACCATCACAGGCATCCTGAGGTCCTGGGCATAGTGCTTCATCCTGGTCTTGGTTCCCTCGAGTATCACGTCCAGGGCCTGGTCGAGCACCACCCTGGACCTCTCCGGGGGATGGCTCTCGGAGTCCCTTACAAGCCTCAGGGCCTCGGCAAACTCCTCGTTCTCGGGCTTCCATTTTGCTATGTAGTCAGTGAGGGCATCGTTTGCGGAGTAATACTTCCTCATCTCGATGTCCCAGAGCAGCCTCCTCATGTCCCAGGCAAGCTCGCCTGACACATTGGATGCCGCAAAGGCAAGGGCCCTCTCCAGGTTCGGGGAGACCCTCATGGATATCACCATGTAGAGCACAGCCAGGACGACTTGGGAGGATGCCCTGACCCTCAGGGACTTGACCAGGTTGATGGGATACTTGAGGAAGTAGTAGCCCACAAGGAGGCCCATGGCAGCAATCATAAGGCCTGCCCCCATCACGATGATGTTCATCTCCTCACCGGCTGCCAGCGAGCTTATGACACCGTTAAGTGAGAAGGCAGCGCCTGCCACCACAAATGCTATTACAGTCAGGACAAACAGGGACATGACTCCGTCAGGGGTGATTCGCATGCCGGTGAAGGCTATGGATTTCTCAAGCTCCTGCCTCATGCTCTTTTCAGCCCTGACAGACAGGATCCTGGATGCGGTGCGGACCAGGCGCTCGTACCATGTCAGCCTGCGCTTCTCACTCTTCCTGAACAACCTGTACTCCCTTGACGCAAGCCTTATCCTGGGCCTCCTTCCAGAGGGCAGTTGGACCCTCTTTCTCATCTCGATGGGCAGAACGCGCCTCCCTTCCCGCTTCTTTTTCTTCTTATCCCTTCCCCCAAAAAGGCCCATGTTTATATTAACACAGCCCGCTTATTATAATTATTCGGGGGTGAGGGCATGGCATTGAGGTTCTACAATACCCTGACAAGGAGGAAGCAGGGTTTCAGGCCCCTCAGGAAGGGAGATGTCAGGCTCTATAGTTGCGGGCCGACCCTTTATGGATATGCCCATATAGGCAACTTCAGGTCCTACACGTTCTCTGACATTCTCAGGCGATATCTCGAATGGAAGGGATTCAGAGTCAAGCAGGTCATGAATATAACTGATGTCGGCCACATGACCATGGATGATGTGGCAGATGCAACAGGAGAGGACAAGATTGAGAAAAGGGCCAGGGAGGAGAAAAAGAGCCCCCGGGAAATCGTTGAATTCTACAAAAAGGCCTTCTTGGATGACTGGAGGAAGCTGAACATGAGAGAACCCATGGCAAGGCCGCATGCCACAGGTTATGTTAAGCAGATGATAGAGATGATAAAGAAACTGATAAAGAACAGACACGCTTATGAGGTCAATGGTTCTGTATATTTCCATGTGCCCAGCTTCCCGAAGTACGGGAAGCTATCCGGCAACACCATCGAGCAGCTCAAGGCCGGTGCGGGGGGAAGGGTTGAGCACAATCCTGAGAAGAAGAACCAATTAGATTTCGCATTGTGGGTGAGAAACCCAAAACATATAATGCAGTGGGACTCTCCCTGGGGAAGTGGATTCCCAGGATGGCACATAGAGTGTTCTGCAATGAGCATGAGCCTGCTGGGAGAAACTATAGACATCCACACCGGCGGGGAGGACAACATATTTCCCCACCACGACTGCGAGATAGCCCAGTCAGAGGGGGCGAACCAAAAGCCATTTGTCAGGTACTGGATGCATACAAGACATCTCATAATAGAAGGAAAAAAAATGTCCAAGAGACTAGGGAACTGCTATAGACTTGATGAGCTTCTTGAGAAGGGATATTCTCCACAAGCAATAAGGTACCTGCTACTATCCGCTCACTACAGAACCAAACTAAATATGACAGAGAAGAGCCTGAAGGCAGCAGAGGTTACAGTAAAGAAAATCAAGGGTTTTGTCCAGGGCATGGCCTCGCACAAACCCGGGAAATCAGTCAGGAACAACAAGAAGATAGATGGTATTATCAAATCTGCGAGGGAGGCCTTTGAGAAGGCCATGGACGATGACCTGGGGATATCCGATGCCCTCTCGGCCATATTCTCCCTGATGACCAGGGTGAACAGGGAGAGGGACGCGGGCAGGCTGAGCAGGGAGGATGCCAGCAGGGTCTATGGCTTCATGATTGATGTGGACAGGGTCCTTGGCCTCGGCCTTGAGAAGCTCCCGCTCAAGACAGACATACCAGATGAGATAACACTCCTGGCCAGTGAGAGGGAGCAGCTGAGAAGGGAGAAGCGCTTCAGGGAGGCTGACAGGCTCAGGGACAGGATAAGGAAGAAGGGCTTTGTCGTGGAAGACACCCCCGAGGGGCCCAGGATAAGGAAGGCCTGAGTGATTGCCATGAAGATTACCTTCCTGGGTACCGGAGGTGGGAGATGGGTCGTGCTCAGGCAGCTCAGGGCCTCCGGGGGATTCGTCCTGGAGCTCGAGAACGAGGTTATTCATATTGACCCAGGACCCGGTGCCCTGGTGAGGGCCAAGGAGTACGGCGTTGACCTCTGCAAGCTGACCGCGGTCCTGGTATCACACAGGCATCAGGACCACTTCAATGACGCGGTTCCCGTTATCGAGTGCATGACAAAGGGGGTAACAGAAAAGAAGGGGGTCTTTGCCTCAAGCAGCAAGGTCATAAGGGGCGACAAGAAATACCCGCCTGTTCTCGATTACTATCACAAAAAGGCTGTTCAAAGGCTTGAGGTCATGAAGCCCGGGGATTCCGTCATGCTCGGCAAGGTCAGGGTGAAAGCGACCCCGACAAGGCATGGGGATAAAAAGGGCCTTGGTTTTGTCTTTGAAGGGGAGGGCCTCAGGATAGGCTATACAGGGGATGGCGAGTACTTCCCCGGCATGGAGAAGCACTTCAGGGGCTGCGATTACCTTATCATGAATGTCCTGAGGCCGCGGACAGACAGCTGGCCCGGCCACATGAACTCAGAGGGCGCAAGGAAGCTTGTAGCCAGGGCAAAGCCAAAAAGGGCCATCATGAAGCACCTGGGCATGAAGATGCTCAGGGGTGTTGCAGAAAGGGATGCCGCCTGGATAGAGAGGGAGACCGGGATCAAGACAGTAGTGGCCAGGGACGGAATGACAATAAAAGAGGGCCCTGCCGGAAGGGCTGGCAAAGAGGGTCTTGAGAGGTTCCTGGAAGAGAACGGGGACTAGCCCCCGAAAGAGAATCAGGCCGGCCTTTTCTTTATGAACTCCGTATATATGAGCACGCCTACCAGCATGACGACGCCGGCACCTATCATGGTCCAGTAGAACATGCTTACATCATCGAGACCCCCGCTGTCGCAGATGGCCCCCTCGCAGTCCTCATCAACCTCCCCGTCGCAGTCGTCATCCTCCTCATTGCAGCATTCCTCTAGTTCTGGGAGCACAGCACCCGTGCAGTCACTCCACTGGCCGTCATGGCAGGTCTGGATTCCGAATTCACATCTCCCAACATTGGTCTTGCATGTCCTTGTTTCGCCCTCATCACAGCAGTTTGTCGCGCCCTCATCAACCTCCCCGTCGCAGTCGTCATCAATCCCGTTGCACTGCTCCAGCTTGGGATGCCCACCACCATAGCACTGGCATCTTGTCTCACTCACCGATCCCTTTCCATAGATGTTGTCAACTGTCCCATCGCAGTCGTCATCAATCCCGTTGCACACCTCTGCCTTGGGCTCGCTTGCCCCCACACACGGGCCTCCCCACTTTCCATCTATGCACGATATCCTTCCGTCCCTGCACTGTCCGCACGGCCTGGTCTCACCCGCATAGCATATCATGGTTTTTTCAATGCATGTCTGCAGAACACCGTCTATGGTCTGGTTCTCTTCATCTATATATTTGTCGCAGTCATCATCCCGTTGGTTGTCGCATATCTCCTCCATGTTCCCCGGATAGATGCCGTTGTCCGGCTTGCAGGCAAGACCTGTCCCACTGGAGTTGCACACATAGACACCCTTGCATGCGCTTCCGGGCCAGTCCCAGCAGGGGTTCCCCATGTTCTCGCCCATGCCTGCTATGCCATCATCTATAATCCCGTTGCAGTCATCGTCCAGGCCGTTGCAGGCCTCCTCCATGCCAGGGTTTATCTCAGGGTCTGTGTCGTCGCAGTCCCCGTCCTCTGTGCAGTAGCCGTCCCCGTCCCCGTCAGCGCACGTAAAAATCAGGAAGGACTCTTCCCCATAGACCTTCCCCCCATCGCTTATCACTATGGTCATGGTGTGGTTGCCCTCCTCCTGGGTGAGGTCTGATATGTCGATATTGAATGCCCCTGGTTGAGAGGAGAACTCGACCGTGAAGGACTCCTCCCCTGAGAGCATCTTCCTGTCAGCCGTGCCTGTGACAGTGAGCGTCTCCCCTACAGCGTCATAATTATGGGCCACCTCAACAGAGTCGCTCGGGTCATCGTACTCGACCGCGCTGTATGTTACCTGTTCCTTGTTGCATTCATTCTCATCTACATAAGGTGGGCAATCCGGGGCCCCCAGTTTATAGGGCCCCATGCTCTGGTTCAGTTCGCTCTTAAGATAGACCCTGGTGTACGGCTCAAGATACCCTGCCGAGGCCCCTGTTACCTCATAAGAATCACCCCAGGCGCTTGAATTCCGGACCTTGTAGCTTGTATAGGCGCATACCATGGGCCCGTTGGGTGGCAGGTAGAAAGCAACATAATATGCCTTTGAATCAAAATCCTTGAGTATTATCTCCCCTGAGGTTCCGTTCCATTCCACCTGGGTTCTACGGCTCTGGTACACGTAGTCCTTGTATATACCACCACTGGTGTAAATAGTAGTAGCGCTTGGGCCACCGTATTTCCTGTAATCCCTTGTCATACTTGCATCATCAAAACGGTCAACTTGCGGTTCATTGACTCTGCAATCAGTGCCTTCTAACACCCCTGGAATGTCAGCACACGGAAGCCCGCCGAGTGGCGTTATCCCTTTGGTTATCCACCCGTCTCTCGCGGACGGTACACTGTTGTCGTATCCCATCAGGCCGCAGGCGGCCCTCATCGTGACCTCGACCCCGGTAGGGTTGGATCCTTCCGTTACACCCCAGACCACTGAACCAGGAACAGCATTCTCCGGTATGCCGATGCTTTCGCTTGTGTTCTCGATAAACTTGAGCCCCGTCACTTCAGGGTTACCATTCACAGAGTACTTCCTGAAGCTCGTGCGGGATATTGACCAGGGGCATGGATAGGATGTCCCGCAGGGGCAGTTGCATATATCCACGCCGCTGACATTGTCGCACCAGTCGCCGCCGCACAGCCCTGTCACGCTGACCCTGTACCAGAAATCCTGTTCAGGGTATTCATACCAGCTGACACTCCCACTGGCCGTGATATTGTAGCTGAATGTCTGGTTCTGGAATGTGTAATAGCTCTCATCATGGAGGTAGTTGTAGAGGCTGACCCTTCCCCTGGGGCTGCTCTCACCGTTGAAACGGACGTAAAGCTCGGCAGTCTTGGGGATAAGCTCGCTATACTTGACTGTGATGTTGGCGTCCAGATACTGGGCCCCCGGGCCATAGGACCTCCCTGTACCCTCCACCCCGATATCCACAACTGCATAGGATGTTCCTGCAAGAAGAACCGCTGCAATCAGCAGGGGAAAGGCCAGATACTTGATGCCCATGATTATTCTTTGTTTGGTTATTAAATAAAGTTTTGAGCATAATCCCCGGAGCACATTCAGACAGCGAAGTCACCTGCGGACACTCGGGCATACACTCCCGGAGCAAGGTTTATAAGGTGTTTGTTAATAATATATTCTGCGCACAGGGGGCTTTGCAAGAATATAACGGTGTTATATCTCCATACAGTCCCTATATTCCGCCAGGATACATCAGAACATCGGTGGATTAACAACCCCACCCTTTAGAACCAACTTTGCCTATAGGGTGGGGTTGTTAATCAACACGAGGAGCCAACATGCCCAAAGATGTGTTCAACACCCTCCACCCCGACCTGAAAAAACTGGTCTCCCAGAGGTTCCCCTCCCCGACCCCAATCCAGGAGGCAGTGATACCCGAAATCCTGGCCGGCCACAACGTTCTCAGCCTCTCTGAGACAGGCTCTGGCAAGACCGAGGCCTGCCTGCTCCCCATATTCAGCCTCTGGCTCAGGGACGGACCCAAACCCATATCCATACTCTACATAACGCCCCTCAGGAGCCTGAACAGGAACCTCATGAACCGGATAATGTGGTGGTCCGGGCACCTCGACCTCGATGCCTCTGTCCGCCACGGGGACACCACCCAGCGCGAGAGGAGGCTCCAGGTTGAGAACCCGCCTGACATGCTGATTTCCACCCCAGAGACCCTCCAGGCCATCCTGACCGGAAGGCTCATGAGGGAGCACCTCAAAAACATCCGCTACATCATCCTGGATGAGGTCCATGAGCTGGTCTCCAACAAGAGGGGCCTCCAGCTCTCCGTGGGCCTTGAACGCCTCAAGGAACTTATCTCCCCGGGCGGGACCCCCACATCCCAATCAGTCTCCTCAGAATCAGATAAGACCGCAGGAATCCAACCCCAGATGGTTGCCCTCTCCGCTACTGTGGGCACCCCGGACAAGGTTGCCTCCTTCTTCAACCTGAAGCCTGCAAAATCTGCCTCCCTGCGAACAGGCAATGCAGCAAGCACTCCAGAGCGACCTATGTGCAAGATTATCAACACACTGAAAACCAGGAAGACCAGCCTCAGGGTCGAGTCCCCGAGGCCCTCCAGGGGAGACTCAGAACTCGTAAACAGGATGAAGGCCGGCCCTGACGTGGTGGCCCGCCTGAAGAGAATCCAGGAGCTCATCCACACCCGCCGCTCGGTCCTCACCTTCACCAACACCAGGGAGTTCGCCGAGATTCTTTCAAGCCGCCTCAAGGCCCTGGACAGGAACCTCGCCCTGGAGACCCATCACTCTTCCCTCTCCAGGGACGTGAGGATAGCCGCGGAAAGGGGCTTCAAGGACGAGAAAATCAAGTCCCTGGTGTGCACCTCGAGCCTCGAACTGGGTATAGACATCGGCTCCATAGACCTGGTCCTTCAGTACCAGTCCCCCAGACAGTCAGGCAAGTTCATGCAGAGGGCCGGCCGCTCGGGGCACACCCTCTCCAGGGTCTCTGACGGGATTATAATAGCGGGCGATTCAGGGGACTGCTTCGAATCCACTGCGATAACCGACCTTGCCCTCAGGGGGTGGGTGGAGCCCACCCAGACCTACGGCAAGTCCTGGGACGTTCTCGCCCTCCAGATACTCGGCCTCGCCCTTGAGGAATACAGGATACCTGCCAGACATGCCTTCCGGATAATCAAGCGCGCGAATCCCTTCGGGGACCTCACCTACAGGGAGTTCCTCGAGACCTGCATCCTCCTCCAGAAGCTCCGTTTCATCTGGGTGGACACAAAATATTCCGAGAGCGGCGAACCCCTGCTCAAGAGGAGGCGCAGGGCCTTTGAGCACTACTACTTCAACCTCTCCACAATCCCTGATGTCAAGAACTACATAATCATCGACGCCCTATCAGACAAGCCCGTGGGCACCCTGGACGCCGAGTTCATAGCCCTCCACGGGAGCCCCAACACAGCCTTCATAGTAAAGGGCCAGGCCTGGAGAATCCTGGATGTCGGTGAGGGCCGTGTCCTTGTGGAGCCCATGCCCGGAATCGAGGCAGCCATTCCTGCCTGGGAGGGCGAGCTCATACCCGTCCCCTACGAGGTCGCCCAGGGCGTGGCCTCCCTCCGCGAGGAGGTTCTCTCCCTATCTGAGAAGCTGACCCGCCCCGAGGCCATCAAGGGACTGGCCAGGAACTATCCCATAACCAGGGACGTCGCCCTCAAGCTCTACAAATCTGTCCAGGCCCAGAAGCGCTTCGGATTCGTCCCCACACGGAGGGAAATCCTTGTCGAGCACACCTCTGACGAGGACGGCTCCTGGGTAATCATCCACAGCCCCTGGGGCTCCCTGATAAACGACACTCTGGGACGGGCCCTCTCCCACATACTTACCCCCAGGATGGGATCAGTGGGCCTCCAGACAGACCCCTACAGGATAATGCTCCGCCTCCAGGCTCTCTCGGACTGGCGTGAGGTACTCCAGGCCCTCAGGACACTCAGGCCCCGGGACATCCCCAAGATAATCCATGAATCCCTTCCGGGGAGCGAGCTCTTTACCTGGAGGTTCATACACGTGTGCAAGCGCTTCGGCATCATCTCCAGGGATGCCAGCTTCGGCAAGGGCTACATCCGCAGGATATCTGAGGTCTACCAGGGAACGCCCCCATTCAGGGAGGCCATGAACGAGGTCCTCCAGGAGAAGCTCGACCTGGAGGGCGCAACCCAGGCCCTGAAAGATATCTCCTCGAAAAGAGTCAGGCTCAGAATCCTCCGGGGTCTCTCTCCCTGGGGGGAGGAGGGAATCCGCCGCCGATACGAGATCATGGCCCCGCTGAGGCCCGAGAGGGAGATATTTTCCATATTCAGGAAGCGCCTCCTGGATACCCGGCTCGGCCTTGTATGCACCCACTGCGGCGGCTGGGCCACAATCGACTCTGCCCGGGACATCCCCGAAAGGCCGCACTGCCCCCTCTGCAGTTCAATCATGATAGCGGTGGTCCCCGGCAGGTACATAATCGAGGCCCAGAACCTCATCAAGTCCCGCAATACCGGCAAGAACCCCAGGGGAGACGATGCCAAGCACCTGGACCACATGCTCACCACAGCAAGCCTCGTGGCCTCCTCTGGCCGCGACGCCGCCATTGCCCTGGCCGGACGGGGGGTGGGCCCCTCGACAGCGGGCCGGATACTATCCAAGCTCCTTAAGAGCGAGGACGACCTCCTAAGGGAGGTCCTCAGGGCCGAGAGGAACTACGCCAAGACCAAGAGGTTCTGGAAATAAGCCTAAGCAAGAAGAAGCCTCGCTTGAGGTTTCACTTTTTATTAGAAAGGTTCCCCTTACTTTCAACAAAAGATGAAACATTTATAAATAAGTAGAATCATATATTGAAACATGAAGAAATACGAGCGCGTATACAGGGAAATCCTCTTCAGGACCCTGGAGAGTGGGGAGCATTTCTTTAAACAGATTGCTCTCGCCGGGAGATGCAAAACATCAATAGGCAACGTCCACAAGGCCCTGAGGCCCCTTGAGCAGATGAACTGCATAGAAAAGAAACCCATGGGCTTCGCTGTGATAAATCCCAAAAAGATTCTGCTCTACTGGGCAAGCGCAAGAAACCTTGAAAGGGATATTATATACAAAACACATGTCAGGGGAACTGTCCACGAAACAGAGAAAGGGATGCCTCCTGTCATTTTTACTGCATATTCAGGATACAAATTCAGATTCAACTCAACACCCTCGGATTACTCAGAGGTGCTGGTATACGGGGAAAGGAAGGGGATAGAGGAGAGGTTCCCGCAAAGCCACGGAAAACCCAATCTCATTGTCCTAAAGCCGGATCTGCATCTTGAGACCTTCAGGCAGGCCCCGGTTGCACAGATATTTGTTGACCTGTGGAACCTGAACACCTGGTATGCAGATGATTTTGTAAAAGCCCTGGACAAAAAGATAGACAAACTGATAAGGCGACAGCATGGAATTCTGGAATGACATAGCCACGGAGAAGAGCTGGAGTGTTCTGATAAACCTGAAAGGCGAAATGGATTTCATACTGGTGGGGGGATGGGCCTGCTACCTGTTAACAAAGTCCATAAAAAGCAAGGACATTGACATAATCACAGGTTTCGAAGCCCTGGAAAAACTACGAATTAAATACAGAATCAAAAAGACGCACTTCCTTAAAAAGTACGAAACAGCAATAGATGGGATTTCTGTCGATATCTATGTGCCCTATTATTCCAAGTTCTCAATCCCGCCAGAGGATATCCAGAAGAACACCATAAGCACAGAGGGTTTTGTTATTCCAACCCCAGAGACTCTTCTGATTCTTAAGCAGCAGGCAGAGCTCTCAAGAAGGGACTCTGTGAAGGGTCAGAAGGACAGGGCAGACATACTGAATCTTATCATCAACGGAAAGATTGATATGAAAGCCTATCTGGGTCTCCTAAAGAAATATAATATCTCTCAATACAAGAAAAGGCTGGCAGAGATTATAAATTCTTCAAAAAGGGAATTCGAATACCTCAACATCACGAACCCCAGGGAAATCAAGCTGATTAAAAAGAGGATTCTGAATCAACTGAGAAACCATAGTGCTCCAAATAATAAACCTGACTATTATAGTAAAGGACATAACAAATTGGAAATTGTCCTTTGCTAGTTGCACCTGACATTATTCTGAAAAGTTATGTCAGGTACTATAATTGTTGAGAGCACAACTAGCAAACCAAACCCAACTAGAGATTATTTATTTGGTTTACTATAGTTCATTCCTCACGAGCCAGTTCCCAGCACACTGTCCCGCTCTTCCACAACCCTAACCCTTTTACGGTTACCTATATCGCCAGTTACCTATATGGCAGATATCAGTGACGAATCCTTATTCGTCCCAACACACTGTTGCTTTGCAACAGGCGGTCAGCATCACCAATTAACCAATATACTGGTTAACTGTTGGTGATGTCTGTCGCCCCAACATAACTGGGACAGCGACATTCCCTTCGGTAACAAGCGTTAACGGAAAAAATAAGCATCTACAATCTCCCCAGTTCCCCCAGGTATGTCCCGTCCAGCATATAAACCCTTGCCTTATCCCTCCTGGCCGCCCTGAATAGCGGGCTCGGGCCCTCGCTATAGAGCCTCTCTATCTCTTCCATCTTGTTGGCTGCTATTAAGCCCGCAAACTTATTGAATACAGGCATCAGGACAACCTCCGGCAGGCCCCCCCGTTCCTTGTGACCTTTAACGGACTGGTTGTTCCGCAACCGAGTGCTTTCCTTCAACTCCTTGTATCTTTCTGCCAGCCTCTTCCTTTCAAGCCCGGCCCTTATCCATACAGGCTCGGTCCACCTGTATCCGAGCTTGTCCCTGAACTCAATTCCCCCATGCTGGTGGCCTATCACAACATGCTCTGCATCCAGGAATGCCCTGTCCGGCCAGGCATGGCCATGACAGAGCCAGACCTTCTCCAGCATGAAACCCGTGCTGGGATGCATGGTCACCTCCCCCGGAAGCAGTCCCTCTATCCCCGCATCATGGTTCCCCGGCGTGACCTCCACCTCCACCAGCTCCAGCATCCTCCTGAAGAAGGCCGGAATCTCCCTCTCCTCCTGGAAGCTCGTGCCCGGCACCTTGTGCTTGACATCCCCCAGTATAATCAGCCGCTTGGCCCTGGCCTTCCTGACAAGAGACTCCAGCCTCTGAATGAGCCTCTCGGACTGGCTGGGCAGGGCTATACCCTCCTTCCTGTACCTGTATTCAATCCCTATGTGCAAATCCGAGACCACCAGGACCCTTCCAATCTTCAGGGCCCGCTCCCCTGTAACGAATTCAATCCCTTTACTCATGTCTTATGGTTTGCGTTTTCCCTTAAAAACCCACCACCTATTCTTATAATTTCCTCCCAATAATCTTCCATGCAAGACAAACAGGAGCCAGAAAAACCTGCCCCCAACAATACACTCCCATCCCAAAGGGACGGGCAGGCACCCGGGGACAGCAGGCACACGGCCCATTCTGCCCCTGAAAGCACACCCCCATCCCAAAGGGACGGGCAGCCACCCGGGGACAGCAGGCACCCGACCCAGTCTGCCCCTGAAGGGGACAGCAGGCACTTGGGAACCGTCGTCTCCAGCATCGAGGGCCCTTCCACAAGGAGGTTCTCCTTTGTGATAAACAAGGACACGATAGTAAGGCGCGGCCAGTTCGTCCAGCTCAAGACCGAGGAGGGAAGCCTCATCGGCAGGGTGGCCGATGTATACAAGACCAACCGCTATTTCATGCGGCCCGAGTCAGTCAAGGAATACCAGTCCTCAGGGAAGCCCATGGACGACATATTCCCTGTCTCTGACTGGGAATACCTTGTAGCCGATGTCAGTGCAGTAGGCGTCTACAAGGGCCCAGGCTTCGGGGACTCCCTGTTCCCTCCCTCTCCGGGGACCAGGGTCGTGGAGCCTGAACACGACATCCTGACCAGCTTCTTCGGCCTTGACGATTCAGGCCTCCACCTCGGGGACATACCCCACCACGATATCGAGGCCAGGATAAACCTCACCCGGCTACTCCAGAAGCACCTGGCCATCCTTGCCATATCAGGCGCAGGGAAATCCTTCCTGGCCAGTGTCCTTATAGAGGAACTCCTCTCCAGGAAGCCCGAACAGGGCCAGCTCGCGACAATAATCCTGGACACCCACGGGGAATACGCCTCCTTCTCCAGGGACCCTGCATACTCCTCCCAGACAAGGGTCTTCCCTGTAAACGAGATACAGATAGGCCTCTCAAACCTCTCGCCATACCAGCTCGGCGAGTTCATGCCCAACCTCTCCCATGTCCAGTTGAGGGAGCTCATGAAGCTCATGAGGGGCATCAAGAACAAGGCCTACGGGGTTTCTGACCTCATAGACATGGTGGAGGAGAATGATGACATCAAGGCAGCCACCAGGGACGTCCTACTCTCTGTCCTTGAGGAATTGAGGATGACCGGCCTCTTCGGGGTCTCTGACTATCCCCCCATGGACGAGATGGTCAGGCAGGGCGGGCTCTCTGTAATAGACCTCTCAGAGACCACGAACCTCAGGAAGAAGCAGATAGTGGCAGCCTACCTCGCCAGGAAGCTCTTCAATACCAGAAGGAACGGACTGATTCCCCCCTACCTCCTTGTGGTGGAGGAGGCCCACCAGTTCGTGCCCGAGCAGGCCAGCAGGGAGGCTGCCATATCCAGGGGCATCCTCACCACCATGGCTAGGGAGGGAAGAAAGTTCCACGCTTCCCTCTGCCTTATTTCCCAGAGGCCGATTCAGCTCGCCACCACGGTCCTGAGTCAGTGCAACACCCACATCATCCTCAGGGTGACAAATCCCTACGACCTCGACCACATCGGCAAGTCCTCTGAGGGCATAACGAGCTCTGTACTGAAGCAGATATCCAGCCTCCCCGTGGGAACCGGCCTCCTCGTGGGCGAGGCTGTGAACTCCCCGCTCTTTGTCCAGATTCGAAGCCGGAAATCCAGGCCCTCGGACAAGGGCATCCCCCTCGAGCAGGCTGCAGCAGAGTACCAGAAGAGGGTCAAGCAGAAAATCAAGGACGCCGAGGGGTTCATGTAAGCCTCTTTTTAAGAAAGAGGCTTAAG